>Ga0272448_1001586_pt1 | contig 30220 bp, 22 predicted proteins | sample YNPCB0191_FD_202220 | JGI IMG/M metagenome (GOLD analysis project Ga0272448, IMG submission 202220) | Hot spring sediment microbial communities from Yellowstone National Park, WY, United States - YNP-CB-019-1 | ecosystem: Environmental > Aquatic > Thermal springs > Hot (42-90C) > Sediment...
GCCTCAAGCAGCATCTCGCCGAACTGCTGGACGCCTATCCCGCCTTGAGACTTCTCACGGGCGACGCCATCTACGCGCAACGACCGTTGCTCGAACTTCACGGTATAGCCGTTCAATCGAACAAGTACGTCGTGATGACGGTTGACGACGCCGGTCGTGTAACAGGGGTGGCTGCCGAGGGGCGGCTTACTTCACTGCTGAAGATGTTGTCGAATCGAGGAACGTCCGAGGAGACTCGCGCTGCGGCCATTCGGCATCTTGCCCAATTCGATCAACTCCAGGCGGCCGTGGCCAAGGCGGGGGTGGAGCCCACGGTCGTGACAAGAACGGGCTTTGAGGGACTGGCAAAACAGGCCAAATTGCTGCCGACTGGTGAAGTTACAGCGCCACCGACGATGGTAATCGTCGAAGATGCCGCGGGGGCCAAGAACTGGGCAATTCGGCTCGCAAAGCAACCGGGGGTATTGGCCGCTGGCATTACCTTCGCTGTCGATGAGGCGTTTTCCGGCTGGAACTACTACCACGGTGACCTGAGTAAGGCCGACTTCCAGCGCCAGACGGGCCAGAATGGACTGAAGGCTGCCACGGTCGGAATTGCCACTCAGCTCGTCTATATCTTAGCGGCGACACCTCATGGCCTGGTACTGACCGGCGTTGCGATCGTTGTCTATGTCGTCACAGATCGAGCGATTTCGGCCTACGATGGCGTCTTCGTACCACAGGCGCCCAAGGCTGCCGAACTCACGGGAATCGCTCCCACCCGGTGCATCTCTGCTCCGATGCTGGACGAAGTGGCCACGGGCAAGTCGCGAGCGATGCCGGTGCAACCCTGAGGTTCACCAGTAGTTGAAGCGAACGGCTCGAAGCAAGCTTCGAGCACGATCAAGATGCGAACAACCGGGACCAGGATCATGTTGGCCGAAGAACCCGGTCGCGTTTCCTTTCTCGCCCTCAGACCAAGCCGTCGATCCGAAGTGCTCAGCCAGGTGGCCCTTGAAGGCCAGCAGGGTTTGAGCCAAGGACTCGCCGGCCGACGAATCAAGCCCTCGGGCCTCGTCGAGGAAGACGTATTTCCTGAGCCGGGCAACATAGGCCAATGCCTTCAGCAACGCTCCGCCGTGCGTCATCTTCTCGTAGGCCAGATCAAAGTGCCGAACTGCCCGATCAACATATTCCTGGTTGCCCGTTTCTCGCCAGGCGCGGCCGTAGAGCATTCCCAAGGTCTGATGGATCAACCCAAATGGATGCTGAGATTGCTCCTCCTCCGTGAACTGCTCCAGCAGCCGCTTGCCTTCCCAATGCTCCAGAAATGCGGGGATGTTCGCCGCGGGGCCAAATACAAGAAACCCCTTCAATTGAATGGCAAGCACGTACTGCGAGCCGCTCTCAGCCCGCAGAGCCGGGTTCTTTTCGAGTACCTCTTGCCATAGCGCTCGCCCTTGCTCCCCCTGGTCGCACGCCAAGTGACCCAAGTATATCCACTGCCGGTCGATGTCATCGGCCTCAACGAACAGGGACATAGCTCGGCGAAAGCACGACTCGGCATGTGCAGCATCACCTTCCCCTCCTCGAAAGGCATAAATTTGCCCGAGCGTTCCTAGACAAGCGCCTAACTCGCGGTTGGGCACCTCGTTCACCGCTATTCTGAATCGACGAGCCAGGTCTTCGCTCCAGCTTGTGCGCTCGGCCACGATCTCCGCCAAAACCTGCTCTGCTTCGTCAAATCGGAACTGATCGGTGAGGCTCACCGCACGCCGATTCCTCATCTCGGAAATCAGCCGTAACCCCTCTGCGCCCAAGGCATGCAGACGCGGCTCCAGTTCCTCGTACTCGCGCCAGATATTCTGGGCCGCCTGCACGTCGCCCGTATGGTTGGCGTGGGACAGCCGCGTTTGGAGAAGCAGAACCTCGCTGCGCCGGTCTTCAACGCCCGCGTCCCTAAGCAATTCAGCCGCCAATTCTGCCTTGGCGAGACCCCGCGGTCTAGAAAAGTCTCAAGCCGGGACCGGGCCGGGGATGTGGACCAGCAACAATCACCGGATTCTGGCGGACTCCATGGCTAGCTTTGCTGGGTACCGGCGATGGAAAGCAGCAACAATCCCTCTGGGGCCTGCGGCCTGTTTTTCATTGGCCGGAAGATGATTGGCCGATTGCAACTGACGCCCGCGCAAGCGCTTACGGCTTTACTGGAAGCCCTTCTCCTAAAGGCCCAAAACTGCGGATAAGTCAGTAAGGCCTCAGGTTGATTCCTGCCCTTTCTGTAATACTCGTAACATATTAGCCGAATGAAGATGCCCTTGGAGAGACCTGCTTGTCAGGTCCGACGCTTGCCTCTCCCCTGGTCCTCGAGAGGGCGGCTGGGAGCGAAGCGAAGCCAGGTAAGGGGGCGCCTGTAGCACTGCCTGCGCAAGCAGGAATCCAGGGGGATTGGGAGGGTTGCCTACTGGATTTCCACTTCTGGGGGAATGACATACAAGGGGAGATAAAACAAGGCGCCTGTCCACTTTCGTGTCCTCCTCACCCTGCCCCTCTCGACAGCCAGGGGAGAGGGAAAAGAGTCCTTTCCATTTGGCTAAAGGGTTACCACTTTCCCAAACACCGACCGGCTGCTTGTTGTAGCCTGTTGATAAGTAAGGAGTTAGTATTTTGAGAGGCGCGAAAATGCGCTTTGCGAAACTTCTTGCTCAACAAGAGGTTAAAACTTTTTGGGGAAAGTGCAGGTTGACTCCTCCCTCCCCGGGATAAAACGGAAAAGGAATGGTCATGCCCATCCGAATCCTCAGCCAATGGGAAAGTGTTCAAGATATTTAAGGAAATTCCACCGGAAAAGGAATACGCATGCCCATCCGAATCCTTCGCCTCGGAATCTTCCTGCTTTCGTGGAATGTGTTGGTCCAGGAATCGCCACGGCCTGCCGGCGGCGGCCTGGCCGAGCGGTTCCAGCAACTGGACCGCACCGGCGGCGGCAAACTCGACCGCCACGAACTGCCCGGCCCATTGTTCGACCGGCTCGACGCCAACAGAGACGGCTTCGTGAGCGAAGAAGAACTCAAAGCACTTTGGAGAACCCCGCCATGAAATCCATCACGACAATCGCTCTTTCCGCATTCCTTTTCTCCCTGCCCGTTGCCGCGCAGGCATCGCCTCCCACTTCGGAACAGTTCGACGCGGCGCGACGTTACAGTGAGTCTTGCGGCGGTCAAGCGATGGTCGTCCTCTTTGATGGGAAGATTGTTTTCGAAAGCTACGCCAACGGCGGCGGTAAAGACCGCCTCCAGGCTTTGGCCAGCGGCACGAAGAGTTTCGTTGGCGTAGTTGCCCTAGCGGCGGTCCAGGACGGGTTGATCCGGCTTGACGATAGGGCGTGCGAGTCGCTAACGGAATGGAAAACCGATCCCCTCAAATCGCAGATCACCTACCGGCACCTGCTCACGATGACCAGTGGTCTCACCGCGGCGGACCGCAGCAGTCCGCTCCGATTGCCCGGTTGGAAAGAGATTGTGGCCAAGCCGATGACAGGCCAACCGGGAGGGCAATTTCAGTACGGCCCCTATCATCTTTGCGCCTTTGCCGAGGCGCTTCAGCGACGGCTCAAGGACGAAACCTTTGAAAAGTATCTGGAGCGGCGTATCCTCCAGCCGCTTGGCATCAAGCTGCAATGGCGATGGCGTTGCGCCGATGGCAACCCCCAAGTGGCCGGCGGCGGTGCAATGACCGCGCGCGATTGGGCTGTATTCGGCGAGTTGATGCGGCAAGGCGGGACATATAACGGCAAACCAATCATCCCCAAAGAACTCCTCACCGAATGTTGGCAGGGAACGAAACAAAACCCGGCCTACGGTTTGACGTGGTGGTTGAAAAAGCCTGTGCCGGATTCTATCCTCCGCCAAATACCCATCCTCGAACATGAAATGGGCGAGATTGTACGATCAGACTGGTTACCGGAAGATTTGTACATTGCAGCCGGCGCAGGGAAGCAACGGCTCTATGTGATTCCGTCGCTCAAACTGGTCATCGTCCGGCAGGGTGCCTTCCTCGGCAGCCGCAGTTTCAGTGATACAAAATTTCTCCAGCTTCTTCTGTTTGGGAAGGAGGAGGGAAAATGATCCTGCCGCGAATTGCCGTTTTTCTGAGTGTTTTGGTTTCATTCCTTACCGCGTGGTCCGCTGCGCAGGAGACAACTCCGGCACCTTTTCGGGCGGAGCGCTTCAAGCAACTGGACCGCAACGGCGACGGGAAGATCAGCCGGGAAGAGTTCCCCAGGCCCTTGTTCGACCGACTGGATGCCAATCAAGATGGTTGTCTCACCCTGGAAGAGGTACGGGGCATTTTGTCACGCCGCCAGGGCCCAGATGCAGGTTCGTCCAAGCCAAACGCCACCGCCGGGCAGCAGCCGCAATCGCTTCTGGAGCGGATCAGGTCGCAATACGGCGACATCAAACCGCGGCCGCACAAAGAGGAAATTGCCGAGCAGCGGCCCGGGGAACCGCCGCTCAAGAAAATGCCCGACGGCGACCCGGCGCGCGATGCGGCTGGACGTGGACAAATGTTTGAGAGTATCGTTGTGCCGGGATTCACGAGTATCCAGGAAGGAATGAACGGCCTGGCCATTGTGGACCTCAACAAGGACGGCCTGCTGGACATTGTGGCAACCTATTCTCCCCCGCGCGGCACGGGCGCACGCTGGGGCGCCGGCGAGAGGCTGCGCGTGTTCCTCAACGAAGGCGGCTTCCGGTTCAGAGAACATAAAATCACCATCCTCGACTCCAAAGTATCGCCGGACGCATTTGGCCGGGGCCAGGTGCCAGTGTTGGCGGACTTTAACGGCGACGGCTACCTCGACCTTTTCGTGACCCGGCACGCCCAGATGTCCGGCGGTCAGTCCAATCCGAACGACCAGAAGCTCGGCAACGGCCTCTACCTGAGCGATGGAGCATGGGACAGATTCCGTGATGTGTCGGCCAAGATGGGCATCCAGAACGAAAAGGCCTACAATCGGCAGCCTTCGTTTGGGGATGTGAACAAGGACGGCTGGCTGGACATCGCCATCGGCTGCGACAACATCGGCAACGCCATGGGCGGGTTCCCGCACAGTCGGCTGTACATTTTCAGGCCGAACGGCCCCAAATTCCTGGACGGCCATTTTGAAGACATCGGCGGCACGGACCTTGTGCCCGACTTCGGCGGCTTCTACCACGATTCGACAAAGGATAAAGCCGGTCCCGACATCAACCTGCGCGACCTCGACGGGGACGGGGATCTGGATTTGATTCAATCCTACCACGTGGACATTCGTGATCCCACGCTCCCCTTTTCGCTCGTCGAGTATCGCCAGGGCGTCTTCTGCTGGAAAAACCTTCTGGTGGAAACCGGCAAATTGCAATTCGAGAAAGTTACCGGTAACGGCCTTGCCTGCGAAGCGCACTTGAAGCTCGACCGCGCCACCAAGACCACCACCCCTGTCGGCAAAGCACCGGGCTTGCCGTACATCTCGCTGGCCGACGTGGACAACGATGGGCTGATGGACGTGCTGGCGGTGGGGCCCGCCGACCCGGGTTGGGCGCCCCGGACCGAATACGTCAGTGGCCGATTCTGGAGGAACAAGGGCAACTTCCAGTTTGAAGAGGCGACCGATGCCGCCGGGCTTTCTGCGCTGAACTGGGTCTATCGGGATTGGTGCAAGTTCTTCGACGCTCCCCTGCCGCGCCAACGTCCCGGCGCGCTAAGGGACCCCGCCGAACGCCGCCCATATTTTGCTGACGCCATCTTCGGTGATTTCGATAATGACGGTTGGGTGGACCTTGTAGTTCTTGACCGGAGCGAGTCGATGAATCCCGAAGCGCGGGCCATCCTGTTTATGAATCGCGGCAACGGCCTCTTCGAGCCGAAACCCACCACCTTCAGCGGGCTCGACTCCCGCGGCATCTGCGCCGAAGCGGCCGACCTGAACAACGACGGCCTGCTCGACCTGGTCTTTGCCGCCGATCCGGATAACTCCGGGATCGCCTTCAGCATGGCCGCCTACGAGAGTAAAGTCTATTGGAACACCGGCGCGCACGGCGGCAACCGCAATCACTGGCTGCGCCTGCGGTTCAGCGGCGTCAAAGACGCCGAGCTGATCGGCGCCCGAGTGGAACTGGCCGCTGACGGCAAAAAACAATACCGCTGGATTCACGCCAACCACAGTTACAAAAGCGGCGGGGCACTCGAAGCCCATTTCGGCCTCGGACAAGCCACCACCGCCGATGTGAAGGTAACCTTGCTGAGCGGCAAAACCGTAACCTTCGCCGGCCTGAAGGCCGACCAGTTCGTCGATTTAAACCTGCAAACCAACCGCGTAAGCCCTGTAAAAACGGAGAACCAACCATGAAGAAACTCACCATCCTGATCCTCATGGCACTTGGCCAGCTCACGTCGTCACTGGCCGTTGAGCGAAAGCCGAATATTATCATCTTTCTGGCCGATGATCTTGGTTATGCCGATCTCGGGTGCCAAGGCTGCAAGGACATTCCGACGCCGAACATAGATTCGCTGGCCCAAAACGGCGTTCGGTTTACGGATGGTTACGCCACGCATCCTGTGTGTGCCCCGTCCCGGGCCGCCTTGATGACCGGAATGTATCAGCACCGGTTTGGCTTTGAACACAATCCCGGGCCGGAACGGTTCGCTGCCCCAAATTTCGGTCTTCCGCGTAGCGTGCCTACTTTGGCCGAGAAACTGAAAGCCGCCGGGTACACCACCGGCATGATCGGCAAATGGCATCTGGGGTTCAAGGAAGGGTTGCGGCCGTGGGAACGAGGCTTTGACTATTTCTTCGGTTTCCTTAGCGGAGCACGCAGTTACTACCCGGACAACCCCCGAGAACAGGACCCCCTGCTTTGCAACGGTCGTCCGGTAACCGACGAAAAAGAATATCTCACCGACGCTTTTGCCCGGGAGGCCGTGGCGTTTATCGAGCGAAGCAAAGATCAACCCTGGTTCCTCTACTTGGCGTTCAACGCCGTGCACATGCCGCTGGAAGCAACCGAAAAATATACCGAGCGGTATCCTAACCTGACCGGAACCCGCCGCACCTATGCGGGGATGCTCTCTGCCATGGACGATGCGGTCGGCCGGGTGCTGGCCAAGGTTCGGGAGTTGAACCAAGAGGAAAACACCCTCATCTTTTTCTACAGTGACAACGGTGGGCCGACCCCACAGACTACGTCCCGCAATGACCCGTTGCGGGGCTACAAGGGCCAGGTCTTCGAGGGCGGCATCCGCGTGCCTTTTCTCATGCAATGGAAAGGTATCGTTCCCGCGGGAAAGGTTTACGAAAAACCAGTCATGGCCTTTGATATTCACGTCACGGCCCTCGCCGCCGCGAAGGTTACCGTTCCCGCGGATAAGCCGCTGGATGGTGTTAACCTGATTCCCTTTGTCAGCGGCCAGCAAACCGGAGCACCGCATGAGGTGCTCTTCTGGCGGGCCGGGCTACAACATGCTGCTCGCATGGGCGATTGGAAACTCGTCCACACTCCCCAAACCGGCCAAGACATGCTTTTCCACTTGACCGAGGACATCGGCGAGCAGCATGACCTGGCTGCCGAGAAGCCCGACAAGCTCAGAGAGTTGCAGACGGCCTACCAGGGGTGGGACCAGCAGATGATGCCTGCCCAATGGGTCCGCCAGGATGGCCGCAATGCAAAAATCGGCGGGAAGCGCAAGTCCGGTCCTTCCGGAGCCGCTGCGCCGGCAAAGCAGGCAGGGCGCCGGATAGAAGAAATGTTCCGCATGGCCGATCAAAACGGCGACGGCAAACTCTCACGGGATGAATTTCCCCGCCCTGCCATTTTTGCCGCTGCCGACGCCGACGGCGACGGCTTCGTAACCCTAGAGGAACTCCGGAAGTATCTTGCCAGCCGTGCAACTCGCTCGGCCAACTCCCCTTAGCTCGACTCTTGCCAGTGTCCGTAACTCTTTTTGGGTTTTCTTGCACTTTCCCAAAGCCGACCGGGGTTTTGTTGTAACTTGTTGATATGTAACACGTTAGTCGAATGGGGAGGGGCGTTGTGTCATTCCTGGGAAACCAGGAATCCAGGCTGCCTTGTGCCTGCTACGGTGTACCTGGTGGGCAAGTGGGACCTCTGGGATGCTCTTTCTAGACTGCCGCCTTCGCGGCAGTGACACCCCTCACCCGGCTTCGGCTTCAGCTCAGCCGGCCTCTCCCGCAAGGGGAGAAGCGGGGTGCTTCATTCGGCTAATTTGACTGTCTCTATGACGTATCTTATTTTTTCTTTAATGGCGGCAGGCGGTTACGTTTTTTCCATCGGTAGAAACGGGCGGCCTGTTTACGGCGGTTGATGCGACGGAGGTAGCGGCGGATATATCCCTGGGATTGGCGGCGGAGTTGCTCCTCCAACAACTGCCCGATCAGCCCATTGCCGACTGGACCTACACAGGCCCGAAGCTCTTCAAGCCAGGCCGCGAAAAGGTGTACATCAATTTCTGGCTCATGGGCGGCAAGGCCCCTGCCTCCCAACAACCCCTGGAGGTCCTCGTGAAGTCGTTCTCTTTCCGGCCCTCGCTCAACACTGCCCCAGGCCAGTAAGCTCCATTGTTTCGCAATGGGCACGCTCAAACCTCTCTTTCCAGGGGCCCCCTGGGAGGCAGAAAATTGCGGCAAATATATTCACTATACCAAGGGGCGGCCCCTTTTCGAGAACATCGAAAAGGGTTGGGACCGAGGAGAAGGACAAGCCGTCTCCAGCTTTCCCCGGCGGTTGCTATGCGCCATTACGTAGAGGTAACAGACCGGGAGTTTGAGCGGGCCAAGCGGTGGAGGCCGTCGGGGGTAGGTGAAAATGTTTTCCCCCCTTGCGGCCAAAAATACGGCCAAGATGTGGCCAAAAATGCGGCCAAGCAGGCGGAAGCAGCGGAAAGCACAGAAGAAAAGTTTTTGACACAACCCCTTGCAGAGTTCCAAGTTACGCCAAGCTTTTCCAACCCCTTCGGAATAGTGCAAACTTGTCCATTGGAGGCGGCGGGAATCGAACCCGCGTCCCGTAACGGTTCCATGCTGGCCTGGTACATGCGTAGTCGGTTTTTTGAATCTGACCCTTCAAAGCCCCCAGCCGACAAGGTGCTCTCAGGGCGAGCCAGCCTTGGAGTTTAATCCTGGGCCAAGCCGGCGCCGACCCAAGACGAGCCGGATTTCCGGCCGGTTTTCGGGCCTCTCCGGCCAAGGCCCTCAACCGGGCTGCCTATAGATTAAGCAGCAAGCGCGAGCGGTTGCTCGGCATGTAATTTTTGGGATCGGCTTTTAACGTGGCCCGCCGATCAACCACGGCACGGTGCCAGCACTTTCGCCGTCCGGTCGAATCCAATTCGCCCCCCAAAATATTGTATTGATGTCCCCCGGAGCAGGACTTCCGAGGATACCCACTGGAGGGGACGATCTACGGAATCCTACCCATCCATTGGGGGATATTCTCCAAGAAGGCTTTTTTCAAAGATCATCCTTTTATTATATACGGCGGCGTCAAACAGGAGGTATTGGAAAATCTGTAACATTTTAGGTTGACTGTATTTACCGGAGGTAATTACCACCATCTGTTGGGGTTGACTTGATTCTTACCCCCTACAAGTTGTAGAGGCTTGGCCGGGTAGATACAGTCAAATTAGCCGAATGGGGGTCTAGCAAAAATTGCCGCGGCTTCATTTGGTAAAATGTTACGTGTTTCCGTTTTCTCCGGTTCCAAGGGCTATAGGATCCCTATGCTTGAGAAAAATTCGGTCTAGAATAGAAAGTTTTGGGTAACATTTTAGCCGAATGGTGGGGTTCCTCCCCTCTCTTCTGGCCGTCGAGAGGGTCAGAGTGAGGGATTGATGTGTCATTCCCGCGCAAGCGGCAGTCCAGAATTTACGCCTCTCCCCTGGCCGTCGAGAGGCCGGCTGAGGAGGACTTTGTATTGTCATTCCCACGAAAGTGGCATTCCAGGGGGGGGCCTTGGATTCCTGCTTACGCAGGAATGACACATAGACGCCTGCATTCGGCTAAAATATTACCATGTTACAAGTTTTGGAGACGGTATCGAAAAGAGTACGTTCGATAGGGTGAAGTATTTCTTCATAGGAGTGCATGTCCCGTGAGTGCTACGGTCGAAGTGAAGAATCCCTTGCGAGTGGCGGTCATTGGTGGGGATGGAACGGGTCCGGAAGTGGTGGCCGAGGCAGTCAAAGTCCTTAAAGCGGTTTCCGCTCTGGAAGGTTTTACCATCGAGTTTACGGAGTTTGACTTGGGCGGCGATCGGTATCTGCGAACCGGAGATATTCTCCCGGACGAAGAACTGGCCCGGTTGAAAACCTTTCGGGCGATCCTGTTGGGGGCGGTGGGGCATCCGAAAGTTCCACCTGGGGTGTTGGAGCGGGGGCTGCTTTTGCGGCTTCGGTTTGAATTGGACCAGTATATCAATCTTCGGCCGGTGAAACTTTATCCAGGAGTTCAGACGCCCCTGGCCGACAAAAAGCCAGAGGATATCGACTTTGTGGTGGTCCGGGAGAATACGGAAGATTTGTATGCCGGCATGGGCGGACATTTGAAGAAAGGCACGCCGGACGAAGTGGCCATCCAGACGGCCATTTACACCCGCAAAGGCTGCGAACGTTGCATCCGATGGGCATTTGAATATACCCGGAAACGGAACAAAAAGAAGTTTCTGGTCCTGGTGGCCAAGACGAATGTATTGACCTATGGCCATGACCTGTGGCTGCGAACCTTCCAGGAGCTGTCCAAGGAGTATCCGGACATCCGGACCGACTACAATCACGTGGACGCCTGTTGCATGTGGATGGTGAAAAACCCGGAATATTACGACGTGATCGTAACGACGAACATGTTCGGCGACATCATCACCGATTTGGGCGGGATCATTCAAGGCGGCATGGGCGTAGCGGCCGGGGCCAACCTGAATCCCGATCCGGGCGGGGTGAGCATGTTTGAGCCGATGGGCGGTAGTGCACCGAAATACACAGGGACCGGCCAGATCAATCCGATTGCCGCCATTAGCGCCGCGGCGATGCTTTTGGAGTTTAACGGCTATGAGAAGGCGGCCCAGCGCGTCTTCCAGGCCATCCAAGTGGTTACGGGGACGAAGATGAAAAGTCAGGCGGCTGGCAAAATGGGCTACACCACCTCGCAAGTCGGCGACCTGGTCTGCGAAGCCCTTCCGTAAGGGGATGTCTGTCGGGGAACTCCCCTTCCCGTAGCATGTTAGCCGAATGGAGGACCATGTGTCATTCCTGCGTAAGCAGGAATCCAGGCAGGCTGCTTTGTGCCTGCTACGGTGTTCCCGTGTGGCAAGCGGGGACCTGGCAACATGGACTTCTGTTACGTTCTGGACTGCCGCGTGCGCGGGAATGACACAAGCGCCCCCTCACCCGGCTTCGCTTCGCTGGAGCCGGCCTCTGGACGGCTAGGGGAGAGGCGAGTTCCTTCAGTCGGCTAAAATGTTACCCCTTCCCAAACCGGCAAAGGCGAGGAAGAAGCCTATGGCCGGGAGACAGGCCAAGCCCAATGGATTATTGTACAGATAACCATGCAATCCGCTCATGGCTTTGTAAAGGAATGGTTTTCCAAAGGGCAAGCCGGAGCGGGCTGTGGACTGGCCGAGCTATCGCCAATGCCGCCTGGAATCGGCCTTCTAGCTGGAATTCCCGAAATTGCCAATCGGCCGGTTGGCCGCCGGATGGGCCAAGCAGTACAAGCCGAGGTGCATTTTCCGCTAGGTTTTCTGTAGCCCTGCTGGTGGCCGGGGTGGAGCTTTCCCGGCAGGCGGCGTCGGTTTCTGGAAACATTCCCCTCGGCCAATGGAACGAAAAACTTTCCAGAGGAACGCTTAAGCCTGTCCCCTGGGCTTTCAGGTAGGCCTCTTTGAGGGTCCAGAGACGATAGAAGGCTTCGGCCAGTCGGGCTGCTGGCAGGGCCTCTAAAAGAGCCGTTTCCCGGGGCGCAAAAAACCGCCGGGCCAATGGCAGAAACTCGACCGGCCGAGCCGTGTCTTCAATGTCCACCCCAACGGCGGCCCCTCGCGTTACAGCACATACGATCATCCCCTCGGTATGAGACAGGTTGAACTCCAAATCGGTTGAGAATCCGAACTGCCCACTATCCGGCTTTTTCATCCTATCGGGGGTGCGATCCGTAGTAGATTCCGGATTCCCTGCCGGTTGGCAAGCCCGGCAACAGGGTAAACAAAACATCCCTTCCTCGCGGGTCGCCGAAGCAGGCTCAACAAGTCGGTCGCGGAGCATTTGCCAAGCAATCACCGGCTTGCCGCTCCCCAAACGGATAAATCGCCACTGTTCCGGCCGGATCGGCGCATAATGCGACAGCACCGTCCGCACGAAGGCACGGGTAATGACATGTTCCTGGCGCTTTTTCTCTACCCGATACCGAAGCCATTGCGCAGTCTCCGCCTCATCCATCAATCGACGATACTCTTCGAGCCGACCAATCTCTTGGCACTCTTCGGGCCGGGTACACCATAGATCGACTTCATGTTCCGACAAAAAAAACATCCGTCGATGCCTTCCGAAAAAACGTAACATTTTAGTTTGACTGTATCCACCGGGACCAATTGCCACCCTAGGTGGAGTCCGAACGATTTTTAGCCCCTCCAAGTTGTAGGGGCCTGGCCGGGTGGATACAGTCAAATTAGCCGAATGAAGGGGGCGATGTTGTCATTCCTGCGCATGCAGCAGTCCAGGCAATATGGAGTTTTACTCCTTTCTGGATTCCTGCTTGCGCAGGAATAACACTTTCTGGACTGCCGCTTTCGCGGCAGTTACACCCATCCCCCAGCTTTACTTCGCACCGCCGTCCTCTCCCAGGGCGGAAGCGACGTGTCCTGCCTGCGTAAGCAGTAGTCCAGGCTTGTTCCCGCGTAAGCGGGAATCTAGGCAATATGGACTTCTCCTCCTTTCTGGATTCCCGCGCAAGCGGGAATCCAGTTCCCCTTCACCCGGCCAAGCTGTCGGTTGGCCGGCCTCTCCCACAAGGGGAGAGGCGAGTTACTTCATTCGGCTAAAGTGTTACCGGTTTTATACAACCCATAGCTGGTTTGGACCTTTTTTGGATTATAATACTCCATAGGGAATCCAGAAGGGTCTGAGCGGAAAATCAACTCGGCAGAAGGAGGGCGCATCCATGCAGCGGCGGTGGTGGATTTACGGGGCGGTAGTCTCGTTGGGGTTATGGGGAATGGAAGTCTTAGGGGCCGAGGGATGGGGCGAAGACGCCTATGTCCGCTATCTTCGCACAGCGCCGGAGTTTCAGGCGGTTCGACAAGACCCGGCCGTGCTCTTGGGCCGATGGAACACTTGGATTTACATGCCTTGGCGGTACCAATGGAGCATCGGCACGGAGGAGGCGGGCGGTCGGTTCTGCCAGCAGTACGGTATCAACGGCGGATTCACCGATCACGGCGCCGGCCCCCTGGATTGGCTGGAAAAGTGGAATCTCCGCTTCTACAACGATCATACGGCGGGCAAAGGGTTTTTGTATTTGCGGGGGGCCAATCAAAAGAGCAATTTCGCCCGATTTCAGCGGGACGCCCGGGCCATTCGTTCCGGCACCGACGCACAGCAGCCGATCGACCCGACCATGCTCCGGCGTCTTACCGAACTGATCCACCGAAACGTCGGTCAGATCAAACGAAGCCCCATGCGAGTTGCCTATGCCCTGGATGATGAAATCTCCTGGGGGGCGTTTGTGGTGCCGTTGCCCTGGCGGCTTTACGAAGACGATGCGGACTATCAGGCGTGGCTGGATCGCTACTACGGCGGTCGAGGCCCGAAAGCCCAGTATGTAACAGCCGATTTTATTCTGCCGCAACTGAAAAAGCCGCTCGGTCAACTGGACTTCAGTCCACTCCTAGACCGGATCACCTTCAACGATTCGGTCTGGGCCGTTTTTATTGGCCGCCTGGTAGAGGCAGCCAATCGGGCCGATCCAGAGACTCCGTGCGGCTTTGTAGGGGCACAAGCGCCGAACATCTGGGGCGGCTACGACTACGCCAAACTGATGAAAAAGGTGCAGTTCCTGGAGCCGTATGATCTGGGCAGCAGTTTTGCCATTGCCCGTTCGTTCAGTCCGCAGCAGGCCATCCCGTTGGTCACCACCCATTTCCACAAGGATGATCAAGGCGTGCTGAACGACATTTGGCAGGCCTGGTACTTTTTTGCTCATGGCAGTCGGGGGATGATCGGCTGGGTGGAAGGGTGGTTTGACGGACAGACGCCTCGGTCCTGGCTGAAACAGTTCAGCCCCACCCTAAAGGAATTGGGCCAGGTCCAGGGACCCAAACTGGTCGGCGCCCGCTGGGTGCATGATGGGGTGGCCATCTACTACAGCCATCCGTCCATCCAAGTTTCCTGGTGTTTGGATATGGAGTCGCACGGTCGGACCTGGGTCAACCGAGGCAATGACCATCGGCTGGGCACGTCGCATCTGGTGCGCAAAGCCTGGGAATATCTGCTGATCGACTCTGGGATTCAGTATAATTTTGTTTCTTATGATCGGGCAGCCTTGCAGGGAGTACCCGAAGAATACCGGGTGCTGATTCTACCGGCCTGTTACGCCCTGTCGGACGCCGAGGCGCGCCAGATTACCCAATTTTGCCAACGAGGCGGCGTGGTCATTGCCGATTTCGCTTGCGGCCTGTTCGACCAGCACGGCAAAGGACGCTCTCAGGGGGCTTTGGACGAGCTTTTCGGCCTGCAACACGACGGCGCCGAAACCTTTCAGGACTTTTTTGATCCAAAACAGTTCTGGGTGGAGACCAACCAGGATGCCGCCTACTATTACAAAAAGTATCGGGAGCTGTTTGCCACGTTGAATCCTCGCCTGGAGAAGGGGTTTGCCGTGGCAGAGCGTCGGCTGCCGATCGGGCAGGTTCGCACCGTGGGCCGAGGCCGGGCCGTCTATCTGAACCTGTCGCCCCAGCGCTATCTGCAATATCGGGAAGAGGGGGCGGCCGCTGAAGAGCACCGCCGGGTCTTTATCGAACCGGTCCTGCAAGCTGGCGTCCGGCCTTGGGTGGAGGTGATCGGTCCGGATGGCCAACGCCCGCCGAACTGCGAGGTAACCTACTGGACCAAAGGGGAACGAACCTATCTTTTTGTCGTCCAAAGCGCCCCGGTTACCGGCGATCCGACCGGCAATACCCGCGCCGAGGGGCTTCAAGTCAAAACCTTGCCGATCCAGCTCCGGTTCGGTCGGCAGGTGGCCGACCTGGTGGATGAACGGACCGGTCAATCCCTGGGCAACCCACAGTCCGCCCGATTTTCCTGGAACACGGCCGAAGCAGTGCTGGTGAGCTTTCGGCAGCCGAAATCGGGAAACGTCCCGGCCAAGTGAACGCCGGTGTCTTGATTTCCCCCTGGGCCGGTCTCATAATAAAGATCGTCCGCGGAAGATTTCGTTTTCCCGCCTCCCTACCCGCCTGAGTCGTTTCCTACGTAGGTTGCAGCAGTTTGACAGAAAGGGGTGCGTTTCGATAGAGCCTTTATGGACATGGAATCCTTGGAATCCGTGTGGAAACCGTCTTTCTTACCCTTCCCTTTTTCCAGGAGAAAATGCGATGCGGATGACACGTCGTCGGATGTTGCAAGGGGCAGCGGTCGGTTTGTCGGCGCCCTGGGTGGTATCCGGCCGGGTGTGGGCGGCGCAGCCCAACAAACGCCTGACCATGGGTTTCGTCGGCATGGGGCTTCAGAATCGGCATCTGTTGGGGGGATTTTTGGGCCATGAGGTGCAGGTGGTCGCTGTGTGCGATGTCGATACCACACGCCGAGAAGACGCCAAACGCCGGGTCGATGAACGGTATGGCCATTCTGGCCCCGGCGGTTGCAAAGCTGTTCGGGATTTCCGCGAAATTACCGAACGGGACGACATCGACGCCGTCTGCATTGCCACGCCCGACCATTGGCATGCCATCGTAACCCTGTCGGCCCTTCGGCACAAAAAAGATGTCTATTGTGAAAAGCCACTCACGCACAATATCCATGAGGCGGTCGAAGTGATCCGGGCGGCGGAAGCCAACCAGCGGGTGCTTCAGACCGGCTCCATGCAGCGGTCCAGTAAGGAATTCCGCATCGCCTGCGAACTGGTCCAAAACGGGGTGATCGGCAAAATTGAACGGGTGGAATGCAGTTTCGGCGGCCCGCCCAAACCATGCGATCTGCCCGAAGAACCCATGGAACCCGGTCTGGATTGGGACCTATGGCTCGGGCCGGCGCCGGTCCGGCCCTATAACTCGGTGCTCAGTCCCCGGGGCCTCCATAACCATTTTCCTGCTTGGCGGAATTACTCCGAATATGGCGGAGGAGGCGTGGCCGATTGGGGCGCCCATCACCTAGACATCGCTCAATGGGGACTCGGCATGGACCGAAGCGGTCCCGTCGAAGTCCTTCCGCCGGAAAAACCCGGGGCCGGCTCCGGCGCCAAACTCGTCTATGCCAGCGGCGTGGTCGTGGAGCATAAAGGCGGCTTCGGCGTCCACTTCTTCGGCGCCGACGGCGAAGTGGCCGTCAATCGAGGCAAATTCCAGCTCCTCTATAAAGGCAAACTCATTGCCTCCTTCACCGGCCAGAAAGACACCTCCTGCGCCGCTCAGGTGCAGATCGCCGAAAAGCAGTTCTTACAGGATGCAAAGATTCGGCTCTATGAGAGCCGAAACCACATCGGCAATTTTTTAGAGTGCGTGCAGAACCGCAAACGCCCCATTACCAGCGAACAAGAGGGCGGACGAACGGCCATCTGCTGCCATCTGATGAACTTGGCCTACCGCTACGGCCAAAAAATCAAATGGGACCCGGAAAAGTTCTGCTTTGTGGGCGGAACCGGCGATCCGAAATGGCTCACCCGCGACTACCGCCAGCCTTGGAGCGTGTAAGCCCCCTGGACATTTCTACCCCCCTGAATACCGAAGCGGGATTCCTGCTGCTTGGGCAGGAATCCCGTTTTTTTTGCGTATTGCCGCTGCTCAAAGCCCTTGGGATGGCATTCCTGCGTAAGCAGCAGTCCAGAATTCTCGCCTCTCCCCCGGCCGTCCAGAGGCCGTCCCTATGTGTCATTCCTGCGTAAGCAGCAGTCCAGGCTTCTTCGCACCCGCCCCCTTGTTTTTCCACACTCCTGTGTCATTCCTGCGTAAGCAGGAATCCAGAATTTCTGCCTCTCCCCTCGTGGGAGAGGCCGGCCAACCGACAGCTTGGCCGGGTGAAGGGGAACTGGATTCCCGCTTTCGCGGGAATGACATACAAGGGGACAAATGGAGTGCTCGGGGGACCTGACAAGCAGGTTCCTCCAAGGGGCCCCTCATTCGGCTAAAGTGTTACTCGGGTTTATTTTTTTCGGCCTTCGTTGAGGCCGAAAAAGTTGCGCCAGCCGCCGGCAGGTTTTTTAGGCGCCGTCTCAGCGGAAGCGGAGGGGCCCTGGGTTTGGAGGTCTTCTATTTGACGGAGTTTTTCTTCCAACTCGGCCCGCTGGCGGGCCAGGGCAGCCCGTTCCAGAGAGAGCTCCACCTCAGCCTGGCGAAGTTTCTCCCGCCACTCAGTTTCCAATCGTTGGAGCGTTTCCCGTTGCTGACGAATGATTTCATCCTGGTCTAACAGTTCGCCCACCGCCGCCGCACCGACCGCCATGGCGCCCAAATTGGCCGATTGATTCTCCAACAGATGCCGCAACGAGTCCAATTCCTGATCCTTGGCCGCCAAGGCCGCTTCGGTCTTGGCGATCACCTCTTGAATCTGCACCCGCTCTTGACGGCGGTTTTCGTCGATCTTTTCCGCAGTTTCCTTCTCTTCTGTTTCCAACGACTGTAAAATCCGACGTTTGAACGCCTCCCAGTTCTCCTCTGCTGTCTGAGCGGAAAGTTGCTGCGCCGAGGACCTCTCTTCCAGTTGTTGCCGAAGCTCTTGATTTTCTGCCTCCAGCCGTCGAATATCTTCCAAAGCTAGCTCGTATCGCCGTTGAAGTTCCTCCCATTTTTGCTCTGGCTCCTGTCCGGTACGGCCTTCTGGATTTGCACCCTCCAGACTTTGTTTTTGGAGTATGTCTCGCTCTGTTTCTAGGGCGGCCAATTTTTCTTGAAGACTCTTTTCGCGATCTTGGACGATCTGTTGAGCTACACCTAATTGGCTTTCCAATTCCTCCAGCCGGCTGCGTTGCAATTCCAACAGGTCCCGGAGCCGCCGTTGTTGCTCGGTCAACAGCTCGGCCATTTGCACCGGCCAGGCCATGGAAGTCTTCTGTTTCAGCCCAGAGTTCTCCATCCCTTGTCCTTTAACCAATCCTCCGTCTTCCGTGGGACCCCTCTAAAGTAGGATTACAGCCCCTAAAATTCGTCGCTGCACAAGGCAGAAATCCATTGCATATTTCGTTTCAATATCCCCCCAGTGTTCCCTTGGGCCCAGGATCTCTGCGCAGAAACTGTCCTCCGAAAATCTAGCTTATTTTGACTGTATCCACCGGAACCCATGGCCACAATCTGTGGAGTACGAGCGATTTTAAGCCCCCACAAGTCGTAGGGGTCTGGCCGGGTGGATACAGTCAAATTATGGAAATTTTCAGAGGGGCTAAAAGCCGTAACCTTTTGAAAATTCTAGACTTCCGCTTCCTACGTCCGCATAGCCCCTAGAGTCCGAATGTCCAAGTTCGCATCTCCCCCCATTTAAGCCTAGAGCACCCCCTGCTTTCTGGGTATGTATCCCTGGGAATCAGGACGGTTTCTTTTTCCAACCGCTCCCAAAGAGACCTTTTCTTATCTTGGATTGGATGGATAAAGATGGATAAAGGGGAAAAATAGCCTTTTCGATGCCGGCGGCTTAAGGAGAGGTAAACTCGGACGAATCCCGGCCGTTCCCTGCCGGAGGGGATGCTTTTCAGGAAGAGCAAAAAATGGTAATATAGTAACACGTTAGCCGAATGAAGATACCCTTGGAGGTCCTCTACCTTTGGAGGTCTCTGCCTTGGACCGTCCTTTGGCGGGCGGGAGAAGCACGCCCCTCCATTCGGCTAACGTGTTACGTAATATAAAGTTTCATGCTGCGGAAGATGGTCAGCCCCATCTGGGGTGGATGTACAGTTGGTCTCAGAGGCTGTCCCGAAATTCCATTTTTAGTCGGGATGTACCGACCAACGGGCGGCCCCCAGACTGCCCAAAACCCTAAGAAAACGGCATTTTGGTTCGTCAGAACGGTTTGCCGCCTCTTGGCTACCCATTTCGGGACAGCCTCTCAGAGGACGCCGAACCGTTTAGGTCCCCGTAGCTCAACTGGATAGAGCGTCGGCCTCCGGAGCCGAAGGTTGCAGGTTCGAATCCTGCCGGGGATACTTTCGTTCGGTCCGCCCGCTTCGGTGCAAACCGATGCAGACCGCTGCAAAGCGGTGCAGTCTTGCGCCGTATCTTCCGCTCCCAGCGCCACTTGCGGCGTCTTGCCTTCCGGCCCCAACTCTAGGCCACGTCGCCACTTCCGTCGGCCTTGAAGGCCGACGCTCTGCCGGCTTTCGGCCCCCGATTTCGTTGCAGATTCGTGCAAACCGATGCAACGCCCGGCAAGCAGTATAGCACCCTGGCGCGTACCTCGGGCCCAAACCGAGAGCACCGTGGGAAGCACCGGAGGATGCAGGCCCCCATTGCGTAATGCCAATGTGTTCGACGCCGAGTTGGCCGAGATCGAGAAGCGAATCGCCAAACTCCAGCGCGCCGCCGCCGCCGTGCGCGAGCGGATGCTGCCGCCGTAGGCCGGCGCGCAGATGCCTGAATAGTATGTCGCGTAGGGCGGTGGCGTTTCACGTTGGCCTGTCGGCTGCGGCCGACTCTTGCGGGCTACCGCCCGATGCTCTTTGGCGATTCCGTATTGGGAACCTCTGAATAAAGTCGGGGATAACGGAATTTTCGTTCTTGGGTTTGTTTTTTTCACTTCTTAGGGCTTTCCGCAGGCGGAGGGGAGGAGTCTCACGGAGGGCAGCGCTTTTCTGGATTGCCTGGTTTTCCTGTTTTACGGTGCTTTGGCCTGCTCGGCGCGCACCGCCAGCGCCTCAACCAAAACAAAAAGCCGGAACGGTCCTCCCCAGCGACTGCTGAACATATTCTAACAGACGCCTCCGATGATGATATATGTTCACACAGGCCGCCGCCGCATAGGCGTATTCGGCATTTTTGACTAGCCCCCGGAACCGCACCTTCCGCCAACCAAAACGATGTTTCAACGTGCCGATCTTCATCACCGAACTTAACTTACGACGGCAAAATAGGTTAGCGAAAAATGTTTCGCCTGCCAAGGGCCGGAAGAAAACTTTCTGCCCATCCCCTGGGGGAAAATTTTGGGAAATTTTTTCTCCCCATGCTTAACAGCGCCAGTGGGGGTGATTATAATAACAAGGTGATGCTACGTAGTCTTTCGTTCTCTTGGGCCTTTCGGCCCCCGCTGAGGCCAGGAAGCCTATCGCCCGAAAGGGCTGAACCCCCTCAAGAGCACGAAAAGAAGGAATTATTCAGAGGTTCCCCTATTATTTCCAGCGTCCGGGCCCATGTCGGGCGCATTGCCCCGGGGCTATGACTAGGCTGCTGAACCACGGCGTCAGGTGGATTCCCGCCTGCGCGGGAATGACGCGGAGGGCGCCACGCCCCGGCCGACGCAGCGGCTGAACTCTTGTCATTCCCCCAGCACTGGGCGAGAATCGGTTAGAGCAGTCGCGCACACCACCCGGGAGTACAAGCCATGCCGCGGATGTTGATCACCTCGGTCGGTACGTCGCTTCTGACCAACCGCGACCGTCCCTGGGGAGGCTGGGACCCGCGCCGGCCGCTGCCGGACTCGAGGAAGGTGGACGATTGGTTGGCCAAGGCCAATCCGGCGGCGGCTAGTGCGGAGACCAACACGTGGCGCGCCGTCGACCTGGACCCGCAGGATCGGGTCGTGCTGCTGCATTCGGATACGCCTGAGGGGCGCTACTGTGCCGAGCGGCTCCGAACCTATCTGGAGGCCGGCCGCTGCCGGGAGGTGTCGCTCCGATGCCTGGCGGCTCTGGCGTATCACACGGGCAGCTTCGCCCAGCGAGGACTGCGCAGCCTGGTGTCGGAGGCGATTAAGGCGATTGAAGAGGCCAACCGCGCGGGCCTTGTGCCGGTGCTTTGCGCGACGGCGGGCTTCAAGGCCGAGACCGCGTTTTTGAACTTGCTTGGGGCGCTGGTGAAGGTGGAGGTCTATTACATCCACGAGCAGTTTCGCGAGATTGTGCGCTTGCCGCGCCTGCCGCTGGCCTGGGATGCGGAGTTCGTCCAGCGCAATCGCGACTTCTTCGAATGGATCGACGCGGAGCCGCGTTCCAGCGTCGAGGTGGAGAACCGCTTGAAAGGCTGCCCTGAACTGCGGCCCCTGGTCGAGGACGACGAGGACGGGAACACGTATTTAAACGCGGCGGGCGATCTGTTGTTCAAGGCGGTGCGGGAGCAGCTTGCGCTGGGGCCGCGCGCCACCTGGCCTAACCCCGCCGCCATGACACCGCAGGAAAAGAATGGCCTGTCCGGGGTCGAGCACCAGCGCCCGCATGGGTGGGAACAGTTCGTGCGCCGGCTTTGCGAGATCGACTGCGTGGCACGTGTCCGCTATGATAAGGCGGCGGTGAGCGGGCCGCAGGTAAAAATCCTGGATGCTGAAAAAGGCCAGATTGCCGTGCGCTATGAAAAAGGCGGCCAGGTGCTTCCGTTGATCGTAGAAACCACCGCCCGCGGCCAAACCCAAACCGAATGGGTCGCCGACTACCTGCGACGCAAAGTCAAGTGACTGGGGGTAGCAAATCATTCCCCATGGCCGGCGCGTGCGGGAAACGGCTCTATGTGCTGAACGCCCCCGTGCTGACCGACTATGGCGATTGGCGGTTTGAAGGGCCGATTTCCGTGGGGCAGGCAAGAGAGCTGCTTTCCGGCGGATTCGTGTCTGCGGTGGGGCATCCTGGCGCGGCGGCGCTGTTGAGCGAAGTGTTGGGGATCGAGGTGCCGGTGAACCGGATCAGAGTGGAAATGCAGCCCGGCGACCGGGCCCTGGTCCTCCGGCTCAAGGAGCGCCTGCCAGAAGGCACGCTGCTGACGGCCGAGCAGATGCGGGCATTCCCGTTTGAACTGGCGCTATTGACGCGCCTGGCCTGATCGTGTGGGAGAGCGGGCCGTGGGCTTGGTGGTGGACAGCCGGTTGTGGACGATGGAACTGACCAGGGGGGGCGGCTCGTGGCGTGGCTGGACCCGGCCATCCGCGGGGCACTGGCTTGGGCGGTCAAGGACGGCGTGTGCCGCTGGCCACTCCCCCAGTGCGACACCCAGTTCAAGACCTGCCAGGGATGCGAGCACCTCCAAGCGTGCCCGTATGGGGCGACCTTCGAGGCCGAGCTGCTGCCCGGGTAAGCAGCGCCGTCCGGCATGGCCGACGCGCAGCGGGCGATCACCATCCGGCCGCCGTTTCCCGCGCCAGAATATGGCCGGCCTGGCGACCGGCTGGCGCTGTGCATGACGTTTCTGGGCCAACGGGCTGTGGAGGCGGCCGAGGCGATCGGAGGGATTCTTGTCGAGCCTGGGCGGCCTCTTGCACTCGGCTCGGACCGCGTGGGGTTTCGGCTGTGGCCACACCCGGCGGACGGCAACGCGCCCGGGGCCATGCAGCCGCTTGAGCCCGAGGACTTGCCTTCGTCGCCGGCGGCCTGCCCAGGCCGTCTTCCCGCCCTGCGAGTGGACCTGACCACGCCGTTGTTCTTGAAAGAGGAGCCTGGCCGTGGGTAGAAGGCCCGGGCGGTGCGGGAGCCGACGTTCGGGCAGTTGGTGCGGGCGAGCCTGCGCACGGTGGGGCGGGCGTTTGCGGCGTTCGGCGACGGTGGGCTGGAAGGCCGGGTCGATTTTGGCGCCCTGAAAGCGCTGGCCGAGTTGGTTCCAACGCAGGCCGCCTTCTGGCAGCCGTTTTGCCAACGGCATCGCAACAACCGCCGCGGGCAGAGTTACGAACTGGTGGGCGTCAGCGGCGGGGCTGTGTTCGGCCCGGTCCCGCTCTGTTTGCTTCCCTGGCTGGTCTGGGGCGGGCGGTTGGGCGTGGGCGAGCACCGCGTCTCAGGCGCCGGCTGCTGGCAAGTTACGCTTCTGGCCTGAACGCTCGGGTTTCCGGGCCGCCAGGCCAGCAAGATTTCACCGTCGCGGCGGAGGACGCCGCCCAGGACCGCCCGGCTTTGGGGGCTTAAACGGCTGCGGCCAGCGGTACTGTGGGCATCTCGGGTCGTCGTTGTGGACTTCCACGGCGACCGTCTCGCCGATTTGCGGCGGTACCGCCGGCGGCTTGCCCACGGTCAGCGTGCCACGCGGCCTGCCCTCCTCCTGCACGTCGTAACCCCCCTTCGGACGAGCGGCTACTATCTTCACACTGGCCGGAGTACCCGCCGGCCGCTTTGGCCTGCTGGGAGGCGTGGGCGGGCCAACCGACCGGGCAGGCACTGGCGGCGGCCCTTGGGGATGGTCCTTGCAGCGCTGGGCAAGGTCCGAATTCAGGTGCTTGAGCAGATCCTTCAGCACTTGGCAACTGGTGTTCCAATCAGGAAGCAACTCGCAAGGAAACGCAATCGCGCGGATCACGTGCGTTCCGTCCGCTTGCCGGGCGATGTGGAAGTGGACCGGAGCCGCGTGTCGCATGTCCTTGGGTTGCCTTTTGCCAAGATAACGATGCTTCTGGCCGAGCCACACGACTTGCTGGTTTGTCTGCCTATCAAATTCCCGGCTATAGCCTCGTTCCCGCGACCCGTCGTCATTGGAGGTGCTGATTTTCCGGGGCAGCCCGAGGGCCTCCTTGATCCAGTTTCGCTTGTGCTTTTGGGCGAATGCCTGGATGCTGTAGCCCAATTGGTCCAGCACGAACCAGTAGTTCTTCCATGGCGTGGAAATCTTCAGTTCCTCCAGAGCATGTTTCAGAGAGGGAACGTGGGATTGATTTTTCGCATGCTCCGGCACGGGGCATTCCCGGCGGAAGTCGGCCGCCATCTTCTCGATTTCGGCTCGCTTGCTTTCGTCGTCGGACTGGCCAATCTGCGCCAAGGAACCAAACCCATTTCGGGCTTTGGAGCCCACGCCTCCATAGTGGCAGAGCAGCCAGAGCGCCGCGCGGGCCTGTTGGAGAATCAGGCTCGCTGGTACGCGCATAGGCGGAGTGGCTGTGTTGGATTCGGGCCTGCGAAGGAAGCCGTCGCGGGCCGTTAACCGCACGTGCCACTTCGCGCCCCCGGGCATGATGAAACGTTGTTTGCGTTCGTCAGGTCGGTCCGCCGGCATTTCGTCCATACCGTACGAGAGGTAAAGGATACCCTGGGTGGTCTTCTGGTTGGGTGGGGGATTAAGGCCCATGCGTTGGGAAAAATCCCCGTCCGCCCGAAGCACATCTCGATTCCGAAGGTCTTTCTGGATCTGCTTACCCGGCACTGGAATTGGCGCAACTGGCGGATCGTTGGCGGGACACACCTTGATCCGTACCGCGCCGCCGGAGTCAGTGTCGCCCCAAATGGCGGCTTCCAGCGCCCGCAGGGTCTTTACGTCCACGTAGCCGGCGTGCATGGTGCGCCACCACCAGCGCAGGAGTCCCCGGAGTGTAGCCGGACGCAGATCGCAATCCTCGGCTTGCTGGTTTGCACCTGCCAGAAAAGCCGGCGTGACCAGTTCCAGAGTCGTCTCGAAGGTGGCATGCTTTTGGGGCGGCAGTGCCGGGGGCTCGCCCTCGGCCGGTTTGAAGGCCCCGTAGCCGGCCGCGGTCTTGGCCCCGGCCCCCAGATGGCACAGCGCCCCCAAGAGCCACTGCTTCGCCAGCGCGAGCGACTCGTCGGGCACATCGGAGCGCCGCTTGGCAAGCGCGAAGGTGAACGTGAGACCAGGCGCGACCGCCAGGAAGTACACCGGCACGGGGTTTTCCCAGTCGCCCGGCGCGTGCTCGTTGTCGTCGTGCTGGTAGTAGTCGGGATGGTGGTTGTTGACGATATCGACGACAAGCCGCGGCCAGTACTCCGGCCAGGCGTCGTGGAACACGATGTTGCCGCAAGAAGCCTTGATCTCCGGCGAGTGCGGGTCGTTTTGGTCCTCGCATCGCACGTCGGCCGGGTGGTTTGGGTCGTTGATCTGGCGGCGGCGATCTGGATTGGGTGCCCAGCCGAAGGCGTCCTCGATCTGCCGCCACGCCTTTTGCTGGTCGGACTGGGCCGGCAGCCAGACGGTTTCCGCATACGCCCGGGCCATCCCCTTCAGGCCACTGCCCGGCAGATAGGCGAATCCGTAAAGGGGGTGCAAGCAGATGCCGGCGTTTTCCAGGGCCGAGGCCCGGGCCAGATGGAGCGTCAGCGGGCTGATGGTCTGGGCCTGAAAACTGAGGCCGCCACGGGCACTGGCCATCTTTTTCCAGCGCTGGAGCAGAGCCGAGTAGTCAAGCCCCTGGGGCGGCGACTGGGAAAGCTTGACCACGGCCTCCACAGCCGGCTTTTGCACCCGTTCCGACAGTTTCCCGCTATCGGCATTGGGGTCCCAGGACTCGACGTATTTGTCCAGCATGAGGCCCGGGTGGGTGTTCTGCGGCGTCAACCGGCGCACGCTTTGAGCAAGAGGAACCATCATAGCCATGGGATCACTCTCCTTCGCCTTCGGTGAGTCCCTCGGCCTCGGCAAACCGATTGAGCCAGACCAGATAAGCCAGCACCTCGTCCGTCGCCCGGCGGAGAAACTCAGAATCGCCATGAATGATCCGGTCGAGTAAGTCGCGCGACTCGCCTGGGCGGGGCGGGAGACGCTCAGCGGTCCAGTCGGTGAGCACGGCCACCAGCCCGGGCGCGTAATTCTTGGCCTTGAGGAATGCCAAGGCCCGGCCCAGCCCGGACGCCATGATGCGCAGCGGGAGCTTCTTGGCCTGTCCGCCGAACTTCTTGGGTGACTGGTTCTTGTGCTCGCCTGCCTGTTGTTTGGCCTGACAGACGGCTGCCCACGCATGGGCCGCGCGTTGTTGATCAAGGGTAGGGCGGGGTTTTTCGACCGTCGCGCTCATCATCCACCTTCCTTTCCGTTGACCAGCCGGACGGCGCAGATTCCCTTGCCGATCGTCTCGTCGCCGCCGATTTGCACGACGCCGGTACGCTCGACGCAGCCGCGCACGTAGTCCAGGATCTCCTTCGCAGAGAGCTTGAGGTCCGGCTTTCGGCTATCGCTGGCGAGGACCAGCGTGTAGAAGATCGTCTCGGCGGGCAGGAACTCCTGGTAGAACAGGGCCCCTTCCTTGACGGTTTTCTGCTCGTAGTCCAGCCCGATGCGGGCGACAATCTCGGTGGCATGACGCACGAAGTGGCAGAAGTCGTTGTCCGAGAGCACGGCCAGGTTCGATCGGAGCCGTTGCTGGGTGCTCTGGTCTGCCACGGCATGTTTTGCGATCCAATCGGCCAGCGGGCCACAGTCCGCGACCCGGGTGAACTCGAACTCTTCGAGCACCATTTTGTCACGCTGCTGGCCCAGCAGAAGTGGCGCGTCGGCTGCGCAGGCGACCTGGTTGTCGGCCAGCTTGGGAATCGTGGGTAGCCGCTGGAAGTTCGCCAGAGCTAGATCGCGGGCGAGCCGCTGGAGGGCGGCCGGGCAGGTCACCCAGGCAAACACGCCGCGCAGCGAGCGGACGGGAAAGGCAAGAATTCTCGCGTCGGTCAGCCCCACCGCCCCGGCCTGTTCGGAGCTTTCTTCAGGCGTGCCTGGACCGAAAGCGACCACCAGCTTGGTGTGCTGCTCGTTGGCCCAGCGGCGCGGCGATCGCGTTTCTTCAGCAGGGCACTCGGCCTTCGCCTGCTCGCGGCAGAGGTCGCGAAGGACCCCCTTCAGGGCGGAGCCGGCAATGGTGGGCCACTGTGCGTGCCGCTCGCGCTGGACCGGCAGATCGACCCGAGCGATCCAGCCGGCTTGGCACACCTCGGCGACTGCTTCCTCAAGAGTGGCTTTGGCCCGCAGTCGCTCCGCCAAGCGGGCAAAATCGCACCCTGCGGCCCGTAGCAAGTGCGTCCTCAGGGCGCCGGCCAGCGTCTGCGGCATGGGCAACCCCGATTGCGCGCGAGATGCCTGCGTAAAGGGTCTGCCGTCGCGAAAAAAGAGCACATCGAGCGGATCAAGCCGCAAGGCGACCGTCCGCGCGCCAGATGGGCTAATAGACCCGTTCATCGCTGAGTTCTCCCACGGGCTAAGAAGGACGCGGTCTGACACAGAAGGATGAAGTTTTCCGTCGCTTGCCGCTCGGTGACATTACGTGGCCGGTGACGGACTTGTGACAGGTACTCGTCGAAATCTGCGGCAAGCACTTCCCCCGCAGACCTCGAGTCGCCAGCCCGGAGTTTCGCTTTCGTGGATTCCTCGGAGCGATGGACCTGGCGGATTAGTTCGGCTCGCACCGCGTCGACCGGCAGGGCAGCGAGGGTCTTCACGTCGGCCCGCAGCCGATAGGCCCAGCGGTCCGACGCTTTTTGCACAAATGCGGCGATCCAGCGCTCCACGGTGGGGGCGAAGTCCCAAGGGCAGAGAACCGACGTATGCTCGCCCGATCGGCGGCAGACAGTGATTTGCAGAGCATCGCGGCCGGCATCCTTGACGGCTTTCTCGGCCCGGCGCGCTTCGCGCAGGGCAAACCGCAAGTCCTCCTTGTAGTGCACCACCGCCAACCCACAGGAGGCCGTGGCCTTGGGGCCCATCATCAAGATCTCACGCTCGCCCACTTTATAATACCCGGCTCGGGCACCACCGTTGTCCTTCGGGTCGCCGCTGAAGGCCAGCCGCAACTCGCGTGCGCAAGCCACCGCCTCGGCCGTGGGCAAGATGGCCAGCACATCGTCGCCGCCGGCGTAAATCAGGGTACCGTGGTACCTGTGGATGATGCTCGGCACGACGTAAAGAGCGAAATTGGCCAGGGCCTCGCTGATGGCGGCATGGCGGGCCGGCCCCAGCGGCCGACGGGCCTCTAGGCCCGGTTCGACCCGCGAGTCGTTCAACTGCCGATAATACTCCGCCGCCTTGGGATGCAGCACGGCTTCGACCGTCGGCGACATCTCGCCCGAAAGCCATTGCCCCATGTGGTCGCCGTCCATCATCAGGATCGCATACTAGGCCGGCGGCGGGTCCAGGCGTTTGTCGCTGCGGGCTTCCTTGATAGCCTTCCACACCTCTTCCGGCACCGGGTCTTCGTCATCCTCCTGGTCGGATTTCGACCAGAAGAGCCATTGGCCGCTCCAGTCGCCGTGTTGCTGGCGGACCTTTTGAGGGTCAAGGTCGTATCCCGACTTGCGGGCCTGCTCGAGCCACTTCGCCGCGGCCACCGTGGCCGTGTCGGGCGTGCGCAGCTCCTGCTCGTTCATTTTCAGTTCGCCGGCCAAGAACTGCGGCGCAAATCGCTTGGTCAAGGCCACGGCACAAAGGCGTTCCCGCTTGCGAATGCGGTCCGGTCCGATCCGGACCTGGCCGGCCATGGTCTCCCAGAAGCGGGGCGATTCCTCCAGACTTGCAGGCCCCATTTGCTCGAAGATGCCCATCAGGCTGCATTTGCCGGGTACGGGCGTCTGTTGCGTCGAAGGCGGGAGGTGCCGAATAGCGCGGCTGGCCTCCATCAGCCGAGCGGAAACCTCCAACTGGGCCTGCCAGCGGCCCGCCGTGGCCTGGTCGTAAGCCTTGCCCTGGTCGTAACCGGGCCGATCCTGCTCGGGGATGGCTTCTGCTAGCTTTCGCACTGCGGCGGACTCGGGAAAGACCGCTTCGAAGCTATCGCCGCCCAACAGGTGGCCCATCTGCTCGTCGCCGCAACTGGCCAGCGGCAACACCGCGGTAGTGACCGAAAAGAAACCCTGGATCTGTTGATCCCACAAGTGGTCCCACCCGGGAAACCCCGCTGCCGCGCTTCCCAACTTTTGTTCGATCGCCGAGCGGACCTTGCCCGCCAGACCGCACCACGCCGGACGCACAGCCTCCTGGCAACGTTGTGCCAAGGCGTGGGATTCGGCGCCGTCCAGCCCCCACGGGACAACCGCCAAGAACCGGTTCGGCAGGCACGGCGAGCGCAAGAGTTCCGGCAACGGTCGAGGGACTCTCCTCAGGCCGACCTGCTCTCTGAGCCAGAGGTCGACCAACGGCACCCCACGCAGCGACGGAAAGACGAGTGCTGTCGGGCCATACTGTTCGATGACCGGCAACATGCCGCGAAAGGTGAGCCACGAGAGTAGCATGCTGCCCGCCCACAGGTCGCGAACCGTTCGCGCTGCCTCGATGAATGCCTGCACCGGCCCCAAACTGAACGAAAGCAATGCCCTACCGCGCGGCCCGGACAGCGCCGCCTTCAGGCCTGCCGCAATGTCCAGATGGTGCCAGATCGTATGGTCGGGCACACGGGTGTCGGCCGGCAAGAGGCGGTAAAATGGTTTTTCCTTCGCAAGTCGCTCAGGCAGCAACGCCACAGGGCCAGAAACTGCTTGGGCGGATCAAGGCCCCTAACAATGTCCTCGATGACCCCCGCGACCTCGTCCTCGTCAACTGGGCCAACCTCCAACTGGTAGTGCTGACCGCTGAGCGGATGGACGATCGTCAGCCGGCCGTCCTCAGGACCGACCCTGAGCTTTTCACTGGAAGGCATTGGCAGCCGCTCGATACCTGAGGCGAGCTGATCCTCGGTGCCATGAAGATCCTCGCGTCGGACCTCCCGCCCCGTGGCGAGGCTGGCATAGCGGCACGCGCGGACCTCGTGCCCGCTAATGGCCAACGCCTTATCCGGCGGGTCGTGCAAATAGGCCAAAACGAGATCGGTCCAGTCACAGGACATGATTAGGGTCCCCTTTCGGTCCTCCTAATGCGGCGCGAGCCACCGACGTGTCCAAGCCCGGAGCCTCGCGACAAGCATTATGTTAATATGCCACTAGTACTCCGTCACGAAGCGAAATTAGGGTTGTGGAGGTTGGGGATTGATGGGTAAATAGGAATGACAGTTCTCAAACCAAGGAGGGATTCCCATGCAGAAGAAGTATATCGTTCGACTGACGGAGGCGGAACGGGAGACGTGCCGCGAGGTGATTCGGAAACTGAAGGGGTCCAGCCAGAAGGTTCGGCGGGCGCACATCCTGCTGAAGGCGGATGCCGATGGGCCTGCCTGGACAGACGCCCAGATTGCGGAG
>Ga0272448_1001587_pt1 | contig 30219 bp, 24 predicted proteins | sample YNPCB0191_FD_202220 | JGI IMG/M metagenome (GOLD analysis project Ga0272448, IMG submission 202220) | Hot spring sediment microbial communities from Yellowstone National Park, WY, United States - YNP-CB-019-1 | ecosystem: Environmental > Aquatic > Thermal springs > Hot (42-90C) > Sediment...
ATGTAGGGCAAGGCTTTAGCCTTGCATCTCGGTCCGGAAAGCAGACCTGAAGGTCTGCCCTACATCTGCGTCAGGAAATTAAAAGATTTGCAGACCTAAAGGTCTGCCCTACAAGGTGCGGGGATGTAGGGCAAGGCTTTAGCCTTGCATCTCGGTCCGGAAAGCAGACCTGAAGGTCTGCCCTACATCTATCTTTACCTCTACCTTAGTTTTAAATCGGGTGTATACATAAAAGTCTACTTTTAGGTAGAATTTTTATGATGGTTTTTAGTGGTTATGTTATTGAAATGTAGTGGTTTAGGCAAAATTTTGCCCAATTTCAGACCCCAACCCCCATACCGTCCCCCAATTTATTTTCAAGTTTCTTTTTCAGGTTGTTTCTCTTGCCCTATTCAAGGTTATAATTTCACCAACTTGAGTTGTGGTGAGAGTCGCAACTTCTTCTTTTGCCGGTTAAAGACTTTTACCTGTTCCTGGTCAGTTTCTGTCATATATTTCGGTTCAGGTTCATCTTAGAGTTCTTTGACCGGTTGTTATCCTTTGCCTTTGTTTTATTCTTTTTTAGTTTCTTTTCCCTTGGGGTTTCTATCCCGTCTTTATAGGTCGTTTCCTTATTTCTTTTTCCATAATATTGAAAGATTGCTTGCCTAATTCAGGTTGGTTTATCTGTCAAAACAGATTGAATTATGGATGCGATTACTCCATTAACATGCCTTTGAGTTTGCTTCTGGTTAACTTCGCCAGGTATGATATTTTCTCTTTGTGCCTAGTTTATTAAATTCTCAGTTTAAACCACCACCAGCCGGGGAAAAGTTTGACATCCGGTGGGAAGAGGATTAAATAATACAGATAAAATGTCATATAAACCGGAGGCAGGATATGCGCAGTTTTTTATCAATCGCCGGCTTTATCGTCGCGGGTCTGATTTGGGCTGCGGAATGGGAGCCGGCGGTGCGACTGACAAATAACAGTTATCCGGATTATTCCTACTGGAGCACCCAGCGCCGGGTGGTCGTTGACCAGGAGAACCGTATCCATGTTGCCTGGTATGTGATGAACAGCGAACTGGGTCAATACAAGTTTCAAATTTACTATAAGCGTTATGAGCCGGGTTCAGGCTGGACTGAGGATACGATGCTCTCGGCCGACCTTTACAATCAGAACCTCAACTCCAAGCATGTCTCGCTGGCCTGTGATTCATCGGGAAGGGTTTATGCAGTCTGGACCGCGGGCGCAGATGATGTCACCGATGAATACATTTATCTCAAGACCTGGTCGCCGGAAAGGGGCTGGGAGGAAAACTCCCGGCTGCTTTCAGTCACCGCGCCGACGGTGGTAAAGGAGTGCGCAACGGTCAGCGTTACTCCGGACGGGCATATTCACGTGGTATGGCTTGAGGGAAACAGCATCGTTTACCGCGAGCGGGTTGATACGGTGTGGCGGGCACCGGTCGTGGTGGAAGGTGGAAGCAATTATAAAGCATACCCGGCAGTTGCCGGGGGTCCGGACAACCGGGTTCATCTGGTCTGGTATGGCCGGGCCGGCACAAGCGGGTATTACGATGTTTTTTACAAGGCGCGGACCGACACGGTCTGGGGTCAGACCGAGAATGTTTCCCAAGGGGATAGACATCAGATGTATCCATCAATTGCGGTGAATCCGGCAACCGGCAATCCCCATATCTTCTGGCAGTGTTATGGTGCAAATGACCTGGTCAAACGCGCGGTGCACCGCTTTCGTTCCCCCACTGGCTGGCAACCAACCGACACCATTTCTGAGCACAATGACACTTTGGACCAGGAAACTGGACAGATTATTTTCACCCAGGACGGTGTTGGGCATGCGGTCTGGGCGGGCAGAAGTCAAACCTGGCCCAGCATTACTCAGATTCGTTACGCCGAGCGGTCGGTCAACGGCAGCTGGTCGGCGCCAATCAATGTTACCGACACGGTCAATAGCAAGGACCATCCTTCAATCGCTGCCGGTAACGGAACCACGCCCAATTACATCCATGCGGTCTGGACCGATTACCGGGATGGAAATGCGGAGATTTACTATGCCGGTGCCCGTCCAAGTCAGTCAACTGGCGAGATGAGAGCCGGCGGTTACCGGCCCGGGCAAACACCGACAGTCATCCGCAATGCGCTGAATCTGCCCGGCTCAGCATCAACCGGCGTGCTTCTGAATGTTACCGGCCAGAAGGTTATGAACCTGAGTTCCGGGCCTAACGACCTACAAATGGTTGAACCGGGCATTTACTTTCTGTACCTGCCTGGGCAAAGAGGTGGCATCAGAATTGAGAAGGTGGTTCTTGTCCAGTAGCACAACCCAGGCGTTTGTTAGGATGTGCGCAATCAGGAGTTTTTTTCTTGACTACGAACCAGGGCTGGATAAGTTTTATGCAATTCCAATTAAGGAGGCATATGGTATTTCAGATTTTTGCCCGGGAGGGCTGTCAGGTCTGTGTAAAGGCGCAGCAGGTGCTTGCCCGGCTGGGTGTTGAGTATCAGGTGCGCTATATTGATGGCGCTAATGCCAGCGTGGAGAACCTTGCCGATTTTGCCTTTTATGACTGGACTGACACCCCACCTTTGGTGGTTGTAACTGAAGGCAATAAGGTGCTGGCGCGCTGGGACGGTAGCGAGATTGCCGATACCAGCCAGTCCTGGCACCGGACCGTTGAACGCTGGCTGAAAGAGCGGCAGGGCGCCGCGGCTTAGGCGCTTAACTTTTCAGCGACTCAAGCAGACTGGGCAGGCTCAAGAAGCCAAGCGCGGCTAAAACGACAACCACAATCAGGGAAAGGGCAATCACGGCGAGCGTAATTATCATCATAACACCGTTGATAATGAAATAAAGTTTCAGTTTGCCGGTGAAATCATTCAGCGCCTGCTGGTCACCCTTTTCCACATACTCCTGGGCCTTGTTGCCCGCGGAGTTGAGAATTATGCCCAGCCAGATGGGCAGCCAGGCCCAGATAATACCGAGAATGGTAACTGCCTGGAGAATGCCGGCAACAATCTGGACAATCCCCAAGAGTTTGAGCCAGCCCTTCATTCCGCGGACATTTTCCCGGATTCGGTTATCGGTCAACACGTTTGTTATACTGCTTTCCAAAATGCCCCCTTTACTTTGCAAGCACCTCGCGGTAGCCCGGGATATCAAGAAATCCGTGTCCTGAGACATTAAAGGCAATGACCTTCTTTTCGCCAGTTTTTCGGCACTTGAGCGCCTCATCAATTGCACAGGCAACGCTGTAGGCCGATTCCGGTGCCGGGATGAATCCCTCACATTGGATAAATGTCTTGGCCCGTTCCATCACAAACCGCTCATCAATCGGATAGGCAACGGTGTCAATATAACCCTTATCCCGCAATAGACTCAGAATTGGCGCACAGCCGTGATAGCGCAGACCATCGGCCTTGATTGGTGGCGGTTCAATCTTGTGTCCCAAGGTCATCATTTTGAGCATTGGGGTCAATTCGGCATGGTCAGCAAAGTCGTAGCGGTATTCACCCTGAAGGTTGGGTGTGCTTTGGCTCTGAGCAGCGATGAAGCGGGTTTTTTTGTTGTCAATGAGCGCATCACGGAGAAAGGGGATAGCAAATCCGCCGAAGTTTGAACCGCCGCCAAGGCAGGAGATTACCACATCCGGATATTCGCCCAAAAGGGCAAACTGCCTTTTTGTCTCCAGTCCGATTATCGTCTGGTGCAGAAGAACATGGTTTAACACCGAACCCAACGAATACACCGCCTTCGGGTCATTGAGTGCATCCTCCATTCCCTCGGAAATGGCGATAGCGAGTGAACCGGGATGGTTGGGATTTTTTTCATAAAGTGTCCGGCCGGCTTGGGTGCGGGGGCTTGGTGAGGCTAAAACCTCGGCGCCAAAAAGTTCCATTAGAGCCCTGCGGTCAGTTTTCCAGGAATAAACTGCCCGTACCCAGTAGATTGTGCACTTCAGACCCATCAGGCTTGCGGCATAGGCGAGGGCGCTGCCCCATTGACCAGCACCGGTTTCGGTTGTCAGTCGTTCGAACCCCTCCTTTTTGGCATAGTATGCCTGGGCCAGAGCGGTGTTTACCTTATGGGAGCCGGTAGGTGAGAAAAATTCAGCCTTATAATAGAGTCGGGCCGGTGTTTCCAGAAATCGTTCAAGGTTTACCGCTCGGAACAGAGGCCTTGGCCTGCCTGCCTGCAAATACAGTTCCTGAACCCCGACCGGAATGTCAATCCAGCGCTCATTTGACATCTCCTGTTTCAGACATTCACCAATCATCATCTTGGACAGATTGGCCAGCCGGGAAGGTCCAGAATCCGGGTCTTTTGGTGGCGGCAGTGGCTCAGGAAGGTCAGGGACGATATTGTACCACTTGGTGGGCATATCAGAAATTGGTAGGATAACTTCTCGGATAGTAACCAATTGAGCCTCCTTTTAGTTAATTAAACAGAATTTAAATAACATCAATAGAAGATTATTTAAAATTTTTATCTATAGTCAAGTTTGTCCTAAGGAAGGTCTTCTTTATCGGGCGATAACAACCTTCATTTTTATCCCGTTTTTCTCTTTGATGAAATAAACGCCGGGTGCGAGGTGGCTCAGGTCATTGGCACCGGGATGGAGGGTAAGGACCTTGCGACCGGAGATGTCAACCAGGGTGATTTGAGAATGCGTATTGATATCTCGGGATAACGGCAGAACCCCGCGCACAATCGTGGGCAAGGTTTTTGCCATTCCCGAAATAGAAGGTTGCTCAGCAATACTGACAGGGAGTGTATCTTTTATCACGCCAATTGCGGAAAGTGCCGGCAGTCCAACATACACCCGTCTTTCCTCGGGATGGAGGACGATTTCTCCTAATGGGTATGTGGGTAGTGATATGCTGGCAATCAGGGAGTCGCGGCAACAGTCAATGAATATTACTTTTGCCGGCCAGCCGGATGTGGCGTAGATGCGGTTGACGGTTGAGTCAAAAGTCATTGCCTGAATCACGCCATCGGTAGGAATGGATTTTTCGATTCGGAGAAGGGCGGGGTTAATGACCCAAAGGCTTTCCAGATGACCAGCACTACAATAGAGCCGGTCTTGAAGCGGGTTGTAGAGCAGACTAACCGGTTCGTGTGGCGTCGGGATAAACCCGGTAATGGTATGGGTCGAACAATTAATCGCAAACAGCCCATCAAGTCCCGTAACGGCACAGGCGATAAGGTTATGACCTGGGATGTAACAGATTGCCCTGGGTTCGCCACCGAGTCCAATACTGGTTATGATATGATTGGAGTCAGCATCAATTACCACCAGGCGTCTATCCTCAAAGGCGACCGCATATAACAGTTTCTTTCCCAAAACATAACCGAGAACCCGCGGCTGGTGGTAAATGTCGGGGATATAGCCTGAAACAACATTCAAACTGCAACTAACCACCGCAATTTCCTCAATTTGGTTAATGGGACAATAGATGCGGTCAAGGTCAGGGGCATAGCAGGCACCATTTGGTGGTAACGGCAGCAGGATAGCGGTGCGGAGTCTTTCAATGGCACAGTCAATTACCCGAATGGCACTATCAGTAAGTGAAAAGGAATAGGCACGCTGACGCCTCGGCGAGTAGACGATGTCAAACGGCGGATGGGGCAAAGTGATAGCAGGACGGATGTGGTGGGTGGGAAGTTCCAGCGGAATAAGGTGGTGAGAAGAGTAGCTGGCACAATAGAGACGATTTAAGTCCAGAATTGGACAGATGATATTCGGGGAAAAGCGCAACTCAATTCGGGTCAAAACTTCTGAACTGGTGCCGTCGTATACTGTTACCGTGTTACTGTTTTGTTCCGCGCCGTAGACGCAGTTCGCGGTCGGATTATAGCCAAGACCATAGGGGAGACTCCCGGGCGTTGGGATTATTCGCACCACCTGATTTGTTACGCCGTCAATTACCGCGATGCTGTCGCGGTCGGTCAAAGAGAGATAAACCAAATTGTCTATTGAGTCAAATACCAGTCCCCGCTGGTTATAACCAAGATGAATCCAGCGAATCAGACTGTCACCCGCACCGTCGTAAATTCCGAACCAGTTGCCATCCCAGTCGGCACAGTAGAACTTATTGCTGACGGTGTTTAAACACAATAGCCTCGGCTCATAGCCGGCAATCACCCAGCGAATCACCGAGTCCCGTTCACAGTTAACAATGGTGATATCCTCGTCATAGCCCTCGCAGATATAGAGGCGGTTGGTTAAGTGATTGTAAAGCATTCCGTAGGGCCCGGCGCCGGAGTAAAAGGTTTTGATGATGCTGTCGGTTGTGCAGTCAATCACTGCCACCTCCTCATTATTCATTACGCAATAAACCTTATTCACTAGCCAGGCACAAGCGATGTTTTGTGAGTAACTGGGCAGGGTAACGGTGGTGATGGCTGTGTCTGCTGCGCAATCGATCACCGTAACATATTCATCACCGACAGTATAAACCCGGTTCAGGTTCGGGTTGTAGGTAATGTCAAAAGAGCCGTGGCCAAGGTTGATGGTGCAAATAAGCCGGATGGCAGCGGCGTCAATCACATAAACAGAGTTGCCATAATATTCAGTTACATAAAGTTTGTTCTCCTGCGGGTTGTAGCAGAAATTGCCGGCATACTCGGGCAGATCAATCCGGGCAATTTTCCGATGAGTTACACCGTCCAGAACCAAAACCGCCCGATCGTATCCGAAGACAAAGACCGTATTGTTGCCAGGGTTATAAAAGATTCTGTCGGGCAGTCGCGGACCGCCCAGAGAGTCGGGCAGATAGATTGTGGTTTCCAGCCACTGGGCAGAAAGCACGGCGGTAAGGAGGGCTAAAAGAACTGAAGCCTTCTGACGCATACTACCTCCCTTTTGACAATATAATTATAAACCGATCCTTTCGTTCTGTCAATGGTTCGAATCGGGAACTATCCGGTAATTTTAAGATTGAGTTATGTGCCTATTTTTGTAGCCGAGGCTCACGAGATGGAAGAAATTGGCAAAAAGTTTTTCCCCGTTTCTTCCTGACCGCTCCGGATGAAACTGGACGCCAAAAAGCGGCAGGGTTGGGTGACGAATTGCCTCAACCGGACAGGAGTCTGATTCGGCACCAATCTGCCAGCCAATTTCCCGAACCGACTCCCGGGTTACATACTCCTGATGGCTTTCCCTCATCACCGTTTCCTCGCCCAAACCGGCAAAGAGTTCCCATTCCTGCCGAATCCGTATTTTCTCATCCCGCTCAACCCTTTCCTCCCCTTTTTTAACTACAGCACCGAATGAACGGGCCAGCAACTGATGACCGAAGCAGATGCCAAGTGTCGGGATATGCAGACCACGGATAAAACCTTGCAGTTCTTCTTCCGGCTCGATTTCAGAAATCATCTGCTGGGAACCGGAAAGAATCACCGCGGCAATACCGGCAAGACTCAACCCCTTTTTAAGGTCAGCCAACTTTACATCAATAATATCCGAATGTCTTGCGCACATCTGTCGGTAATAAATCATTCTTGATTCGCCATCCCGCAGATAACAGTCAACGAGCAGAGTCCTCACCGGGGTTCCAAGCGGCTGATATAGGCGTATGCCTCGTGGTGGTGGATGGACTCAAAACTTTCCACCTCCACCTCGTAACCGGTTATCTGGGGATGGGCATCAAGTCTTTGTGCCACTTTGCGCACTACATCTTCAACAAAAGCCGGGTTGTCAAAAGCCTGCGCGGTCAGGTGCTTTTCATCCTCCCGTTCCAGAAGTGAATAGACTTCACTGGAACCACACTCCTCAAGGATATCAATCAAATCCTCCAGCCATAAAAAACCCCGGAACTCCACCACCGCCCTTATTTCTGCCCGCTGATTATGCCCTCCCCTTCCACTCATCTCCTTTGAACACGGACATAGGGTCGTAACCGGCACCGCCACACCCAGTCGCAACCGGAACTTATCCTTCAGACTGGCGCTAATCCAGCACCGGTAATCCATCTGGGAACGGACTCCTGAAATCGGTGCGGTCTTTTCCACAAAATAGGGAAAATCCATTTCCAGATGGGCCGAGTTCGCGCCCAGTCGTTCCCTCATTTCCCTGAGAATGGTGCCCAATTTGTGAACATCAATCTCACGATGGTAACGGTTAAGAATCTCAATAAATCGGCCCATAAATGTGCCCCGCTGTTCCTTGGGTAAATCCACAAACATGCTGATGGTGGCGATGGTATGCTGACGATTGTGTGCCTTATCCAGAAGGACAACCGGGTAACGCAGACCTTTCACTCCCACCTTGTCAATCGGCACCGCCTGTGCCGCCCGTTCTTTTCGGATATCAGCCATTAAACTAAACGGCTATGCCCCTTGCGGAGGCCAGCCTAACTTACCCTCCCGGTGTTTTTTACCCAGCACCTCCAACATATCCTTGACCATCGCCTTCAGGTCATAATCCGGCTGCCAGCCCCATTCATCTCTTGCCGCAGAATCATCGATTGACTCCGGCCAGGAATCGGCAATCTGCTGTCGGAAATCAGGCTCATAGGTTATCTCAAAATCCGGTATATGTTTTTTTATCTCCTGCGCCAGTTCCTCAGCAGAAAAACTCATTGCGGTCACATTGAAATCACAGTGATGCTTCAGTTTTTCAATCGGCGCTTCAGCTAACATTATCGTGGATTTGATGCAATCCGGCATATACATCATTGGTAACCTGGTATTAGCACGCAGAAAGCACTTATACCGCTTGAATTTTATCGCCGCATAAAAAATCTCCACCGCATAATCGGTTGTGCCACCACCCGGCAGGGTAACATTGGAGATAATACCCGGGTAACGCAGACCGCGCACATCCAGACCAAAACGCCGCCAATAATAATCACCCAGAAGTTCACCCGCCACCTTGGTGATTCCGTACATTGTCTTGGGTTTAAGAATCGTTTCGTTCGGCGTATTCTGCCTGGGCGTCTCAGGTCCAAACACCGCAATGGAACTGGGCACAATTACCCGGGCCATATTATGCTCCCTTGCCACCTCCAGCACATTATAGAGCCCGTTAATATTCACATCCCAGGCAAGTTGCGGGTTCTTTTCACCGGCTGCCGACAGTATTGCAGCCAGGTGAAACACGGTATCAATACTGTGTTTCTTTACCACCTCCTCAATTGTTTCCCGCCTGGTTACATCAATGAAATAAAACGGCCCTGACTCCAGCAGTTCCTTACTCGGCTGGGTCTTTCTGCCGGTGGCGATAACATTATCTGCACCATAGCGCTGACGCAGCGCGAGGGTCAACTCCGAACCAATCTGGCCAACTGAACCTGTTACCAGTATTTTCTTCATCGCTCGGTCTTTTTTCATAATACGAACTCCTTTGGTTTATTAGTTAAAAATTATATTGTTTCTGAGGTTAAAGTCAAATGCACAAGTGGACAAGAAGAGCAATTTGGCTATACTAACAAAAGTGAAGATTGGTAACGGTGAGTGTAGCTCAATTTGGTCAGAGCACCTGACTGTGGCTCAGGATGTTGGGGGTTCAAGTCCCCTCACTCACCCTTTTCGGGCGCCCGTAGCTCAACTGGATAGAGCGCCGGGCTTCGAACCCGTAGGCTGCGCGTTCGAGTCGCGCCGGGCGCAGACTTAAATAACAATTGTGGGCCCCGCTAGCTCAACCTGGCAGAGCAACGGATTCTTAATCCGTGGGTTGCAGGTTCAATTCCTGCGCGGGGTATTTAAAATTCAATCCTGATGCTAACACTTTTCTATCTTCTTCTCTTATCCAGCCCGGATTTTGTCCGTAGTTCCGAAAAGCTGGCCCCGCCTCAGATTAACACCAGCCGGGTATGGGTTTTTTTTACCGATAAGGGAATCTTCAATCATTCCCAGTATCAGGTTGCCCTTGATGCCGTAGCAAAGAACGCAACCATCAGCCAGATTGAACGCCGGCAGCGGGAGGGATTTAATGGCTTTGACTTTGATGACCTGCCGGTAAAAGAAGATTACATCCGTCAGATTGAAGCAATGGGTGCGCAACTGCGCACCATCTCCAACTGGCTTAATGCGGCGAGTTTTGATCTGCCGCCGGAACTTGTGCCGATTATCTATTCCCTCCCATTTGTTTACGACATCAAGCCGGTTGGCAGCAGAACCGAAAACCGATTTGACCTTACGGTTCCGATTGACCAACCCGAATCTAACAGGTCTGGGCGAAAGGTTGACACCGCCGATGCCCACCGGTTTTATGGCGCCGCCTGGGACCAGGCACAGATGCTAGGTGTGCCCGAAATTTTCTATCAGGGCTGGTTCGGTTCTGGCATAAAACTGGCGCTATTTGACACCGGTCTGAAACTGAAACACACCGCTGTAAAACGCCTGAGAATAATAAATCAGTATGATTTCATTTCCGGTGATAACTTTTATATCACCCGCAGCAATTCTCTACCCGAACCAGTTGCCAATCTCCGTTATCTCGGGCTGGTCAAGGACCCGGCGGTCAACATTAGGGATAACACCGCACTCCTCTGCTTTGCCGCGGACAGTTTCAATTATGCATACGGTTTACCGGTGCGGGCAATTTTCTATTCATTTTCTACCGACGGTGGATACAACTGGTCAACCCCGGCACCGATTGTCCTTTCCCGGCCTTATTATTATACCTATGGGCATTTAAAAATGGCATCCCGTGATTCGGTTACCTACCTTGTCTATGAGGAAGTTGACCTGCACCAGGGTGCATCGCCAAACTGTTATCTTGGCTGGTTTTTATACAACCAGTGGGCAAACCGGCTGTTAATTGGCAGTGGCAAAGAGCCAACCCTCGTTTGCCTCCTTGATACCCTCTATCTTGCCTATCTTAAAAACGATTCGGGCATTGCCGTCCGCAAGGCGCTCGTGTCCCAACCCGAACCAAACTGGCTGCTCTACAAGGATATAAACTTTTCTGAACCGGTTTCCGAACCGCTGATTCTTGCCGGGCCTAATGGAGTTGTAAACCTTTTCGCCTGCACAAGGAATTCGGGCAGAATAATCCACTGGCGTTCGGTTGACGGCGGTGCCAACTTCACCTTCCAAACCGAGATTGCCTCGGCAGGGGCGAAAGGGCTTGAAATATTCTCTCATCCGATCGCCGAGTCAATCAAGTTTCTAATCTATCTGGATAAAACCAGATTTCCTCTTACCCGGCTGAAATCTGTCCGCTCATTTGACTTCGGTTCAAACTGGGATACCGCCACTACGGTTGACAGCGCAATCACCATCGGCGGTTTTACATTAGGCTTTGATTCATGCGTCACGCTTGTCTACGAATCAGCCGGATTTTTGCACCGATTAATCAGTAACGACCTGGGCAGCAACTGGCAGGATAACGGCATCATTGATACTTCCGGCTTCTGCTACTCGCCCAATCTCGCCCTGGACAACAGTTTCTGCCTTTGGTTCAGAAGGGGGGATGATAATGTCTTCTGGGAGGATGCTGATACCCTAAAATTCTCAAGCGAGCAGCCCAATCATGGTACCAGAATGGCGTCAATCATCGCCGGTTATCAACCTTATTCACTGATGGGCATTGCCCCTGGTGTTGACCTGATTGTTGCCAAAACTGAGTTTTATAAAACCTCAAGCAGCCGTGCCTATGAATACAATATGGAAGAGGACACCTATATTCAGGCCCTGGAATGGGCAGAGAGATGTGGTGCTGATGTAGTTTCCACCTCACTCGGTTATCGCGGCTGGTATCGGGATGAGGATTTTGATGGCAGAACCGCGCCCATCTCAATTGCTGCCGACCTTGCCGCAAAAAGAGGGATGCTCATTGTTACCGCAATGGGCAACCGCGACACCACCGAATACCCCTGGCCCAAACCATATATCGTTGCCCCAGGCGATGCCGAAGGGGTAATTACCTGCGGTGGTGTGGAAAAAGACCTTTTGCCTTGGCGGGGTACCGGCACCGGCCCTACTGCTGACGGTCGAATTAAACCCGACCTGGTGGCGCTGGCTGATACGGTGGCAGTTGTTGCCCCGGATTCAGAAAACTTCCTGGAAGGTAGTGTTGGCACCTCCTGTGCTACCGCCTTGATCGCCGGCTGCTGTGCCCTGCTAAAAGAGGCGCACCCGAACTGGAGCGCCGAATCAATCAAGGCGGTATTATATTCCACCGCCAGCCGCTCGGCAAAAAGTTGCACATTCGGGTTTGGTGTCCCGCGGATTGATTCGGCATTCAAAGTCTATCCACCTTTTCATTCTGCCAAACCAATTCCACGCGACCAGATTGCTTTAATCTACCCTAATCCGTTCATACCTCAAGAGCATCAAAATGTCTATTTCGGCATCAACCTTCACCGTCCCACACCTCAGGCAGCAATCACCATCTATACAATCAGCGGCATAAAGATTAAAACAATTGAATTGAATTGCGACAGTCTGACCTTAGGAAGATTAACTGACAAAAAATCCCTCGAAAAGATTAATGCCTTCTGGGACGGAACCAATGAAGGGAACAAGCCGGTTGGCTCAGGTCTTTATCTGGCAGTGCTTCAAACCACCTTTGGCAGGTCGATTGCCAAATTTGCCCTTGTTCGCAAAGATTGATTTTAGAGTGAATCTTAATATATTAAAATAAAATCCAGCGTAGCTCAATGGGTAGAGCATCCGGCTGTTAACCGGAGGGTCGCAGGTTCGAGCCCTGCCGCTGGAGTAAAAATAAAAGGGCTGCCCAGAAGGGCAGCCCTTTGGCTTATATAGGAGGTGTTTACTGAAGCAGAATCGCCTTGGCAGAAACCGACCTGCCGTCAACAGTCAGACGGTAGAAGTAGGTGCCAGCCGAAACTCTCCTGCCCTGCGCATCCCTGCGGTCCCAGGTAACTGTCTGATTACCCGGTTCTGATGCGCCGTTAACCAGCGTACGAATTAGTGAACCGGAGGCATCATAGATGCTCAGATTCACATTGCCACGCGCTCCAACATTGTAACTGATTCGGCAGATGTCTTTAACCATCGTCGGCTTTACCGCCTCAATACCTTGCCAGTTGATGCTCGGCTTACCCTCTTCAATTCCGGTGAGGGCAATGATGCCCTTTTGCACATTGGGCAGGATAACGGTGTTATAGCCGCCAGCAACCCAGATGTAGTTACCGGAGATTGAACCGCCATGGGAACGGGTAGTGGTCAGAAGCGAACGGTCCGCAGTCCAGGTATGATTATTCACATCGTAGCGCCAGCAGGAACCCACCACCGAACCGGTGCGATAGCCACCAAATACATAGATAAAGGTTCCGCCTGAATAAGAATAGGTAACCGCCCTGCCCCAGCCTAATTTGTCGGGCATTGAATCGGCTGCAACTGTCCAGGTATTGCCTAAGACCGAATACTTCCACATTGTGCCCCGGGTAGAGGTGTAGTCATTTGCTGACATTCCGCCAATCACATAGATGGTATCACCAACCCGTGTCACCATCGAATTGCGCCGGATATCAGGCATATTTGCCATTGCTGACCAGGTATTGGTACCAGGGTTATACCGGTAACAGTTGTTAATCGGACCACTGGTTCCATCGGGCGAGCCGCCAAAGCAGTAAACCCAGCCCGAATCCGCATACTCACCAAATGAGTAGTAAATCAGATTGGACTGGGGCATTGCTGTGGCTGAAGTCCAGGTATTAGCACCGAGGTCAAGTTTGGTCAGGTTATTATAGAATCCGCCGCTACCATAACTGCCCCCGCCAACCCAGATGATATCACCAATCCGTACCGCATCATGGTTATGCACACCCATTCCGCCGCCTGCGGGATGGGTCAGACCGGTTGACCAGGTGTTTGCCACCGTGTCATAAATCATATCGTTGGGATGGGAGGTATGAACAAAGCAGTTACCGCAGATGACATGCAGTCTGCCCTGGGCATCATTAACACAGGCAACCCGGCTCACCCGGTCGGGTCGAATCGTGTCGCTCTGATACCAGTCAATCGTGTACTGCATCACCTGAGTAGTCCCTTTCAGGGTATCATTGTTGCGTGCCTCATCACCGGACAGGTCAGTAAACATCGTAACATTGTAGGTTCCACCAACCGCATGCCACTGGGGTGAGAAATCAACATCGGCAGTTGCACCCGAAGCAAGCGGACCTGGATAGACTGTATCCTGTTCATATACCCTGGTTCCAGCCGAATCAATCCAGCAGTAAACCGGAATGTCTGACTGCGCGTTGGTGCCGAAGTTCTTTATCTTCGCCTTCGGGGTGATATTTCCCGGGGTAACTACGCTTCCCGGTGCAACAATCTGAATCACACCAACATCATTGGCATTGCCAGTGGAAAGGATTTCATACTGGCAGGTATCGGTGGGAGTAAAACCACCTGTTGAGCCGCCATAAACAACCGCCTTGCCATCAGCATTGCCAACACCAGTGCCCCGGTAAACCGGCAGGAGCACATCGGGTGTGATTGTCCAGGTCCGGCTGCCAAAATCAAAATACTGGCAGGTATCCATCAGCGCCATTGCCGCACTCACCCCGCTATGCACAAACATCGTCTGTTCAACATTGCCGCTTGCTGCTGCCCAGGTAGCAATCGGTAACTGCGGAAAGATGCTGTTGTCAACGGTCCAGGTATTGGAGACCGGGTCATAGAATTCAGAATGATTCAAGACAGTGGTATTCTGATAACCGCCAGTGACCCAGATGGTGTCGTGATAGACACAGCCCATTGCAAACACCCGTCCCTGATTCATATCCGCAACCTGTGACCAGCCACTGCCCGGTGTATAACACCAGACCTGGCGGGTCGGATTGGATGCTCCCGGCTGGTTGCAGCCGCTGATGTAATACAACTTGCCCGCACAGACCAGAATCAATGGCTGCCAGTTATAGGTTGTGCCGGTGAATGGACCAGGACCGCTGGTCCAGGTATTGGTACTGATGCAGTACTTGAACATCGTGTCAACGGTTGAACCAATGCCATAGGAATAACCAGCGCAATAATACAGTGTGTCACCGATGATGCCGGCACCACCATTGGAAATATCCAGCGGACAGGGTGCCATTGTTTCCCAACTGGTTGAGCCAATCGCATGCCGGTAAAGGACATTGCTGGTCCCATAGCCGGCAAGGACGTAGACATAATTGCCATCAGTTGCGCAGGCATTGTCCATCATCCTGCCCGGCATTTCACTGTGCAGCATCCAAGCATCGCTCGGAATTGGCGCGTTAACCGTTCCCCAGACATACTCGTTTGAGCCATAGGTGCCATAGTATAGTTTTATTTTCTGGGGTTCACCCTGGCTCACATCACTCGTGGTCACCCCCGGACCAGCCGCAAGCGTCAGTCCAATCAGGCACACCAGAGTGAGTAGTGTGACATTATACTTCATTATGTTTCCTCCTCGGTCTTTTATTGCTTACCTACTTTCGAACCATATCAGCCTGACCGACCGGCTGAGGGTTCCCTAACTAAATTAAATATTACCATCCCGCTGGTTAATGTCAAGAAAACCTTTATTACCTACCTGACTTTACTTTTCTGAATTGCGCCAAAGCGGAGATGACGTTTTCCTCCTTCCCCCACCGTCTCTTCAGCCGTTTATTCCAGCCGGCTCTTGTCCGCCTTTAGGTAGAAAAAATTATTAGAACTAAAAAACCTATTTCCTTAATGTTCAAAAAATTAGATTAATTTAAGACCCAACCCCCATATGACCCCAATATCTGCTTGCAAAATTTCATCCCTGAATAAAGTTCGAGCAGTTTCCCGGTACCTTGCAAGTTCAGACAATCAACGTGGCTGGCTCGGCCCTGCGCAATCACTTCCTTGACTTTAATATCATTTAGTGCTATGATTATCTCTTGATGATTAAAAACACACCATTTTATTCTCGGCATCTTGCTGCCGGCGGCAAGATGGTTGAGTTCGCCGGTTACAACCTGCCCCTGCAATTTCACGGCATCATCCCCGAGCATCAGCGGGTCCGGACAACCGTTGGTGTATTTGATGTCTCCCATATGGGGAGAATCAGGATATCGGGCAGTGATGCCCTTGCCTTTGTCAACCAGATGACGACCAACGATGCCTCAACTCTTGCAGTGAATCAGGCACAGTATTCGGTAATGTGCTATCCTGATGGTGGTATTGTTGATGACTTAGTGGTTTATCGCTTTGAAGACCACCTTCTCCTGGTGGTCAATGGCGCCAACAACGAAAAAGACACCAACTGGCTGCAAGAACATCTTCGCGGCGATGTCCGGCTGCAAAACATCACTGAAACGGTTGCGCAACTGGCGGTTCAGGGTCCGAAGGCAGAACCCTGCCTGAAGAAAATCTGTTCAATTGACCTTTCTCCCCTCGGCTTTTACTGGGCGGCGCGGGCAAAGGTCGCTGATGTTGACTGTATTATTTCCCGTACCGGTTATACCGGAGAGGACGGATTTGAACTGTATCTGCCGGCTGAACAGGCACTTCGGGTCTGGGATGAATTGATGCTTGCGGGCAAAGAGTTTCAGATTGAACCAATCGGCCTGGGCGCCCGGGACACCCTGCGGCTGGAGATGAAATATTGCCTTTATGGTAACGACATTGACGCAACCATCAATCCGCTCGAAGCCGGTCTGGGGTTTGTGGTAAAATTTGATAAAGCAGGGGGATTTATTGGTGCCGATGTTTTAAGGCGGATTGCCGAGGAAAAGCCGAAAAGACGACTGGTCTGCCTGGAGATGAAGGACCGCTCAATCCCCAGACCGCATCAGAAGGTTTATGCCGACGGTGTTGAGGTTGGAACTGTCACCTCGGGAACGATGTCACCATCCCTGGGCAAAGGCATTGCCCTTGCCTATGTCAACCGGAAATATGCCGCAACCGGGACTGAACTGGAGATTGAAATTCGCGGCAACCGTGCTAAGGCATTGGTAGTCAGCCCGCCGTTTTACAAACATGGTTCAAGAAAGAAATAAGGAGGAAGAATGACTGAAATTCCCGCCGATTTGAAATACACGAAAACACACGAGTGGGCACGAATTCAGGGCGATATTGCCACAGTGGGCATCACCGACTTCGCCCAAAAGGAACTTTCCGATATCGTCTATGTGGAAATTACCGCACTGGGGAAAACGGTTAAGCAGAACGAGCCGCTGGGATTCATTGAGGCGGTTAAGGCAACCTCGGATATCTATGCCCCTTTATCCGGGGAGGTGATTGAGGCTAACCAGCAGATTAACAAGGCCGAGGGCGAGGCACCGGCAATGGTGAACCGCGACCCTTATGGTCAGGGCTGGCTCTGCCGAATCAGATTGAGTAACCCGGCTGAAATTTCAGGTTTGCTTGACAGTTCAAGTTACGCTGAACTGGTCAAAAGGTCGGAGCACCATTGAAGTTCATACCCCATACTCCGGAAGACAAACGGCTGATGTTGGAGAAAATCGGGGTCAAAAATATTGATGAACTTTTTGCCAGCATCCCGGCGGAACTGAAAATTAAACAGGAACTGAAACTCCCCGCGCCTCTTTCTGAACCTGAAGTGCTTGCCGAACTTAACCGCCTCGCCGAAAAAAACACCCCGACTGACAACTTAACCTGCTTTGCCGGTGCTGGTGCCTATGACCATTACCGCCCGGCACTAATCGATCACATCATCTCCCGTCCGGAATTCTATACCGCCTATACTCCTTATCAGGCTGAAGTCAGTCAAGGCACCCTTCAGTCAATATACGAGTTTCAGTCTCTTGTCTGCCGGCTTTTTGAGATGGATGTCGCCAACGCCTCAATGTATGATTGCGCCTCTGCCCTTGCCGAAACCGTGCATATGGCGAGGGACATCACCGGCCGGCAAAGCGTGTTGATCAGTGAAACTGTTAACCCGGTTTACATTGAGGTCATCAAAACCTATGCCCATGGTCTTAATGTCCCGGTCAAAAGCATCAAAAATACGAATTTTCTCACTGATATTGATAATCTGAAACAGGGCCTGAACCAAGAGACGAGTGCGGTTATTGTCCAGCATCCCAATTTCTTTGGCTATCTTGAGCCGGTTTCTTTAATTGCCCGATTGGCTCACGAAGCCGGTGCCTTGCTCATCGTTGCAGTTGACCCGATTTCGCTCGGAATTATCCAACCTCCAGGCGGGTATGATGCCGACATTGCGGTTGCCGAGGGCCAGTCACTGGGCATACCACTTGCCTTTGGTGGACCCTATTTAGGCATCCTGACCGCCAAAAAGAAATATATCCGCAATATGCCCGGCAGAATCGCTGCCCGGACAGTTGATCGCAACGGACAGACCGGTTATGTCCTGGCACTTCAGACCCGAGAACAGCACATCCGGCGTGAACGTGCCACCTCCAACATCTGCACCAATCAGACACTGTGTGCCCTTGCGGCAACCCTCTATCTTGCCTGGATGGGAAGAACAGGCATCAAGGAGGTTGCCCGCCAGTGTCTTGCCAAAAGCCACTACCTGGCAAATCAAATTGCCCAACTCTCCGAGTTCAAGCCTTTTACTCAAAACCCGTTCTTCAAGGAGTTTGTCATCTCCACCCCGATTCCGGCAGCAGAAGTGATAGAACGGGGACTCGAGGAAAAAATTCTCTGTGGTGTTGACCTTGCCCAATTCAATCCCGATTGGCAGAATTTGCTACTTGTTGCGGTAACGGAGCAACGGAACCGGGCTGAACTTGATAACTATGTGGGATTTTTGCAGGGTCTGTTCAGGTAACTATGGAGTGTTCAATCAACAAAAACCGCCAGCAATGCAAATGCAGTTACGAGCCCTGCCCGCGCAAGGGTAAATGCTGCGAGTGCTTAGCCTATCACCGGCAGAGAAATGAACTGCCCGGCTGTCTTTTCCCCGGGGATGTGGAACGAACCTATGACCGTTCAATCGTAAGATTTATCTCAAGTCAACGAGGACAATGAGTGAAAAAGTAATCTTTGAATTGTCAAAACCCGGCCGGCGTGCTTGGTCATTGCCAGAACTGGATGTCCCTGAAATTGACCCTAAGGAGTATTTCGGCGCGGCGGCACGAGAGAATAACCGGCTACCTGAACTCTCGGAGATTGATATTGTCCGCCATTTTATCCGGCTCTCGGTTCTCAATCACCATGTTGATAAAGGGTTTTACCCGCTCGGCTCCTGCACAATGAAATACAATCCCAAGGTTAATGAGTCTGCCGCCCGGCTTGAGAAATTTACCAACCTGCATCCCTATGAACCACAGCGTCTGGTTCAGGGTGCCCTACAATTGATGTTTGAACTGGGGGAATATCTAAAGGAAATCACCGGCTTTGATGCCATAACCCTGCAACCGGCAGCCGGCGCCCACGGTGAACTGACCGGCATGATGATGGTACGCAGGTTCTTTGAGAAGAAGGGAGAGGACCGCAATTTAGTGCTTGTCCCTGACTCTGCCCATGGCACCAATCCCGCCTCGGTTGTCCTTTCCGGTTTCCAGGCCGTCCAGGTCAAATCCAATCCTCGTGGTTTAATTGACCCGGCAGAGATTGAACGTGCCTGCTCGGAATGCGTTGCCTGCCTGATGGTGACCAACCCCAATACCCTGGGGTTGTTTGAGTCGGAAATAAAACGCATCTGTGATATCGTTCACTCCCGCGGTGGACTGGTCTACCTTGACGGTGCCAACCTCAATGCCTATTTGGGTATCCACCGGCCCGGTGACGCTGGTTTTGACCTGATGCACATCAACCTGCATAAAACATTTTCCACCCCACATGGTGGCGGTGGACCCGGTTCCGGACCGGTGGCGGTAAAGAACTTTCTTGAGCCATTTCTGCCCAAGCCCGTGATCGGGTATAAAAACGGCAGATACCACTTGGATTATAACCGTCCTGATGCGATCGGTCGCGTCCTGGGTTTTTATGGTCAGTTTGCGGTTTTGGTCCGGGCATATACCTATATCCGCATGCTTGGTGCGAGTGGGTTGAAGGATGTAGCGGAATGTGCAGTACTTAATGCCAACTATATCCGCAAGGAACTGGAAGGGATTTATGACCTTCCTTATTCCCTCCGCTCCCTGCACGAGGTTGTTTTTTCCGGTTCCAACCTCAAGCAGTTCGGGGTAAAGACCTTGGATGTGGCAAAACGACTGCTGGATTTTGGACTGCACGCTCCCACCATCTACTTTCCGCTCATCGTTGCCGAGGCAATGATGATTGAACCGACCGAAACTGAGTCACTGGAATCCTTGAACGAATTCATCAACGCGATGAAGGCAATCGCCGACGAGGCACGGACCAACCCGGAAAACCTGCGCCTTGCACCATCAAAGACACCCGTATCCAGGCTGGATGAAGCCCGCGCCTCCCGGCAACTTGATGTCAACTATCAGGACTGATGTTTGCCGCTGATATTACACCCGAGCGCAGGCTGGAAATCATCACCAAGATTGCCCGCAAAACCGTTGACCTGCGCCTGTCACCAGTGGCCATTGTCCTCTTGGAATCAACCAAACCGCTTTCCTTTGTCGGCTCGCAACTGATGGTATTTTTTCAACCGGTCGTCACCGCCATCTTCCCGTTGCATCAGTATGATGAGGTTGCGGCCCTGTTTGAAGACCGAAACAATATTGAACTGCTGATTCAGACCATCGAAAAACTGGAGGATGAAAGGAAAAAACCCGATTTGCCCCAAGGGGAACCTGAAAATGGAAAAAATCAAGATTGAGAAGGAAAAAATCACCCGCATCCTTGCCACCGACTGTGGCTCAACCACCACCAAGGCGATTTTGATTGAAAAGCGGGGTGGTGAATACCGGCTGATTGTCCGCGGTGAAGCACCCACGACCGTTGAGGCGCCGTTTGAGGATGTAACCAAAGGGGTGCTGAACTCGGTGATGGAGGTGGAGGAACTCTCCGGTGTAAAACTGGTAATGGGTGATGGCATCTTTAAGCCCAAGGCAGGCGAAAAGGAAGGAACCGATATCTACATCTCCACATCTTCAGCAGGCGGAGGATTGCAGATGATGGTTGCCGGCGTAGTTTTAACAATGAGTGGTGAGAGTGCCGCCCGTGCCGCCCTTGGTGCCGGTGCAATTGTAATGGATGTCATCGCCTCAAATGATGGTAGACTGCCTCACGAAAAGATTGAGCGCATACGCACCCTGCGTCCGGATATGATTCTTTTATCCGGTGGTGTTGATGGTGGCACGGTTTCCCACGTTGTTGAACTGGCGGAACTTATTGCCGCTGCCGACCCGAAACCACGTTTTGGAATTGGTTATAACCTGCCGGTCATATATGCCGGAAACAAGGATGCGCGCGAACTGGTTCTGAAAACCCTGCAGGACAAAACCAGTCTGGTCATTGTCGAGAACATCCGGCCGGTTCTGGAAAGGGAAAATCTGGCACCAGCCCGGCATAAGATCCACGATTTGTTTATGGAGCACGTAATGGCTCATGCCCCTGGTTACAAAAAACTGATGGAATGGACTGATGTCCCGATTATGCCGACCCCCGGCGCGGTCGGACTGCTGATTGAAAACATCGGCAAGAACCAGGGCATCGCCGTGCTGGGCGTTGACATCGGTGGTGCCACAACCGATGTCTTCAGTGTTTTTCAAGGGGTATTCAACCGCACCGTCTCGGCTAACCTGGGTATGTCCTATTCAGTATCCAATGTTCTGGCTGAAGCCGGCGAGAAAAACATCATCCGCTGGTTGCCCATCCCGATCCCGGCTAACGAGGTGCGCAACCGCATCCGGAACAAGATGATTCGGCCGACGACCATTCCCTCCACTCTTGAAGAACTGAAACTGGAACAAGCAATTGCCCGCGAGGCTTTGCGCTTGGCCCTGGAGCACCATAAGTCAATGGCGGTGGGGCTCAAGGGCATCCAGCAGGAAAGAACCATCTCCGATGCGTTTGCCCAGGCTCGCACCGGCGAGACTCTGGTCAATATGATGGAACTTGCCCTGATTGTCGGCTCCGGGGGCGCACTTTCCCATGCCCCCCGTCGTTCTCAGGCAGCGCTTATGCTCCTGGATGCCTTTCAGCCCGAAGGTGTTACCCGGCTGACCGTTGACTCGATCTTTATGATGCCCCATCTCGGCGTTTTGACCGAAGTCCATCCCGAAGCGGCACAGGAGGTATTTGAAAAGGACTGCCTGATTCATCTCGGCACCAGCATTGCGCCAGCCGGCCAGGGAAAAGAAGGCCGACCCTGCGTTTATGTCCGGGTAGTGAGGTCCAATGGTGAAACGATGGAGGCCCGGGTCAATTACGGCAACCTCCACTGTCTGCCTTTGCCGGTCGGTGAAACCGCCCGGGCGATAATAACACCAGAACGAGGATTTGATGTTGGTGTTGGTTCCGGGAAGACAATTGAAGCCAATGTTGAGGGCGGACTTTCCGGTGTCATAATTGATGCCCGTGGTCGTCCGCTTGCCCTGCCCGAAGATGACAATAACCGCCGTCAGGTTCTTGTCAAGTGGGCAGAGCAGATTAACGCCTATCCTGCTTGATACTCTGGCGGTAATCAGCCAGTATCTGGTTATGGTCAAATACCAGGTTTAATTCTCCAACCCTGTCCAGCTCCACCAGCCTAATATCACCCGCGTCATCGCCTGCGCTGGCACTGCCTATGCCCCGGGCGACAAATACAACTGAAACACAGTGCCCTCTTGGGTCACGTCCGGGGTCAGAATAGACCCGGAACTGAGTCAGTTCGGCAAGCTCAAGCCCGGTTTCCTCCCTGACCTCCCGGCGCACCGCCTGTTCTACTGTTTCGCCGTAATCGACAAACCCGCCTGGCAATGCCCAGCCTTTGGGCTTGTTCTTGCGTTTGACCAGCACCACCTTGCCGCCAATCAGCACAATGCAATCAACCGCCAGTTTTGGTTGCTGATAATTCATCCAAATAACTCCTTAAAGCCTCCTGCCACGGTCTTAAAACCCGACCAAACCAACGCCGGTAAGCGTGATTTTCCAGCACCGAAAATTTTGGCCTTGGTGCTCTACGCCCGCAGCTTCCACTGTCAATCGGCGCCACCTCGCAGCGAACCCCGGTCAGACGGATAATCTCACAGGCAAACTCAAACCAAGAGCACTGGCCAGAATTGGTCAGATGATAGATTCCGTAATGTTCCGACCCGGCAATGGTCAAAAGCGGCTCGCACAAATCCCGGGCATAGGTGGGCGAACCGGTCTGGTCACTCACCACCTCAATCCTTGACTCCCTTTCTGCCTTCTGTCTGATGGCATCAACAAAATTTCTGCCATATCTGCCAAAGAGCCAGCTGGTTCGGACGATGAAACGGCGGGGACAGTTTTTAATCACCGCCTGCTCACCCATAAACTTGGTCCGGCCATAGACCGATAAGGGATTGGGCTGGTCATTTTCCCGGTAGGGTTTCTCTGCCCTGCCGTCAAACACATAATCGGTCGAGAGATAAACCAGTTTACATCCTATCTCTGCTGCACCCAAAGCTACTGCCCAGGTCCCTTGAAAATTCACCATCGTTGCCTGTGCCGGATTGTCTTCACAGCCATCAACATCGGTCCAGGCAGCAAGATGAAATATGACATCCGGTTTCACTTGATGAATCCCGTTGATGCACCTTTCAATATCGGTGATGTCATTTTCCGGCAGGTCCCAGCCGATCAGTTCCTCACCCGCCTGTTTCAGATAAGCCCGCAACTCGGAACCCAACAGACCCCGGACACCAGTAACAAGACACCTCATATCAGCCCTTTAATCACATTTAACCAGTTTTACCTGATGTTGACCGCAGATGCTTAAAATATAAACACCTGGCGGCACCTGCCGGCCATTAAAATCGCAACCATCCCAGATGAATTGATGATTTGGTTCGCCTGAGGAAAGGATACGGATTACCGTCCCGTTCTGACTGAATATTCTTGCTACCCCGGGGCCCACGCCAGTTTCCACCCTGACCCTGTTACTGAATGGGTTGGGGAAAAACCTGATTCCCTGTCCCACCCTTCCGATCCGCTGACCTGTGCGCATGCCGATTTGACCCAGGGAGTCAGTTCGAACCAGGTAAACATCAAACCTGTTGACCGGACCGGTCCAGGTCCGGCCCGTGCTGACCAAACCACCGTCAGCCAGCTGAATTATTGTCCTGCCACATTCATAACCTTCACCGCCGTAACATCTATGCCATACCAACTGTCCGACTGCATCGGTACGCAAGAGCAAGAGGTTCGCCTCCTCACCAGTCTGAATATCCTCACCGACGAGCACAAAGCCATCAGCGCCGGTTTGGACCAGCCCATAAAATCTTTGAAAACCGGGCAAGGTGTAACTCCTTAACCAGAGCGTATCGCCGTTAAAGTCAGTGCGCAAGAGGAAGCCGTCCATATCTTCGCCATAAGATGAGGAAAAACCGGCAATCGCAAACCCCGAGTCAGGGGTTTGAATCACCGCCTGGGCCTCGTCCCAGAAAAGACCGCCGAACTGCCGCCACCACACCACCTCGCCCCAGTAGTTGACCTTGAACAGCAGGATGTCGGAGAACCGCGAATTGGGCGGATAGGTGGTGCCAGCGATAACAGCCCCGAAATCCTCCGTCCTTGCTATCCCATAAGCCAGGTCGTTCTGGGAGCCGCCAATAACCCTTGACCAGACCTGATTTCCCGACTGGTCCAGTTTTACCAGCCGAACATCGTAGCCGCCGGTCTGCAGGGTATTACCCACCATCAACCAGCCGTCCCTGACTGCAGAGATGTTCGTGGCGATGTCATCAGATGAAGAGCCTGAGGTTGTCTGCCAGACCTTATCCCCGGCCGAATCAATCCTTACCGCCACCATATCCCAGTCACCCCGACCGGTCCGCTTCTGTCCGGCTAATATCACACCCCCTTCCCCATCGCCGACCGCGCCCCGGAAAATAACCGTTTCGCCCGAATCAACTATTGTTCTGGTCCAGAGGGTTTCACCAAACTCATCGGTTCTTATCATCCACGCCGCACCAAAACCCGGGACCGACTCAATATAAGCGGCAATAAAAAATCCGTCACCCTCCCTGGGTACTACCAATAAACCGGTCTCATCGGCACTGCCGCCATAACTTTTCACAAAACTTTGCTTTTGTGCCCAGCCCGGCACTTGAATTGAAACCAAAAAGAGCCCGGTCAAAATAATAAAGGAGTGATGGAGAGAGAAAAAGATAAGGAAATGGGCTCTCCCCCTTTTTCTCCCTTCCTCCCTAAATCCCTTCATTCTTTTTAACCAGAGGGAAACAGAACTTGAGCCAGTTCGGTGATCAGTTCTTCTTGAACTGAATTCAAGAGGCTGTCAAGCGAAAGGTCAATTTCCTCCCGGCCGGTGCGGATAATCATACCGCCGGCAATCGCAACCGGCTCACCCAGTCGGACTTGGAGTTCCGAGCCATACCGGTTTTTATCTGCCTCAGAAAGATGAACTGTTGAATCAGGTTGGGCATACCTTTGCGCCAACCGTTTCAAAATTGCCCCATAATCCGGACTGTTGATAATCTTCTCCTTTGCCTCTTTCCAGACCCGGTCAATCACCCGCCATTTCGCCTGGAGCATAATCTTCTGGCATTCCAGTCCTGCCCGGCTGCGGCTGTTTTTAAGTATCGTCTCAACCCGATTTTTGATTTGCTCCCTCTGTTCTGCCACCAGTCTGGTCTCATACTCCCTGACCCGCTCCTCAATCTCAAGGACCTGCTGCTCTTTTTCCTTCCGAATAGCCGCTGCCCGCTCCCGCGCCTCCTCAAGGATTCGGTCAATCAGTTCCTTGGTGCCCACGGTCAGCCCAGTTTCACACCCAGCTGCAGAAAGATGGTCGCCAGCAGACCCAGCACCGCATAGGTCTCAACCAGCGCCCCGTATATCACCGCCTTGGTCGACTCAGTTGGGCGCTTCGCTACTAATTCGGCACCAGCCGCGCAGACCTTTCCCTGCCAGATCGCGGTCAACCAGCCGGCAATGCCCACCGGCAAACAGGCGGCAAACATCTGTATTCCCTGGCCCAGGGTTATCGGTTGCAGTTGGCCTAAAAGGCCCAATTTCATAATTGCCAGAAACGCACCCAGAAAGCCATAAAACCCCTGAGTGCCGGGCAGCGCAACCAGAATAAACAGGTTGCCGAACTTTTTCGGGTCCTCGGCCATCACGCCATTGGCAACCTCTGCCACCAGCCTGATGCCCATTGCTGAACCAATCCCGGCGGGCAGAGCCGCCACCACACATCCTAACAAGGCTATTGCCAGACCAAATGGGTCGACCATTGATTCCTCCTTTTCATCTCAATGCCACAAACTGATTTACCTCTTTGAAAGGCTGAAACGGCTCGCCCCCACCTGAATAAAAACGGGGGAAGAACTCCACATACTGCAACCTCAGGGAATGGACAAATGCGCCCAGCACATTAACGGCAATATTATAGGTATGTCCAATTACCAGCACCATCAAACCGAGCAGAATCCCGACCACTGGAATTGGCATTACCATCCAGGCGATAACATTGATCGCCATTGCCACTCCGCCCGTGCACATCCCCAGGGCCATTAACCGGATATATGAAAGCAGAACCCCGATATAACTGGTCGCACCATAAAGGGCATAACCGCCCCAGACAAACTTCTTCACCAGCCGCTGGCCGCTCGGGCAAACCAAATTGAAAACAATGCCCATTAAACCCGGCACAACTGCAGGCACCATCCTCAGGAAATAAAAAACCAGTCCGATTAAAAAGGCGCTGCCCAGGCCGAGCCGGAGCGGTGTCCAGCCCCGGTTCTGGAAGGTTACCAGTCCGGCATGAACGTTCATTGTTAGAAAGATAACCAGCACCGCCCAGCGGGCAGAACTGAACTTGGCTGGCAGCCAGCCCAGCCGGGCGCCAAGAAAGACGAACAGCGCGGCCAAAAGGCCGAACCAGAACCACTGGGAAACCATGGTCTCTTTTTCCCGGCGGGTGAAGACCACAATCGCCGCCACCGAGACCAGCACCAGCAGCAAAAGCAGAGATTTCACCGGCTCAGATAGCATCCTGCCCAGCACCAGAGTCACCGCCAGTCCATTCAACAGCACAAACCACGGCAACTGCCCTAACAAGCCGTCACCGAATCTCTTTACCCGCAGGCAGTCAGCAATCTCAAATGCGATACCGGCAATCAACTGGCAGTAACCTAAAGCAATTGAAAGGATGAAAAATTTCATCGGCTCCTTCATCGGGTCAAACCACATCAATCTGTTTTTAAAGTTTACCAGCCAGTTGACACCCAGCCGGTCGAAAATGTCACCAAACCAGCCGCCCACCATTGCCCCGGCAGGGATGGTCAGGATTGCGCCGATAAGGACAATGCCTAACAGTTTATTGCTCACCCCCATTCTCCGCATCAGGAGGAGGGTGATTATCGCCAGGACAACACCATATCCGGCATCGGTCAGACAAAGGGCAAAAAACATACCGAAGAACGGTGCCACCAGCCAGGTCGGGTCCATCTCATCGGGCAAGGGTAACTGATATAACTCCAGGACCAGTTCAAACGGGCGCCAGAGCCGATGGTTAATCAGAGCAACCGGTGGTTTTTCACCTGATTCAGGTTCAATCCGGGCCAGCGCCGCCACCCCGAACTCATCAATCAGTTGCTCCACCTTTCTCAGATCTCGGTCTCTTACCCAGCCGTAAATCAGTAACGTTGCCTCGGTTTTGACAACCTGCCTCTCAACTGCTCGCCGTTTCTCTTCATTTAACAGTGCATCCGCCTTAACCTTCAGTTTCGGCAACTCCGCGGTCAACCGTTGAATTTCCTCATCAATCTGTCCGATTTCCTCACTGGATTGCCTCTGTTTTTGTTCCAGTTGTAATATTACCTCTGCTGGCCGGGCACTAATCCCCTTCAGTTCAATATTCTCCCACTGCTCCCAGGCTAAGATGGCGTTAACCTCCTCTTCGTATTCCACCGCCACGGCAATTTCGGCGTAAATGCCATTTTCACTTTCACTCACAATCTGAATCGCGGCTGGCTTCGACCTCAATGCGGCACTGACATTTTCGTATCTGGTGCGGTCAGCAAATCTGCCCAGCATCACCTTTACCCCAGAAAACCCGGCCAGCTCGGACGGGGCGTATTCAAGCCTCTCCCAGGGCTTCAGCCTTTTTATCTCCTCGGCTAAACTCTTCAGCCGACTCTCCAACTCACCCCTCCTAACGGTCAGCCTTTCAATCTTAATTAAATTATCCTGCGGGTCATAACTGCGGGCAATCTCGTCATACTGCTGGCGGGCTAAACTGAGCCTGCCTTGTCCCTTTTTCCCGGCGCTAACCGTCAAAAAATCAATAGTTGCCAGCAACTGGCTGAGCGTTTGGTCCCGCTCCTCAGCCTCCGCCTCAGTGGTTCGGGTAATATGGAATACACCCAATTGCTGCAACCGGTATAAAAACTCATCCCGAACCCGGGCATGAACCGCAATCACCATCTTGCTGACCCGGTCTATTGCCATTTTTCCCTGACCTTCTTGATGAGTAGATTCACTGCCTGCTGCCGGCGCTCCTCAGCCAGATGCTCGAGCGCCATTGCCCGCTGCTGCGCATCAAAAAGCATCTGCTCAAACTGCGCCCTCGCTTCTGCTTCAGCCCGGTTGAGCGCCTCAATCAGCTCAGCGTGCAGGCGCTGCCGTATCTGCTCAATTCGCACCGCTGCCGCTGCCTCTGCCTGCGCGACCCTCTCCCTTCCTTCCGCCTCGGCAGCGGCAATCAGCCGCTTCGCCTCATCCTCTGCCGCCTTAATCTGCTGGATAATATCCAGTTCCTGCACCGCCATAATAAACTATTTTACCGCCTGACCACTTTCTGTCAACGGATTGAAAACACCTGAACCAGGGAGCCTGATTAAAATCAACTGCTGCCCGTGGCTGGCTCCTGCTCCTCCTCATCAACCGAGTCGGGCAGGGGCTGAACCACCAGGCCCACCTTCACCTTAATTGACTCCGGTGCCACATTCCCCGGGCTTAAATAGAATTCTATCGCCGGGCCGGAAATCATTAACCCCTCATCCTCAATCCAGTCGCTCAGCCGCTCGTAGGTCGCTTGAATTTTATCATAACTGCCGGTGTGCAGAGTGAAAGCAACATCCATAACTGGCAGCCGGCTCACCCCTATGTGTGACTTCTCATCCGGCTTGGTATTTTCAGGCACCGGGATACAAACTGCCCAACTGCAACTTTCCGGTGGCACCTCTCCAGGCGCATTATAGAACATCGCAAAAGGTGCACCGGTTGTTGCAATCTTATTTGCCTCAATCCAAGCCATTAACTCCTGCATTGCCGCTCCCACACCGGCATAGGGTCCGGTTCGGTTCAAAGTGGCGACGGTCATTGAATCCAGCACCTCCAGTTCGGCTTTAAACTGCTCTGATGCCTGCGGCTTTTCAGTTCTTGCACCGCAACCAGCCAATATAACCAGTGCGGAGAGGACAAGCCCACATCTTGCTATCTTATCTAACATTATAACTCCTTTCTGATTTCTTCAAGAAACTACACAAATACTCGGTGCTTGGGATTATAAACTCTGCCCGTAGCCTGTCAAGAAATTGTCCGGGTCAGGTCAAAAACCGATGTAACATTTTTCCTTCCGTGCTTGCCGACCTGAACTCTGCCCCATATTTTTAACCTTTACCTGTTTTTCTGTAAGGCAACGTTTCAGCCTTGCTTATCCGATTAAAATCCTAATATCTAAAACCTCGGAGATATGAAGTGATGGAGTCTTCATCCCTTCCTCTGCCTCTACCTAAACCTCTCCTAATGTGGGCCGGGTAGTGTTTCGCATTTGCCAATCTGCGGTATGGCTTTGCCTGCCACCCTTCCCTATCCATAGAAAGCAATAAGTAGAAGGCGTCAGGCAAATTTAGGGCAAAATGATGGTCCGCTCGAGCAGTTGGAGGTCCGGGGTCTTGAGTTTGATGAAGTAGATGCCCTGAGCAAGCCCTTCTGGCTGCCAGCGGAGTTGATGGTTCCCGGCAGGCTGATAGCCTTCAAACAGGGTGGCAACTGTCCTGCCGTTGATGTCAATCGCGGTTATCAGCACCTGGCTGGCAGATGGGAGTTGGTAATGAATCCGGGCAGATTTGGTGAACGGGTTGGGTGAGACATAAAGCCGGGGATGAATCAGGCTGCTGTCCTTTTCTGCTATTTCCAGACGAATGGAGGTGGTGCAGGAACGCATAGGCACATCCAACCAATGCACCATTCCAAGCGAGTCGGTCTTGATGAGATGAATCCCACTAGTGGCGCTCAGGATGCAAAGCCCCCCATCATTAGTATTTA
>Ga0272448_1001589_pt1 | contig 30165 bp, 31 predicted proteins | sample YNPCB0191_FD_202220 | JGI IMG/M metagenome (GOLD analysis project Ga0272448, IMG submission 202220) | Hot spring sediment microbial communities from Yellowstone National Park, WY, United States - YNP-CB-019-1 | ecosystem: Environmental > Aquatic > Thermal springs > Hot (42-90C) > Sediment...
CCACGGTGATCACCAAATCGCCGCTTTGGTTGAACTCGGTTTTGAGAACCCGCACATCGGGTATGTCTAACGGAATTGTGACTTGGGCTTTTGACATGTTGACCTTTGTTTTTCCTGCTATTTTACCAGATATGGGGGCTACCACGCTAATTCCCAATGAGCCAAATCTGGATGTTACCGCCATCAATGCTGGCAATACGTTGTAATTCGTGACCAATGTGGGGCTGAATCAATGACCAGACACGGGGGTTGTCATTGTACAGGGTTGGATCAACGTAAACAGCCTGAATCTGTTGTCCGCGCATCCAGCGCAGGAATTGTTCAGGGGTGTAGTCCAGCGGAATGTCCGTAGAGGCGAGATTGGCGAGACGCATTTTAGCCGCTGTGGGGAAGAGCGAACATGCCGCCACGACCGAGTCTTCCGGCAAGGCTTGCGCCAGCGCCAGCAAAGCCTGCTCTTTTGGTTCTTTGCCCAGGGTGCGTATCTTCGGCGACGGGAAAGGACCGTGCAGAATCAGGCCCGCGCATAAGGCCAGCAACAAAACGGTAGCGAACGCGGGAGAACGACGTGCCGTCACAAAAGAAGCGGCCCACAGGCTCAACAGAAACAGGCCACAGGAATAGGTAATCGCAAGTTTGTCTGTGACCATTCCTGCCCCCACCAGAAAAGAAAGACCGGCAAACCAGACCAGGCGCTCGCGGGTATGCAGGTTAACCGCCAGGGCATTTAAGCCGGTCGCCGCCAGGACGAGGACGACGTAAAAGGGAAAGAGTAAATGACCTGTGCGAAACAAAGTGATGACAAAACCGGATGCCAGATGCAAAGGCCAGGACAACAGTACCAGCAACAGAGTCAGGCGTTTGCGACGGATGAGTTCTATGACCCCTCGCAGGCTGAGCAAAAACAACACGGGAGCGAAGCGGATACCATAAGCGCGCAGAATCTGGTGTGGCAATAGCGCGATTGTCTTTTGGAGACGTTTGAGGTACATGGCGGGGTTGCGCTGGATAGCGCGAAATACGGAGTTATGGTTTTCCTCCCCCGTGCCAAAATAACGCTGTGCTTCCAGTTTGGCTGCCGCGACAGGGTTCATGCCGCGAGTGTCCGAACTCAACACAATCTGTTGACCGGCCTCAAAGTTATCATACGTCCGCTCCAGAGTTCCCAGGCTGTAATTCCCTGTACGCAGCCCATAGAACAATACGTACCCTCCTACCAGGGCTGTGAAAGGGAGTATGCTGGCTAAGCCGGCCGCGAATAGACGTTTGCCGCGCCAGCCCAGAATCAAGCCCCACAACACAAACACGGGGAATAAAAGAAGACCATCGTTACGCGCCAGGGCCGCCAGCGCAATAAAAAACGAACCGGCCCACAAATGACGTGTGTGACGTGAACGGTAGAATGCCAGCAATTGCCATAAGGTGAAACCCGCGCAAGCGGCAAACAAGGGATCGGAGGGGAAAATCAAGAACCCTAACGTAAAGGGGGCTACCAGGAACAACCCCAGCGCAAGCGCGGGGTGAGCTTCATCTTTCAACTGGCGCGCGATCAAATAAACGCTCGGCCAGAGAAGCACAAAAGAGAAGATTTTGCCGAGGGTGCGGCTGTGAACAAGCCAGAATGGCGAGGCGCGATAGGGCAGATAGGTCAGGGCATAGAAGATTTCAGTGAAAGGGTTCCCGCCGACCGCCGGCCATTCCCCTTTGTCGGCCAGGAGGCGGCCACTGACCACATAGGCCATCTCGTCCCAGGGACCAATATCGCCCAGATTGGGAAAAAGAGACGGGAGAATCAATAAAATGTTGATGACAAAGAAAGCAATCCCGATTCTATCGCTATGTCGCTGAAGAAAAAGACCTGCTTTGGCCAATGCCTTGCCAGTTCGATAAAGTGTCTTCATCTTTCCCCTCCCTTCAAATATAACGAAATATTGCCTTCAGAATAAGCGAAAGGCAAGCCGCGCAGGGAATCGGCCTTGCCGGCGTCCGAAATGATCGCACATGGAGAGAAGTCAGGATCGACATAGCGGGCTGACGCATCGGCCATCAACCATTCAATACGGATTGGACTGCGCGGGGCACCTAGCAACACCCACCAGACATATTCCGGCGATGTGCCAGATAGATATAGACCCACGTTCTGGCAACCGCTCTCCCTGACCTTTTCGGCAACGCGCTTGTAGGGTGCATACCCGGTCTCAAAAGTAGCAAAATAAAACTGCTCCCGTGGTGCTTCGAGAAGGCTGAAAGGAACCGTGGCCGGGGTAACCACCAGCGGACGATTCTGGAGACTGAAAAGCCAGGGCAGCGATGTCAGAAAAAGCACTCCTCCTGTAACAACGTTTACAGCGGGCCATCGGGTTGTAAGAACAGTCCCTACCAGTGGGGCATACAATATGAAGAAGGGCAGAAGGTAGCGAGTTCCGAAAATCTGCCACTTAAACAAATAACAGAAAACCACATAACTCCCCAGCACGAGCAGTTGATAAGACCATCTTTCCCATCCCACAGTTTTCCCGCGAAGGATCGACAGGACGAAGACAAGCAATATCAACCAGGCATGGAGCGGATTGGGCGAAGTAATATCGCTGGTATTGATTGGCCTGACCCAAAATTCGCCGTGCGCGGTAGTGCGCGGGTCATTGACATCTATACCTGTTTTAAAGTGAATACCAACCACCAGGCGGGTCAGCTGGTAATTGACTTCTTCCCAGGGGGTGCTGGCCTGCATAGCGGCGTTGCGCAGCAGATTCGAGAGCAAGCCTTTCCAGTTGCGCATTTCATTGGCTTGTACAGAAACTTCTTTGACGCTGTACAAACTGTGGTAGGTGTTCATGTTGCGCCATAGATACCCCAGGTTCAGCGTCAAACAAATGATCAGGGCGCCTGCAACCAACAGAATGTACTCTCTGATTTTCACTCTGCGGACAAGGATAATAGCCGTCCCAATCGCCAGAGGCAGGAGATAGGGGGCTGCAATCGGTTTGGTAGCCAGCGCCAGGCCAGCCGCCGTGGACATAGCCACAATCACATCCCCAACCCTGCCCCGGCTCTTGAGCAGGAACAGGAATTCAACGGCGGCACACATACTCCAGAAGGTGACCACATATTCATTCATGGTGCTGGAGGCTTGAGCAATGCCATTGGGCAGGGTGGCGGTAAATAACGCCGCTATCAGCTGACCTGCGATCCCAGCGCCCAGCAATTGGGCCATCAGGGAGGTGCCGAGAACGCACCCCACCATGACAAACCATTCCACATAATTGACCAGCCTGTCGCTACCTGCCAGAACATAGACATGCAGAAAGGCGAATTCTGCCAAAGGTGGATACGAGTTTTGGATTTCGATGCCGGTGACAAAGTGGGCTACCGACTTCCCCTGAGCCCAATGTGCCACGCGCGCCATACGGTAGTGTAATGTCTCAGATTCATTGGGTGGCGCCAAGCAAGCGACCAGAGCGGTAACTACCAGGACTGTCAGTATCAGCAGTGTCAGCAGCGCCTGAGGCCATCGTCTCAGCCAGGCCAGATCGGGATACCAGAGCAATTTTTGTCTTTTACCCACCCGCAGCAACCATCCTGTGGCCACCTCGCCCGGCAATAGCCAGGCCAGAGAAAGGCCGAGGGGAGTTATCCCGTGTCCCAGGCTGAGCAATTCCGTGCTGATAACCAGCCAGACCCCGCCCACGAGCGCCGCGCGCAGGAAAGCGTGACGCCAGGCGTGTTGGGAATCAAGGTTGACCAGCAGGAGCCATACAGAGAGAAAGGCCAGCAGAGGCAGGATAACCAGCATGGGTTACTCCGTGCTCAAGCGTGCCGTAGCGCCACCATCTACAATCAGCGCCTGGCCGGTCATAAAGGACGATTGCTCTTCATCGGCCAGAAAATAGATGGCGTGAGCGATTTCCTCTGGGCGTCCGATTCTGCCATTGACGGTCCGGCGCGCCAGATTTTCAAGGCGGGCATGAATATCCTGTCCGGCAAGATGTCCACGTCCCAATCCAGCGCGTAACATGGGCGTATCCACAGCGCCGGGCAAAATAGCGTTGACACGAATATTATCGGGAGCGAACTCAATGGCCATAGCGCGCGTCAGAGCCAGCAATCCGCCCTTGCTGGCAGCATAGGCGGCGATGTTGGCCGAAGTCTGAACAGCATGAACGGACGAAACGTTAACGATCGCGCCGCCGCCAGCGGCTTTCAGCAACGGATACGCCAGTTTGACGCCCAGAAAAACCGAACGCAGATTGGAGGCCATCACAGCATCCCACTCTTCCACGCTTGTTTCCAGCAGCGGCTTGGCAATTTGCAGGGCCGCGTTGTTGACCAGAGCATTCAGTTCACCGGTGTACTGTCGCGTCTGGTCAAAAATGGCCTCTAACTCCTCGGAACGGGAAATATCGGCGCGGACAAAAAGGCCTGTTTCCGGGAACCCTGCCCCAAATTCGGCGCGGTCAACCCCAATGACTTGCCAGCCTTTCTGAGCAAATAAAGCCACGGTTGCTCGACCGATACCGCCAGCCGCACCCGTAATGAGGACGGTTTTCATAGTCACCTCCACGTAACCAGTCAAGGCAGACAGGCAGGATATGTTTCTGGCACGGCATTCCCGTCATTATCGTAACTGATATCTGCCAGCAGAGGATAATTGCCTCCAAAGTAATCGTTAAAAATGATTCGGAACGAGTTGACGGGAGTAATAGAGGAGTATAGATTCCCGTAACCTTTGGGCAAGTAGTAGGCATTCAAAATCGTGTGGCGATTGGAATCCCGAAAGCCATGATCCCCTTGTAGAACAATGATCGGAGCAGGCTCAGAATGCTCCAGGATATTTCTCAACACAGGAATAAGACGGCTGTTGAGGTACTCCATACCGTAAATGTATCCCTGGCGACGATATTCGTCATTCACAGCATCAGCATTGTCACCCATATAGTAACCAGGGTCGTTCAGGATTGAGCCGTCAGGCGCAAAAATGTAAGGAGGATGAGTAACCAGAATGTGAGCAAAAACGAATTTAGGGCCCTTAATGTCAGGTACCTCCAGAAGCCGATCCAGTACAAAATGCTGTAAGATAACGTGGTATACAAAGTCTGGAGGCAAATCGCCGGTTTCTGTCGGGGCTTGGGCAGAAGCGGCGGAGAGCTGTGCTTTGTACGCAAAATCGCTCAGGACTCTAAATGCTGTAGTCTTGAGGTACAAAGACTCAAAGGGGGAAAGCATTTGCAACCCAAGAACAGGCTGATCGAGGCCAAGAAGGATATCCGCGTCCAGGATTTCTGTGCGCGCGTAACTCGTGCGGAAGGCAACAGTTTTATAGCCGAGGGAAGTAAGCAAACGTCGCACCTCACTGTACTGGGCAAATGACCAGAGGGCCGGCGAAGTATTACCGTATTTTTCTTTCAATTCGGGGATGTACTCCATATTCAACAACGCGGCCACTGATCCCATCGTATAAACGTAATTAGGGCGGCTGCAGTCGGCAATATAAAACCCCATGTCTTTCAGGTCACGCAGAAATCCGCTGTTGTCGAAGGCAAGGTCTTGTTGTAAAGCATCCGCGCGCGCATAGCCATCGAGGATGAAAACATACACGTCTGGTAACTGCTGGTCTGTGTGAGCAATTTGCAAGGTCTCTGACAGCACCGGGGTATGAGATAATTGGCGATGCTTGTAAGCAGAGGAGAGATAGAAATAACCCAGCTGCAGAGTGGGCAGGAGGACCAGAAGAACGGCTATGCTATTCAAATATAAAGGCAATTGCTCTGGTAAAGGCTTGTGGCCTTTACCAGAACGAGCCAGGATGCCTATTCCAGTGAGCGCCGCGCCGCCATAGATGGGAATCAGAATACGATGGCGACCAACTACCCGAAAGATGGCCTCGTTACTGTGACGGAGCAAATCGTAAATGTGCCCATAGGAAAAGAATAGCATTACAATGATAGTGCCAATAAGAGCCGCCCAGAGAATATGGCGATGTCCGATGAGATAAAGTAAAAGGAACAGAAGCAGAGTGCCTGCCAGAGTTAACAAAAAAGGACGAAGAATAGCCGAAGGGTATGTGTTGGGGGCATTGACGGCCCAAAGAGCCAGTAAAGGGTAAATGGAAAAACAAAAGTAAAACCAGGGGCCTCGTTGCAAGAGCTTCATAATTGTTCTCCTCTGTCATTGATTTTGTCTGCCGAAGTATACCACAGGGCTATCAGGAAAACAGTAGCAATGAGCTGCGCTATATAGGAAATGGGAAAACTCGAACTGCTCATGGTGTCCTCTCTCTGGTAAAATACGGCCATGCTCAAACGCTGGCAGTTCTGGGTGGGCGTGGTCATCAGCGCCCTTTTTCTGTGGTTGGCCTTGCGGGGATTAAACCTGGCCGATTTCTGGGTGGTGGTGCGTTCAGCGCATTATGGGTGGCTGCTGCCTGGCGTGGCGATTTACTTTGTCGGCGTCTGGGTGCGCGCCTGGCGCTGGCATTATCTGCTCCGTCCTGTGCAAAAAATCCCCACCCGCCTGATGTTCCCAGTTACCTGTATCGGGTATATGGGCAACAACATCTACCCGGCCCGTGCTGGTGAGGTACTCCGGGCAGTGATCTTGAAGCGGAGGAGAGGAGTACCTGTCTCGGCTTCACTGGCTACCATTATCGTGGAACGCATCTTCGACGGGGTGGTGATGCTGGCTTTTGTCTTTGTGAATCTACCAGAACTGGCCGGCCTGGCCACCGCCGATTCAGGGTTTGTCGGGAACCTGCGCGATCTGGCTCTCATTGGGGTAGCCATCTTTTTCGGGTTTTTCTTACTCTTCCTGGGCGCGGCTCTGCTCCCTCAACAAACCGCTCGCCTCAGTCAATGGTTCATTCGTCATTTGCTACCTGCGCGCTGGCGTGACCAGGTTGCCGGCATGGTAGATAGATTCCTGGAAGGGCTGGCTTTCCTGCGTTCCCCCTTCACGGTGTTCATGGTCCTGCTCACCTCGGTGGCCATCTGGCTGTTGGAGACCGGTAAATACTGGTTTGTCATGCACGCCTTCGACTTCCGCGTGGGCTTCTTCGCGTTAATGTTAATGAATGGCGTGGTTAATCTGGCGACCACTATTCCCTCTGCTCCAGGGTACATTGGCACTTTTGACACCCCCGGCATCGCTGTTTTGCAAGCCTATGGCGTGGACCAGGCAACTGCCGCAGGTTACACCCTTGTCTTGCATGTCGCTCTCTGGCTACCCATTACTGCTCTTGGCGCTTTTTATCTGGCGCGCGAGGGGATTCGCTGGAGTGACTCATTGCGCGCCGAGGCCAGGGAAGAAAATCCCTCCTGAAGAACTGTTTTCATCCCTCCTCAGGGGGCATTTACTGGCCGGGTTTGGTTTCCAGCCAGGATAAGTCATGACACTCACCACACCCCAGATGAGGGTCAAAACCCGAACGCCCACTTTTGGTGCATGAGGCGGTCACCCGCACGCGCCGCTGAAAGGCTGTGCGCAGCGAGCGTTCAATGGTCACTGACAGGCGTAGATATTCACAATCGTTGGCGCGGACAATGGATGGGATGGGGCAGGTCCAGCATAAATCCGGCGCCCAGGCCGCTCGGAGCAAACGGCATTCTTCTCGCTGGCGACCACGATAGTAATCGCCATAAAAATATTGGCACTCGCTGCCTGCCGGATTTTTCACGGATCGGCTTCCTCTAGACACGCGTGACGTATTCGCCAGTGCGCGTGTCCAGGCGAATAACATCGCCCTCTTTCACGAACTGCGGCACCTGAACTTCAATCCCGGTTTCCAATTTTACTTTCTTCATTACGTTCGTGGCAGTATCGCCCCGCACAGCGACCTCCGCATAAATTACCTGCAAGTCAACGGTAAGCGGCAACTCTACGTCCAGCGGCTCGCCCTTGTAAAAGGTGAGTTTGCATTCTGTGCCCTCTTTCAGGAAGCCAGCGGATTCTCCCAGTATCTCGGAGCGAATGGCCCATTGCTCGAAGGTTTCATTATCCATGAAGTAGTAAAACTCACCATCGTTGTAGAGGTACTGGACGTTGTGGAAATCGAGCCGGGCCTCTTGAACCTGGTTGCCGGAAATGAAGGTTTTTTCCAATGTGGCGCCGGTACGCAAATTGCGCGCCTTGACGCGAATGGTGGCATTGCCACGGCCGGGCTTGTGATGGCTGTATTCCAGCACACGCCATAGTTGCCCATCCAGTTCAAATGTAACGCCTTTACGCAAATCATTGACGTCAATCATAGATGCCCATCCTTACTTTGAGAATAGAAGCGGGCGGATTATACTGCTAAATTTCAATTAGCGGCAAGAGGAAGGACACCGGTACACCTTGTAGCCTGCGCCTCTTCAGACAAGGGTTGTCAACTTACCCATTCACCTGTATAATCCTACATAATCCTATTTCCGGAGTTGTTGTCTGATGGAACCAACCCATATCCCCCTCGGGCAGGGGGCCGAACCCGAGCACAATTCATCCGAGAACGAGCACAACAATCAAGTCAACATGGAAACGCTCTTGCAGGAAAAGGGCGACATGCTTCTTGACTTTCCGCAAGCCGGCGAGATTCGCACCGGCGTGATTGCCAGCAAGAGCGATACACAAATCCTGGTCAGCGTCGGCGCCAAATCGGAAGGCGTCATTACCGGTAAAGAACTGGACGCGATCCCCCTCGAGGAACGTCAGGCCTTGCAAGTAGGCCAGCAAATTCCTGTGTACGTGATTTCTGCTGACGATTCCAACGGCACCATTTTACTTTCCTACACGCGCGCACAGGAACAGCAAAGTTGGGACGCTGTGGAGAAAATGCTCGAGGCTGGAGAAGTATACGAAAGTAAAATCGAGGGGTATAACAAAGGGGGCTTGATCGTCCCCGTGCACGGCTTGCGCGGGTTCGTGCCGGCCTCGCAAATCGGTCTCAGCCGTCGCATGCAGATGAGCGGCGCTAATGCGGAACAGCGGTATGCCAGCCTGATTGGCGAGCCAGTGACGGTACGCGTCATCGAAGTAGATCGTCACCGCCGCCGCCTGATTCTCTCCGAGCGCGCCGCCAGCAGCGAAACACGCCAATCGCTCAAGGAACGTATTATCGAAGAACTGCACGAGGGCGAGGTCCGCACCGGGCGCGTCTCCAGCCTGGCCGACTTTGGCGCCTTTGTCAACATTGGCGGTGCCGATGGCCTGGTGCATCTTTCCGAGATTTCCTGGGAGCATGTCCAGCACCCATCCGAAGTGTTGGAAGTCGGACAGGAAGTGCGCGTCAAAGTCATCAGCATTGACCGCGAACGCAAACGCATTGGCCTTTCCATTCGCGCGTTACAGGATGACCCCTGGCGCAAAAAGGTCGAGAAGTTTAAGGTCGGTCAACTGGTGGAGGGCGTGATTACCCGTCTGACCAAGTTTGGCGCCTTCGCCCGGCTGGAAGGCGACCTGGAAGGCCTCATTCACATCTCGGAAATCAGCGATAGCCGCATCGAGCACCCGAAAGAAAAACTTCACGAGGGCGATGTGGTAACCCTGCGCATCATTCGCATTGACCCCGAACAACGCCGCATCGGTTTGAGCCTGCGCAAAGTTGACTCCGGCGCCTATAAAGACCTGGACCTCAAGCAGATCGATCTGGAGGACGTTCAGATTAAACTGACGAGCGACTCCCCGGCGGAGAGCAGACCTTCCTCCTCTCAGGAAGAGAGTCAAGAGGAAGTTACTCCGCAGGACGCGCAGGGATAGATGACTTTCCTCCCTGAAATCAACAATGGCCAGTCCTTTGTCGATCGGCCATTGTTTTTTTCGTAACTACCTCGACAATGTTAGATTACCTGTCCCTTGTCATTGCGAGGCGGCGATAGCCGCCGAAGCAATCTCCTTGCGAGCCTCAAGGTAAGCAGTCTCCCAATTACCAGGGGATTGCTTCGTCGCAAAGAATGCTCCTCGCCATGACATCCACAACGGTTTTGAGACAGGGCTAAATAGTTACGTTTTTTCTCTAAACGGCCCGGCGTTAGCCGTTCTGCCAAAGACTATGCCTTCCCTGATTGATGCTCACGAAGACCTGGCCTGGAATATGCTCACCTTTGGGCGAGACTATACGCGCTCAGCGACGGAAACACGTCGCCTGGAGCGCGAAAGCCACGCCATTGCCCCCAGGCATAATGGCCATACCCTGCTCGGCTGGCCGGAGTATCAGACCGGTCAGGTTATGCTTATCTTTTCCACCCTGTTTGCCACTCCCCTGCGGTATAAGCATGGCGACTGGGACATTCTATCCTATGCTACGCCAGAGGAGGCCTGGCTGGTTTATCATCGTCAGGTAGAGGCCTATCACGCTCTCGCCGAAAGTCATCCTGAATGTTTCTCTTTGATTACCACGCGCGCGGAACTGGCCACGCTACAAACCGCCTGGCACGACACAACCCGGGCCAGCCATCCTGTTGGCCTGGTTTTGCTGATGGAGGGGGGCGACGGGATTCGTCATCCGTCCGAACTGGATCAATGGTGGGAAGACGGCCTCCGCATTATCGGGCCGGCCTGGTCCGGAACGCGTTATTGTGGCGGAACGAACGAGCCTGGCCCCCTGACCGAGGAGGGCCGGGCGCTGCTATCTGCCATGGCCGACCTGCACTTTACGCTGGATATCAGCCACATGGACGAAAGCGCGGCGCGACAGGCGCTGGATAGTTACGCCGGGACGATCATTGTCAGTCACGCCAACGCGGCCGCGTGTGTACCCGGCTACGAGGGCAACCGCCTTCTCTCGGACGATCTCATTCGTCGCTTGCTGGAGCGTGAGGCGATCATCGGCGTTATCCCTTACTGTCGTTTCTTGAAGGCAGGCTGGAAGGTGTCTGATGGGCGCGACGGAATCACCCTGGAAACCCTGGCCGTGCATATTGACCATATCTGTCAGATCGCCGGTGACGCCCGGCACGTTGGTCTGGGAAGCGATTTCGATGGCGGTTTTGGCGTTGAATCTGCGCCATCTGATGTGGATACGATTGCCGACTTACAGAAACTTTCCCCGATTTTGAAAGATAGAGGCTATTCCGACGACGATGTAATCGCAATTTTCGGCGGCAACTGGTTGCGCTATCTCCAGGAGAATCTGCCGTCATGAACACCCCAGCCCAACAACGCACGCTTTCTTCTGATACCTCTCCCCAGGCCACCCCCTTGCGCTGGCGCACTCGTGCTGGCGCCGTGCTCTCCATCGCTGGCTTTCTGGTGTTCCTGCTCGGCGCCAGGCCGGCTCTCTTCGGCCTGGATCGCAGCCCGGTGGTGGGCTTTGTACAGATTGCCGTCTTTCTGATTGGGCTGGCCATGATGTGCCTTGGAGGCTACATTGGCCTGATTGCATTTTGGAAGAACGGTACGCGCACCATTGCTGCAGACATTGGCCAGAGATTGGTGGCTACCGGCTATGTGATTGCCGCTGTGGCCGGCATGGCCGATGTATTCGGTTTTGGCACGCAACCTCCGCCGCGCGTGCCACTGTTCGGCCCCTGGCAGGCAATTGGTGTGCAAACTGGCCAGGCGGTGATTGTCTTGGGTTTTCTCTTGCTCATTCCCTATCATCGTCGGACCAAATCCACAATGCGTTGATCTGGAGGCTTCGGTATGTCCCGTCACTATCTGGTTACCGGTGGAGCAGGTTTTATCGGGTCAAATTACGTAAGCCGTCTGTTGGAGCGGGGCGAGGAGGTGACTGTTTATGATAACCTCTCGCGTCCGGGCGCGGTTCACAATCTGAAATGGTTGAAGGAAAAATTCGGCGACAAATCGTTTCGACTGATTGTCGGCGATGTGCGTGATGCCGCTTTGTTGACTGCCTCCTGCCGTACAGCAGACGTGATTGTTCATCTGGCCGCACAAGTAGCGGTCACTACCTCGGTCTCCAAACCACGCGAAGATTTCGAGATTAATGCCCTGGGGACGTTTAATGTGATGGAGGCTGCGCGTCTGAGCGAGCGTCGCCCTGTCGTTCTCTATGCCTCTACCAACAAAGTCTATGGCGAAATGGAAGATGTCGAGGTGGTGGAGAGAGAAACACGTTGGGAGTATGCCTCCCTGCCATATGGTTGCCCGGAAACGCAGCCTCTGGATTTCCACAGCCCCTATGGAGTTTCAAAAGGCTGCGGCGATCAGTATGTGCGCGATTATCATCGCATCTACGGCCTGCCAACCGTGGTTTTTCGCCAGTCATGCATTTACGGCGAACGACAAATGGGCCTGGAGGATCAAGGATGGGTAGCCTGGTTTGTCATTGCGGCGGTAACCGGCCGCCCGATTACGATTTATGGCGACGGCAAGCAGGTGCGCGATTTGCTTTTTGTGGACGATTTGTTGAATGCCTACGACGCGGCAATTGCGCGCATTGACTCCGTCCAGGGACAGATTTACAACATGGGCGGCGGACCGGAAAATACGGTTTCCGTCTGGCAGGAATTCGGCCCCTTGCTCGAACGATTGCTGGGCCACCGCATTCCGGTCGGGCACGGCGACTGGCGGCCCGGCGATCAGAAGGTCTTCATCGCCGACATTCGCAAGGCCGAACGCGATCTGGGCTGGAAGCCGAAGATCGGCGTGGAGGAGGGCGTTCGCCGTTTGATTGCCTGGGTACAGGCTCACCGCGCTTTGTTTTCGTTATAGATCACGCCGCGCCAGAAAAGCCGCCAGCGCGCCGAGCACGGTCAATGCCAGCACAAGAGGAACAAGGACAGTACGTCCGGCTACCACAGGCGGCGGCGTCGCATATACGGGCACCACGAGCGGGGGAGGGGGAGTAAACGTCGGCAGGCGTGTGGGGGTGGGCAGCGGCGCCAGTGCCGTAAGCATATCCGCAGGTACTGTATCCGTGACAAGCGGCAGCGGACGCAAAGGAGTGGGAACAACCGGCGGGATTCCGCCGCGCAGTTCTACATAGTGCGCGTATACCCAGCCTACTCCACCAGGAGCATCCGCATAGGCAATTTGAATCCAGTCGCTTTCCGGCGTGCGGCCCAGCGCCGGCGCGGTCTGCCCCGGATCCAGATGACCAACGACAGGGTAAAAGGCCGTGTTCGGCCCGCCGCGCACATTGACCCCATCCTCAAAGGTAACCACAATGTATATTCCTGCTGTTGCCTGCGCCGGGAATGCCGCGTGACCCAAACGCGGCGCCCCGAGCACCGAGACGGTGATGGCGATGATTCCCAGAAAGAAGCCAGACAGGATACGGCGAAAACGACGGCACATCTTAATGTCTCCGCAAGAAGGAAATCAGCACACCGAAGAAGCCAATAGCCAGCAGCAACGACACAACCACTCCGGCGGGCAGCGATGAAGAAAGGCCACTTGGGGCCGTAAACGTTGGCAACGCCAGGGGTGGGGGAGAGGTAAACGTAGGGAGCGGCGTGGCGGCACCGGCGACCAGCGTCGCCAGACCTGAACTGATGGTCGGAGTCTCAAGAGGCGTAGGGGGCAGGGGAGTGGCAACAATGGGCGGCAGATTGCCTCTGACCAGAGTCATGTACAGCGCATATACCCAGCCTTCATTATCGGGCACGCCGTAATAGACGATTTTCAGCCAGGTGCTGTCGGCAGTCCGGCCAATCGCCGGCACGACCTGATCTGGCACCAGATAGCCGATAATCGCATATACCCCGGGAACAGGCCCGGCATAGACCGGCACGTTCGAGGTCAGAGCCACTTTCACCAGTGGGCCGCTGGGCGTGCCCGTCACCGTAGGTATCGAACCGGTCGGTTGCTGCGCCGCCACAGGACGAGCGACAGGCCAGGGAAGCAACCAGGCCGCCAGGATGATCCCAACGCATACCAGCAAAAGGCAGGCCTGTTTCTGAAGCAAGCAGGAGGATGACATGATAATACCAAAATAGGTATAATGCGTATACTTCAGCAGATTGTTTTCCCAGCAGGACAGGGTGTAATTCCCCTGTCGCCTGTAACAACCTACCCACTATCCATCCTTGTCATTGCGAGCCGCCGCAGGCGGCGAAGCAATCCCATTGCTTGCCGGGAGATTGCTTCGCTACGCTCGCAATGACAAGAGGCAGATGGTTCTCCATTAGCCATGGTAGGTAGTTACAGTCGCCTGAAGATTGTCTTCTGGCGCGATTATACCCGACAACTATGGAAAAGCGTATCTATCATGGCTCTTTGACCCCGGCCGATTTTGGCCGTGCCCTGATGGCAGAGTTCAATCAGGGTAATTTGCGCACACAACTGCTGGGCGAGGAGGATCATCTGATCGTCCAGATCGCCACCACTCCGCTCAGACGTTCGGGCGGCTCTACAGCCCTGACAGTTTACCTGCAAAAGGTCGAAGATGGCGTCATGGTGACGGTAGGGCAACAGGACTGGTTGGGCGTCGCGGCCAGTCTGGGGGAAACCGCATTTTCGGCGCTGATGAATCCTATCAATCTGCTGGGACGGTTGGACGATCTGGCTCAGGATATTCTCAGCCTGCAATTATCCGAGCGGGTTTGGGGCGTCGTGGAGAGAATTGCGCAGGCGGCCAACGCCGGTTACCAGCTCAGTGAACGCCTGTCCCGCTTGAAGTGCGAATATTGTGGGGTGGCCAATCCGGTTGGCGAACCGACTTGCATTGCCTGCGGCGCGCCATTGGGGGCCGCGCAGCCGCGCGCTTGTCGCTATTGCGGTTATGTGTTGAGCGGCGCCGAAAAGTATTGCCCGAATTGTGGCCGCGCCAGGGATTAGCCTGCGTCTTTCAAGGCATCAGGCCCATGGCCGCAAACATTTCCTCGTTGGTGGGAAACTTGAAATCTTCCACTCCAAGCCGCAGAGCCTGAGCGCGCTCGGCCTCCTCTAACCGGGGTAAATCCACTTTACGCACCAGAGGGTGGTGAATCTCTTCCAGGCGGCGATCGAAGCGGCGCAGAATCTCGTCCACGTCTGGTAACGGGGAGCGCGTTTGCAGGTATTGTAGCATGGCCTCCGCGGCCATCTCACCGTCCAGTTTGGCATAGCCCACCAGGCCAGTGCTGGGCTGACGCGCCCAGCCTGCCAGGAATACGCCTTCTACAGGCTGATGCATGTCAGGATTGCAAGCCTCGAACGAAACCCCTTTGACCGGAAAGCGCGGCGCCGGCGTGGTGGCATAGACATCCCCATAGACAGGCAAACAAAACGCCCGCTCCACAGTATCCCCAACCGCAAAAATCACCGTGTCCGCCGTGATGGTGCGCGTCGTGCCGATCCCGCGTGCTTTGACCTGACCATCTACCAGCACCAGGCGGTTGTCCTCGACCTTCAGAGCCGAAACGCCGTTGATCAAATCGCCCAGTACCCGCACCGGCGAAGCCAGGAACTCAAAGCGAAAACGGCTCTCCGAAACAGGCGGCAGAGCCTCCGCCTGCGCGGCCAGGAACGTTTGCTTGACGGCTTCACCATCCTGGCCGACGGCTTGCATCATGGGCGCAAGGCGGGCAAATTCTGCGTCAAGCGCTTGACGGTCCAGGTTGGCGGCTATCGTTTCCAGTTCCTTGCGGCTAAATTTTACTTCTGCCGGTCCGCGCCGGACGACGGCCACTACCTCGTCCACCTTCTTTTCCAGAATCAGGTAGCGGGCGATGTCCACCATGACATTGCCCCCACCAACAATGGCCACGCGCCGGCCAATCAAAAATTTGCGCTGACTGAAGGGCGGTAAGCGGTTATAATGATAGACCAGATTCTTCGCGTGATACACGCCGGGCAAAGTTTCACCGGGAATATACAGCCACTTCGTCCCCTGAGCGCCGGTCGTGATCAGCACTGCCTGAAACGTTGACAGGAGCACTTCCAGAGTGACGCTGCCCTCGTTGCAGACGGTGACGTTGCCGTAATAGTCCACCTGTGGCAAAGCCAGAATCTGCTTGAATTGTGCACGTAAGGCGCGTTTCATTTTCAACTTATCAGGGTAAATCCCGTATTCTGCCAGTCCTCCTGGCCTGACATCGCGGTTAAACAGGACAACCCGTATCTCATGTTCGGCCAGTTTCCGCGCCGCAAACAGGCCCGCCGGCCCGGCGCCAATGACAGCGACAAGGTAAGATTTGTTGGACATCAAAGATAAATTATACCGCTAATATCAGGTAATGCGCCGCGTTCCTGCTACAGGTTGCAGGCGCGGCTATCCTGTATCCATAACCCTCAAACTGCGCTTTCGCTACGCTTTTGATACCAGTGACTATGCCACGAGTATTTCGTCTCGACGATGATGGGGCTCAAGAGGTTGCCGTAGGGGATACATCCTCGCTGGACGCCATCACGCGTCAGCTGCCGGCCGGTTTATATACCTCATTTCGGACTTTTCAGCACGGCCGCGGCGTTCTGAAGTTGAGGTTGCATCTCCGGCGGCTCTACGCACCGGCGCGTCAACGGGGCATCCTGCCCGCCGTGGACGGGCAACGGTTGCGGCAAATCCTGGCGACGTTGCTGGATGATTTGTCCGGCGAGGCCCGCCTGCGTCTCGTGCTGACATTTCAGGGGGAAGTGTATCTTGCCATTGAGCCGTTCTCGCCGTTGCCGGACGAAGTCTATGCCCAGGGAGTGCGGCTCATCACCGTTCCTTTGCATCGCGTCCGCCCGGGCCTGAAGGCCACCCATTTTATCGAAATCAGCCAGCAGGCCCGCCAACAGGTGCAGGCAGAGGGCGCCTTCGAGGCGCTGATGGTGTATCGCGGGCGCATTCTGGAAGGGTTAACCAGCAACTTCTTTTATGTCCGTTCGGGCTGTCTGGGCACGGCCAGACGAGGCGTCCTGCCGGGAGTCACGCGCCGCATTGTGCTTTCTCTGGCGCGCAGCAGGGGAGTGGCACTCGATGATCGCCCTTTGCCCCTAAGCGAACTGGCGGAGATCTCGGAAGCCTTCCTGACCAGCAGTTCGCGCGGCATCGTGCCTGTAGTGCAGATTGACGCGGTCAGGGTGGGGGAGGGGCGGCCCGGTAGGGTAACGCGTTGCTTGATGGAAGCCTATCAGACCTATGTCGAGCGGAACGTTGAGCCCATCTGGCCGCCAACAGGACGGTCGAAACAAGCCAGGAATTACGAACGTTCATAACCCTGTCTCAAAACCGTTGTGGATGTCATGAGGAGATTGCTTCGCCAAAAAACGGCTCGCCATGACATGGCTGAGTAGTTACGAATGTTCAAAGATTTCGTGATAACCCTTGTCCAGTTCGTCATCGGACAGGTGGACGTAACGCTGCGTGACCTGGATGTTGGCGTGCCGCGCCAGGGCCTGGGCCAGTTTCAGGTTGCCGCTGGCGCGCAGGACGGTGGTGACGAAGTAGTGGCGGAAGGAGTGGGGCGTGATGCGGCCCTCGGCCTCGTCTCCCAGTGCCTGGCGGACGCGCTCGCTGACGATGTTGCGGCCGGTGGTAGTGGTGATGGGCTTCACTTTCTTGCCGGCGCCCTTGTCGTGGCGGGCAAAGAGGGGCAGGGAGGGGAGGGGGCGTCCCGAAGCCCCGTCCAGCGCGGCGCGGGCGGAGAGATAGTCCTTGAGCGCGGCCAGGGCGCGGGTCGAGAAACGCACGACGGCCTGCTTGTCGCCTTTGCCGATGATGACGGCGCGGCCCTCGTTCCAGTCCAGGTCGCCGCGGCGCAGGGCGCAGGCCTCGTGGACGCGCAGCCCCGTATCAGCCAGGGTGAGCAGAAAGGCGCGGTCGCGCAGGGCGCGCAGCCGTTCTTCGGGCGAGTTGTCAGACAAATTATTTGTGATATTTTTCACAAATTCAAGGACTTGCTCGATTTCTTCGCGCGGGAATTGCGGCAGGCGTTGACCGGCGCGGCGGGCGCGCTGACGGAGCAGTTGTTCCAGCCGCGGCAGGTTGACCTCGGCCAGGCGCTCGGCGGCCAGGTACTCGTAGAAGCCCTTGACGGCCTGCGCATAGAGGCGCTCGGTGGCGGCGGAGAAAACCTTGAGGTAAGCGAGCATCCAGGTCAGGCCGTCTTCGCTCAATTGTGAGACGGGGGAGTCGGCTTCGATCCAGTGTTCTTTCAGCACGCGCAGAAACGCAGCCAGCGCATTGGCGTAGGCGCGGGCGGTGTTCTCGCTGCGGGCGCTGCGGACGGTCTCCAGATACGCCTGGACGGCCTGTGCGACGGTTTTGCTGTTTTCCGGGGGCTGCATATGGCGGTTTCCCTATGTTTATGATAATGATACTTATCGAAAGCATTGTTATTTTACAGGCAATCCCGCCGCCTGTCAACCCCCCTTTTGCAGTGATCGGCAAGCAAGTCATCAGTGATCAGTGCACGTTGACCTGTGTGCGTTTGGATGCAAGATACTGTCCCACTGATCACTGAACACTGCTCCTCGCCCCCTCCCCCGCCCCAAAGGCAGACCATCCAGGAGGACAAACCATCCACGAATATCGCACGAATAGACGAACGACACGCCCTAATTCGTGCATTCGTGCCCCCATTCGTGGACGGTAGCTGTATTTTAGAGACACGCTGCGAGGCAAGTAACGAACCCATCAACGAATCGGTAGGACAAGGCTCTCCAGCCTGTCAGACTGACCTCCGTCCCCCGCGTCCATGCTATAATCCATTTACGGAGGCACGATGACCACCCAAAAAGTATTTACCGTCATCATCGAACGCGATCCAGAATCCGGCTGGCTGATCGGAGAAGTGACCGAACTGCCGGGATGCTATACCCAGGCCCCCGATCTGCCCACCCTGGAAAGCAATTTGCGCGAAGCGATTGCCGTTTACCTGGAGACCGCCGGGGAAACAGAACCATCCCCTGAATTCGTCGGCACCTTTCGCATCGGGATTGCCGCATGAGTAAACTCAAACTGGTCCCTTATGCCAGCCTGGCGAAAGTGGCTGAAGCAAAGGGCTTCCTCTGGGTGCGACGCGTGGGCAGCCATAATACCTTTCGCCACGCATCGGGGAAAATCATCGTGATTCCCGATCACGGTTCGAGCGTGATCGTCCGCCCCCTGCTGCGTAAAATTTTACGCGATATGGGTATCACTCCTGAGGAATACGAAGAAATTCTGAAACGCATCTAACGCAAAGATGGTCGCCGACCCCGCCGCGCCTAGTGAACTGCGCACCCTCGGTCGCGTTCTCCAGCGCCTGATGATTGGCGATAGCCGGGTGGACCTCTCCGCGCTGCCCGCCGCGTGGGCGGATGAGAGCAGTAGGACAGGCTTTCCAGCCTGCCAGACCTGTCAAAGACGGCGGTAACACGGGCTTTCCGGCCTGTCAAAGACGACAGCCGCTTCCCGTGTGCGCTGGTCAAGGCTCGTCTGGCAAGAGGAAGATGCACCGCGGCCTTTCCCCTTGTCCATCCTGGCTCTGACGCGCGAGCCGCTTCACGGCGCGGCCTGTCAGGCCGGCAAGAAGGTGTTCGTCCATCTGGCACAAGGCAGGGTGGTGTGTTGCCAGATGGCGGTAAGGGCAATGCTCCAGAATCAGGCGCGGCCCCTGCGCACTGGCTTCCCAGCGCGCCTGATAGTGCCAGCGGTTTAACTGTTCCACGGCTCGCTTCAGCCGCAGACTCAAAGCGACTGCCGACGATGCCTCCCCCTCTCCCGCGAGCATTCGTTGCGCCAGCGACTTGACTTTTGCCGCGCGCGCCTCTTCCCCCGCTTCCGTTTCCAACCACAACGCGAGCAACGCCTCTACCAGCCACTCCAGGTTATCCTCTGGCTGCGGTGAGGCGAGGCCGTAGGCGCGACCGGGCCGGCCGCGCCCCGGAACCCGGCGCCGCCCCGTCACCGCGACGCGTCCCTCCGCCTCCAGAAGGTCAAGATGATAGCGAATATCCGCCGCTGTCCGCTTTAAGGCTCGCGCCAGTTCGCCGGCGGTGGCAGTTTTGTGTCGTCGCAGATAGGCGAGGATCAGGGATTGAGTGGAGGACATGGGTGAAGCGTAATGTATGGTAACACAAAGATCGATTTTTCGCAAATATATCTTTGCGTAATTCGATTGACAGTCATCGGGCGCGAGGGTATAATCCGCCGCTGAATGTGACGCAAGATGGAAAGCGGAAAAACGGAAAGGATAGTCTATGAGCGATTTGCACGATCCGCAGTATGAGGTGCCGCCGGAAATGCAGCGACAGGTGGTCATCACCAGCCTGGATCGCCTCTACAACTGGGGGCGGAGCGCTTCTGTCTGGCCGATGATGTTCGGCCTGGCCTGTTGCGCGATCGAGATGATTTGCACGGCTGCCAGTCGCTTTGATCTGGCGCGCTTCGGCATGGAAATCATGCGCCCCAGCCCGCGACAGAGCGATTTGATGATTGTCGCCGGCACGGTGACGAAGAAGATGATCCCCATCATTGTCCGCCTGTACAATCAAATGCCAGAGCCGAAGTATGTGCTGGCCATGGGCGCCTGCGCTTCGGGCGGCGGGCCTTTCAAGGAAGGGTATAACGTTGTCTCGGGGGTGGACAAGTTTATTCCTGTAGATGTGTATGTGCCGGGTTGTCCGCCCACGCCGCAAGCCCTGTTACATGGCCTGATGAAAATTCAGGAAAAGATTCGCGGCGAATCCATCAAAACCGCGCGCTGGTATCAGAAAGGCCCCGATCAGGCAGAGATTCCCATCCCGATCCTCGGCCCCGACTTGATTGACCCGCGCCGTCTTCCCACTTTTCACCCTCAGACCAGCGAGGAGCAGACGTAACATGACCGATCACCCTGCCGTCGCCCCGGCTCCGCAACCGACTGCCTCCCTGCCCGATCTGGCAGCGCGCTTCGCCGGTCACGTTGTGCCCGATAGCCGCCCAGGCTATACCGGCTGGATTGTCGCGGCAGACCACCTTCTGGAAGTGGCCAGAGCGTTACGCGATGAACTGGGCTACGATTACCTGTCCTCGTTGACTGGCGTGGACTACCTGCCCCAGGGCAAAATGGAGGTTGTGTATCACCTGTACCGAACCGTCGGCGGCCCCGGCCTGGTCTTGAAAGTTCAAGCGCCGCGCGCCGATGTGGTGGAAGTGCCATCCATCACTTCCATCTATCCTGGCGCCGAATTTCAGGAGCGCGAGGCCTGGGATTTGCTTGGTATCCGCTTTACCGGCCATCCTGACCTGCGGCGCATCTTGATGTGGGAAGGCTTTGCCGGCCACCCGTTGCGCAAAGACTGGCATGAACCTTACTATGAGGCGGAGGCCAAGCCATTCCCCTCACGCTGGCCAGACGGTCATTATCTCTCCGCCGAACAGCGCGCCCCTCTGGGCGATAACCTCGCCTACCCGGCCACGTTCGACCCGTCTGCTCAGGATGCGTCAGAGGGAGATGCCGCCCTCTACGAGGCGTTGCGACGTGCTGCCCGGGATGCCAACGGCACTGCGCTGGAAACGGAACCGCTGCTGGTCAACCTGGGGCCGCAACATCCATCCACGCATGGCGTTTTCCGCGTCGCAGTTCTGCTGGACGGCGAGACCATTCTCGGCCTGAAAGCGGTCATGGGCTACCTGCACCGCAACCATGAGAAGATCGGCGAACGCAACACGTACATCATGAACATGCCCTATACCGACCGTCTAGACTATCTTTCTTCCATGAGCAACAATTTCGGCTACGCCCTGGCCGTGGAGAAGTTGCTGAACATACGCCCGCCCGAACGCGCCGAATATCTGCGCGTGATCATGGCGGAATTGACGCGTATTGCCAACCATCTGATGGCTATCGGCGCCTTGCTCAACGACCTGGGCGCCTACTTTACCCCCATGCTCTATGCCCTTGAAGAGCGCGAACTCATCCTGGATATCTTCGAAATGGTCAGCGGCGCGCGCATGATGTGCAATTACTTTCGCTTTGGTGGTGTGGCGCGCGATTTACCTGAGGGCGCGCTGGATAAAATCAAGGACCTGGTCTGCGAACGCCTGCCGCGCCGCATGGATGATCTGGAACGCCTGCTGATCGAAAATGAGATCATTCAGGCGCGTGGGATTGGTCAGGGCGTGCTGAGCGCGGCGGACGCGATTCGCTACTCGGCAGCCGGCCCACTGCTGCGCGCTTCGGGTATCCCCTACGATGTACGTCGCGCCGAGCCTTACAGCATCTATGACCGTTTCGAGTTCGACGTTTGCGTGCGCGATAACGGCGATATCTACGACCGCCTTCTGATTCGTCTGGACGAAATCCGCCAGAGTATGCGCATCGTGCAACAGGCTGTGCGCCAGATTCCTGACGGCCCGGTGCTGGCCAAACCATTGCCTTATCAGATGCGCGTCCCACCAGGCGAAGCCTATGGCCGCGTGGAGGGGCCTAAGGGTGAACTCGGCTTTTATGTGGTCTCCGACGGTTCGCCCAATCCCTGGCGCTATCATATCCGCGCCCCCTCGTTTATCAACCTGACTGCCTTCGAACGCATGTGCCTGGGACAAAAAGTGGCCGATGTGGTTGCCATTCTCGGCTCCATTGATATTGTCCTGGGAGAGGTGGACCGATGAGGGCAAGCGTGACACGTGACACGGAAAACGCGAGGAGCACTATGTACGGGAAAGGAATTATCAAAGGGTTGGGGGTAACGCTGCGGCGCTTTATCGAGACGTATCTGGATGATCTGCGCTGGTGGGGACGGCGATATGGCACCCGGGAAGGGATTGCCCATCGCGCCAGCAAGGATGGTCGTGGCATTTTCACCGTTCAGTATCCGGAAGAGAAAATTCCTGTGCCTGAGGAGTTTCGCTTCCTGCCGTTTCTGGTGTACGATGAACTTCCCACAGGGGAACGACGACTACGCTGCACCGCCTGCGGGATTTGCTCGCGCGTCTGCCCGCCGCAGTGCATCTGGATTGTCCGCGCGGCTTACCCCGATACCGGACGTCCCAAACCCGAACCTGCCGAGTTTTCTATTGACCCGGATCTGTGCATGAACTGTGGTTTGTGCGCGGAATTTTGTCCGTTCGATGCGATCAAGATGGATCATGAGTATGAACTGGCTTCCTATCAACGGCGCGTGCTCGATCTGACGCGGCTGGCGAAGTCGGCGGCTTACTATGAGCAGATTCGTCCCGTCAACGCGGCGCGCGAGAACGCCGCCCGCGCCGCCAAAGCAACGGCTCGGCCGGGAGTAACGGCATGATTTATTCGGAAAACACCAACCTGCTCTTCCCACCCGAAGCGATTGCCAGCGTGCGCGCCGCGCGAGGCGTCCTCTGGCAGTCGCTGGTGGACGAGGTGCTTCAGTCTCCCCCTGATTCGCTGGAGCAAATGGCTTTCCTGCTGATGATGGCGCGCCTGAATGGCTGCGCAACCTGCAACGTGGATTCTTACCGCGCCTTACAGGGCTGTTCAGCCTGTGCACATCAGGCGCTGCGTCGCTTTCGCGGCCGTGACGAGGATTTGCAGGAACTTTACCATGCCGCCTTGCGGGAAGTGGAGCAATTCCTGAAGAAAAGAGCGCTTCTTCCAATCACCAGGCGACAGCCTGAGAAAGAGTTGACCCATGAATGAGCAGATTTCTGTCGAATCGGTTCTGGCGGCCTTACGGCAAGTTGAGGATCCCGAACTGCACCGCGATCTGGTCTCGCTGAACATGATTCGCGATCTGGAAGTCAACGGCGAGACAGTCAGTTTTACCATTGTTTTGACCACACCTGCCTGTCCGCTGAAAGGGACGCTGGAGAAACAGGCGCGTCAGGCGGTGCAGGCGATTCCGGGCGTCAGGAAGGTCAATATCAAAATGGATGCCAGCGTCCCGTCGGATGGCCGCGCGCGCGGCCTGGTCAGCCTGCCCATCCGTAACGCGGTGGCAGTGGCCTCCGGGAAAGGCGGCGTGGGCAAGAGCACGGTGAGCGTCAACCTGGCTGTGGCGCTGGCGCAAAGTGGGGCGCGCGTTGGCTTGCTGGATGCCGATATTTACGGGCCTAACATTCCTACCATGATGGGCGTCCGCGAAGCCGGCGGCATTGCCGATAACAAATTGATTCCCGCACAGGCCTATGGCGTTCGTCTGATGTCCATGGGATTTCTGGTGCCGCCTGGCCAACCGCTTATCTGGCGCGGTCCAATGTTGCATTCGGCCATCCGTCAGTTTCTGAGCGATGTGGAGTGGGGTGAGCTGGATTACTTGATTGTGGACCTGCCGCCCGGCACGGGCGATGCCGCTCTCTCGCTGGCACAGTCGCTGCCCCTCTCTGGCGTCATCATCGTCACCCTGCCGCAGGCGGTCTCGCTCGAAGATGCCAGTCGCGGCCTGAACATGTTTGAGACGCTGAAAGTGCCTGTCCTGGGAGTGATTGAAAATATGCGCGGCGAATTTTTCGGCGCTGGCGGCGGTGAGAAACTGGCGAAAGCCGCTAACGTGCCCTTCCTGGGAGCCGTCCCGATGGAAGCAACAGTGCGTCAAAGCAGCGATAACGGGCAACCGCTCGTCATCGCCCACCCCGATTCGGACGCGGCGATGGCGCTGAAGGCCATTGCCAAGCAGGTTGCCGCGCGTATCAGCGTCGAAGCGCTGCGCTCAGCGTAGTATAATTCATTCCATGCAACCCCGGATCGTTGGCGTTCGTTTTCAACCGAGCGGAAAAATCTACCACTTTGACGCTTCCGGCCTGGCTGACGTGCAAGTTGGCGACCGCGTAATCGTAGAGACAGCGCGCGGCCGTCAGGTAGGCGAGGTAGTTCAGTTCGTGGCCGACCCCCCTCCGCCGCCCGAAGGGCGCTGGAAGGCCATCGAACGGCGCGCCATGCCGCGCGATTTGCTTCTGCATCACCTGTGGCAGCAGAGGAGCGTCGCGGCGTTGATACAGTGTCGGGCGCGCGCTGCTGAACTTGGTTTGCGGGAAATCAAAATTGCCAGCGCCGAGTTCTCCTCCGATGGGAAGCGTCTCACGTTTTTCTTTTGCCCGGAAAGCGAAGAAAAGGTGGATTTAAAGTCCCTGCGTCAGGATATGCAGAAGGAGTATCCGCGCGTTCAGATCGAAATGCGGCAGATTGGCCCGCGTGACGTGGCGAAAATCATGGGGGGCGTTGGCGCGTGCGGGATGGAAAAACGTTGTTGCGCCCGTTTCCTGACGGAGTTCAGTCCGATTACCGTCAAGATGGCGAAAGAACAGGGCATTTCGTTAACCCCCCCAGAAATCACTGGCATCTGTGGGCGATTGCGTTGCTGTCTGTTATACGAATATGAGTGGTACGCCGCGGCGCGCCAGCAATTACCCAAGAAAGGCAAGCGCGTTGTCACGCCATACGGCGAGGGCAAGGTGGTGGAGGTCTTTCCGTTGCGCATGAGTGTACGCGTGGCCCTGCCCAATATTGGCGAACGTGAATTCCATCGTGATCAACTCGAACCCTGGGACGAGGCGGAAGCCTTGCGTCGCCAGTCCTCCGCGCCGCCTTGCCAGGATTGTCCTCATACAACTACTTCCTGAGGCCGGTCAACGCCATGCCTGAATCACCGGAGAACTGGGAACAAACGCAAAAAATCCTTGTCATTCTGGCTCACCCGGATGACCCGGAATTCTTTTGTGGCGCAACGCTGGCGCGCTGGGCCAGAGCCGGGCACGAAATTCATTACTTTTTGCTGACCTGTGGTGATAAAGGCGGCAACGGCGAGCAGTCACCGGCGGAACTCTGCCGGTTGCGCCGCACAGAGCAACAAAACGCCGCGGCTATCATCGGCGTGAAATCGGTGGAATTCCTGGGGCACGAAGACGGCTATCTCCTCCCCACGCTGGAACTGCGGCGTGAGGTAGTGCGGGCGATCCGCCGTTTTCGCCCGGATATTCTCGTCACCTGCGATCCAACCTATCTGTACGTTGGGGAGTGGTATCTTAACCATCCCGATCATCGTTACGCCGGCCAGGTGGTGCTGGATGCTGTGTTCCCGGCAGCCGGCAATCCGCTATTCTTTCCCGAATTGCTGCATGAGGAAAGCCTGCGGCCCCACACGCCGGCAGAGATCTGGATCGCGCTGGCCGAGAACCCAACCGTCACGCTGGACGTGACCGATACCTGGGAAATCAAGATTCGCGCGCTGAAAGAGCACAAGTCCCAGATTGGCGATCCGCAGAAATTCGAAGAACGCATGCGTGCGCGTTATGCCGCAGGAAGCGAGGCAACGCATCCGCGCTATGAGGAGACTTTCCGCGTGATTCGGTACCGCTGAAAGTCGCCTGGGCTACTGTTTTGCGCCATGCGAACATACTTTACCCGAACGGTAACTACTCAGCCATCTCATTGCGAGCCGCCAAAGGCGGCGAAGCAATCTCCCCTTTATCAGGCGAAATGGACCGCCTGGGGATTGCTTCGTCGCAAAGAACGCTCCTCGCCATGACATCCACAACGGTTTTGAGACAGGGCTAAATAGTTACCCCGAACGTAGAAAACCGTGAAATCCCTGGCGATCGGTCTCCTGTTTCTCCTGCTCTCTGCCTGTTCTCCTACCGTGGCTACACCCTCCTCTCCAACCCCGACCGGGCAGAACATTTCCCCGACCGCGCCCGTCGGTGAGTATCTGCTCCGCTGGGCCGATGAATTCGACCTGCCGGATGGGTCTCCACCAGACCCGGCGAAGTGGAATTACAGTGTTGGAGGACACGGTTGGGGTAATGGTGAATTACAGTATTACACAGACCGGCTGGAAAACGCCCGGATTGAGAATGGTATGCTGGTCATCAAGGCTATGGAGGAAGATTATCTGGGACGGCATTACACCTCAGCGCGACTGAATACCATGGTGAAGGGTGCCTGGAAATACGGCCGCATTGAGATTCGCGCCAGGTTGCCGGCTACTCAGGGAATCTGGCCGGCTTTCTGGATGCTCCCGGCACTTGCTCGTTACGGCAACTGGCCTGCCAGTGGTGAGATTGACATCATGGAACTCGTCGGCAAAGAGCCAGGACGGGTGTATGGCACCTTGCATTATGGCAACCCGCACACCTGGGTCTCTGGCCATTATGATTTGCCAGACGGCCAGACTTTTGCGGACGATTTTCACGTATTTGCTCTCGAATGGGAACCGACGGCGTTTCGCTGGTACGTGGACGAACACCAATATTTTGCCGCTCATGAGTGGTTTACGTCAAAAGAAGGAGCCTCCTATCCGGCCCCGTTTGATCAGGAGTTCTATTTGATTATCAACGTTGCGGTAGGCGGTTACTGGCCTGGCAATCCCGATGCCACCAGCGTATTTCCTCAATCCATGTACGTGGACTACGTACGCGTTTACCAGAAGCCATCCCCGTGAAACGTCTGGCCTCGATGATACTTCGCGTGGTTGCACTGTATCGGCAGCCGGAATACTTCCGTCAATTGCTGGCTCTGGCAATGCCGATCGCCTTGCAACAATTTGCCTTTGCGGCGTTAAACATGGTGGGATTTGTCATGATCGGGCAAAAGGGCGATGCCGCGATGGCAGCCGTCGGCGCGGCTGGCCAGGTAGGTTTCCTGCTGGCAGTCATCCTGTTTGGCCTGGTCAGTGGCGCTGCAATGGTTGCCGCACAATTATGGGGTCAACAAGATGTTGCCAGTATTCGTAAAGTGCTTGCCATCAGCCTGTGGCTCAGTCTGGGTATCAGCGGTTTCTTTCTGGCGTTGTCCACCACGATGCCAGAGCGGATCATCTCTTTTTACTCCCAGGATGCCCAGGTCATTGCTTTGGGAAGCGCATACCTGCGCATTTCCTCGGGCGGCTTCGTCTTCTATGCTACTACTTCCGCCTATGCGTTCATCCTGCGGAGCATTGGCAACGTCAAAACGCCGGTCGCGATTGGTGTCGGGGCGCTGATTCTGAACGTCATCCTGTCCTATGGCCTGATTTTTGGACGGTTGGGATTGCCCGAAATGGGAATTATTGGCGCCGCCTGGGCTATTCTGATTGCCCGTGTGCTGGAATGTCTGACGCTGATTGCTTTTACCTATCTGTCACATTCACCCATTGCGGCCAGCGGGCGCGAATTGTTGTCCTTTGATCGTCGCTTCTTCATCCAGGCGGTGCGCCCCATTCTACCGGTTGCCCTGACCGAGTTGCTCTGGTCCATGGGCATTACAACGTATAATGCCATCTATGGCCGCATTGGCACCGACGCGCTGGCCGCGGTAAACATTCTTGCCAATGTAGATAATGTGGCTTTCACCATTTTTGCCGGCATCGCCAATGCGACAACCGTGCTGGTTGGAAACAAGATTGGCGCCGGGGAACGGGAGGAAGCCTACCGTTATGGCGCGCGCTCAATCGGGCTGGCGGCAAGCCTTGGGCTTTGCGTGGGGGCGGCGGTCCTGCTCCTGCGCGTCCCGATTCTGTCCCTTTATCAGGTCTCCGTGCCGGCTTCCGAGTCTGCTTACCGGCTGTTAACTATCCTGGGAACGTTGCTCTGGTTAAGGATGGTGAACATGGTAGTCATCGTTGGCGTGTTACGCGGCGGTGGCGATGTGCGTTTCCTGCTGGCCCTTGACGGTTGCACCATCTGGGTAGTAGGAGTGCCGCTGGCGACTCTGGGTGGTCTCGTGTTGCATCTGCCGGTCTACTGGGTTTATCTGCTGGTCATGGCGGAGGAACTGACCAAATGGGGACTGGGATTGCGGCGATTTTTCACTCGCCGCTGGATTCATGATTTGACGCAGGCCGTTCGAACTGCCTGAAGGAGGTCAGCGGGCCGCCGCGGCGCGTTGACGAGCCGCTCGCTCGGCCATCAGGGTGCGCAGTGAGCGAATATCGCCCTCAATAAAGAACAACGCGCCCAGATACAGGACGAAACACAACAACCAGGCGGTAATACAAATGGTCAGGATGGCTGTTTGTTTGCTGCTGGTAGCCCTCGCCAGAGCGCCGGCCAGGATGGGCGCCAGGGCGGCGCCGCTGTTTTCTACAAAATACTCCACGGCGTGCGCTGTGGAACGCACCTCAGGCGCCATAATGTCGAAGATCGTTGCCACGACGTTGGGGGCAGAGAATGGCATAAACAACGCCGTGAGCGCCGTCCAGATGAAAAAGGTGGTGCGTGATTCTATCGGCGTGAGCAGCGCGCACAACAGGAACATAGCGCCCAGAATCACCCCAGCCGATGAGACCAGAATGCGCCCTTTCGGAGTGCGCCGGAACAACCAGTCCCCCAGCATCCCGCCAAGAAAATGCCCCACAGCAAGGATGATCACCACCGGTCCCATAACCATCAATACCGCATTGTTATCGTAATGTCGTTCGGTCTGCAAATAACCGATGAAGAAATACGTAATCACATTCCAGGGGAATACGCCGGCGAATCCCTGCAGGAAGACAAACCACATGGTCTTCTTCTTGAAGATTTTTCTGGCTTCCTGCCAGGAGAAGCGGAATTGACCAACGTCTTCCATCCCTTCGAACTCCGGTTCGGCTTTGCCGCGCGGCAGGTCTCGAATACCGAAGAAGATGACCAGAGCCATGAGGATACCTGACAAGCCGGTTATCAAAAAGATACACCGCCAGCCTTCCAGGTGGAAGAAGCGGTCATTCAACAAGGGGGAGACTACCAGCGCCAGGATCATCCCGGCCAGATAACCAAGCGGCGCGGGCAATTGCAAGATGCCATAAATCTTGCCGCGCACTTTCGGCCCGAAGTAATCTGCCGCCAGACTGTAGAGACCCGGATAGGAGGAATCGTCAACGCCCGTCGAGGCGCGGGTTGCCAGAAACTGGGGATATGTTCTGACCAGCGAACTGAGCCAGGTTGTCGCGCCCCAGATGAGAGAGGCCAGGGCGAGCAATTTTGGCCGCGCATACCGATCGTAGAGATAACCCCAGACGGGATACAGAAGCGTGCCAATAATCAACGCACCTGAGTTGATCAATCCCCACTGGAAATCGTCGAGATGAAACGTTTCGCTGATGGGAAGCTGTAAAGAGCCGATTAACAGTTTGTCCGTCTGGTGGAGAAAGATGAACAGAAAGAACACCACCACCACAAAGACCGGATACCAGGTACGACGTTTTTCCATGGAGCACCTCTTTTCTACAGGGTAAGAGATATTGAAGCAAAACAGGTTACAGGAGGCTGTTAACCGGGCGCGCTTTCTCGTTTGGCCCAGTCTGGATTGGCATAGCGGAGACGGACCAGTTCTTCCGCGCGTCTCTTCTCCGAGATCGTCGGTTCAGAGAATTCGAACTGTATGGATAATGTCTGGCTGAAGGCTTCCGCAAAGGCCTGAGCTGCCATCTCCCAGGTTACGCGACGTCCGGAGGCCATCTCGACCGTGGTCGCGCGTTGTAGCAGACGCGTCG
>Ga0272448_1001590_pt1 | contig 30143 bp, 30 predicted proteins | sample YNPCB0191_FD_202220 | JGI IMG/M metagenome (GOLD analysis project Ga0272448, IMG submission 202220) | Hot spring sediment microbial communities from Yellowstone National Park, WY, United States - YNP-CB-019-1 | ecosystem: Environmental > Aquatic > Thermal springs > Hot (42-90C) > Sediment...
CCTTTCTCATCCATTACCACTATATACGAAAACTTCTTATGCTGATCTACTCCTATATATTGCATAGCGCACCTCCTTTTCCTTTTATTTTATCATCGGTGCACTATGCTTTCATTATATCTCCTTTTTTAATCTCTCTTTTATAATCTCAATTTTTTCTTCTTCCTCTTCTTTCAATTCATCTTCAAAAATTTCAAAATTTAATGTTTCTTTAAATCCATTTATCAATAGTTCCATTAACTCTTTTTCATCAATATCCTTCAATATCTCCTTAAGACATCCAATTTTGGAAAAATTTACCTCTTTTAAAAATATATTTTCCCATAAATTTTTCCTTATATCAATTAAAATTGACCCATGTTGTAAAAAAGAAAATCTATTTCTTCTCTGAGCAGAACCAACTATTTTTCTATCATTATAAACAACATCATACTTTGAGGAAAGGGAAAAACATGCAAAATCAGTAAATGATGGCTCTTTTCCAGTAGAAAATCCTCTTAAATTCAATTTTATCCCCTTTTTTTCCAAACTATTTATTATTGAATTTGAAATTATAAAATATGTGGAAGAAGGTGTAGAAAAATATTGATGATGTGAAACATTTGCACAGAAAGAATATGTTATTTCAATATCATGGAAAATTGCACTTCCTCCTGTTGGTCTTCTAACAACTGGAATTTTATTTTTTTCACAGAATTCAATATTTATAAGATTTTCGGGATTCTGATTATAACCAATTGAAACACTACTTGGAGTCCATTTATAGAATCTTAAAACAGGAAGATTATTTAAATCCATACATTCTTTCCAGAAAAAATAATCAAAAGCCATATTAAAAAATGGGTCATAATTTTCACATAAAATTAATCTGCATCTCATATACTTTCTCTAATTGCCCCTGGCCCGACTTAAACGGGCGACTTATCTCAGGAGGGGGTGCTTCCCCCTTCCTGATGTAGTTCTCCCCCCAAAACGAAAAACATAGGGGACAATCCTTTCCCCTATTACCCCTTTGTGTCGCCCTTTCTCAATTGCCCCTGGCCCGACTTGAACGGGCGACTTATCTCAGGAGGGGGTGCTTCCCCCTTCCTGATGTAGTTCTCCCCCCAAAACGAAAAACATAGGGGACAGTCCTTTCCCCTATTACCCCTTTGTGTCACCCTATTCTCAATTGCCCCTGGCCCGACTTGAACGGGCGACACGCGGTTTAGGAAACCGCTGCTCTATCCTTCCTGAGCTACAGGGGCTTTATTTTTATTTGATTATATATTGGATTTAAAACTTCATCAAATTTTAGCCCTTCCACATCTGTATGCCATAACTGACAGAAATTCTTTGAGCCCTTCTTCCAGTGTCATAAAATTTTTTTTATAACCTGCATTTCTCAATTTTTCAATATTTGCTTCAGTAAAATACTGATAACTTTCTTTTATATCATCAGGCATATCTATATACTCAATTTTTTCCTTTTTACCAAGATATTTAAATAGAAGTTCTGCAACTTCATTAAAACTTCTTGCCTTACCAGTCCCAACATTAAATATCCCTTTTTTATTTTTATTCTCCATGAAAAACCAGATTACATCACAAACATCCATTACATAAACAAAATCTCTTTTCTGTTCTCCATCCTTATATTCCTTTCTGTATGATTTAAATAATTTTATCCTGCCTTCCTGTTTAATCTGGTCATATCCCTTTGAAATTACACTTCTCATTTCTCCTTTATGCTCTTCATTAAATCCATAAACATTGAAAAATTTAAGCCCCACAAATTTATTATGAAATTTATTTGATACTACCCAGATGTCAAAAATATTTTTTGAAAGTCCATAAAGATTAGCAGGAACAAGGTTTTCTATATTATCCTCACAATCTGAAAAATTTTTTTCTTCCTTTCCATATGTGGATGCAGATGAAGCATATATAAATTCAATCCCATTTTCAAGACAGAAAAAAGCAAGTGTTTTTGAGTAAATAAAATTGTTTTTTAAAATATATTCAACATTATTTTCTCTTGTATTTGTGCAGGCACCAAGATGAATTAAAAAATCAAAATTTTTATCAAATTTTTTCTTTTTTACCTTCTGAATAAACTCACTCTTTTCATAATAAATTTCAAATTTCTTACCTTTTATATTCTTCTCTTTCTTATCATTTATGTGGTCAACAAGAACAATATCTTTTATTCCCTTTTTGTTTAGATATTCAAGAAAACAACTTCCAATAAAACCTGCCCCTCCTGTTAAAATAATTCTCATTTCAAACTTTTTCCACTTGTTGCTTTTGTAATTGCAGAATATTTAACACCCTTTAATGCTTTAAGATAAAAATATAAATCCTTAATTTTTTCAACTTTTCCTTTTACCACAATTATTTCCATACAATTTTCCTTATCCATATGAACATGCTGGGAAGACACAATAATTGAAGAAAATTTATGCTGAATATCAATTATTTTATCCACAATTTCCCTTACATCATGCTCATATACAATAACAATACATCCAACTACATTTTTCCCTTTTTCCCATTCCTCTTCTACAAATTTTTCTCTTATTATATCCCTTATTGCTTCCGACCTATTTTTATACTTATGTTTTTTTATGAACTCGTCAAAATTCTTCAACAAACTTTCCTGCATAGATACACCAAATCTTTTTAATCTTTCCATTTATTCTCCCATTTTACTTCTTTTTTCAAGTTCATTGTAGTATAAAAACCATTCTCTTATAGCCATAATATAAAGAATTAAGGCAGAAACTTCAACAAAATATCTTGAAAATCCTTTTGTGTAATCTGATAAAACTTTACCAAGTATTCCTATAACCATTCCTATTGAAGAAAAAACAGCCCAGAGTCGCATAATGTGTGAATTGTATTCATTCCATGCATCCGCAGCACTTGTTATATTTGGTGCATTTTCAAGTCCTTTAAATAAATACTGTAAACCCACCTGTCCTCCATATCTGTCAACTGCAGCAACAATTATATTTGATATTGCTCCATAAAAAATATAATATACCAAAATTGTTATATCCTTCAGCCCCTTATAAAAAGTTGCAAAATAACCCATCAAAAACAAAGAAAAGAAAAGAAAAAGGTCAAGTAATCTAAATGGTTCTATCATATTTTTTGATGTGCTGATAAAATCTGAAATTTCCTCTTTTGTTGGTTCTCTTTCCTCATCCTTCAATCTATCATTTAAAAATTTAAACGCTTTATTAACAGGTAACCTTATTAAATTTTCTTTAAAAATTTCATCTATATATTTGAAGAACATATATTCTCCTCCAACTTTCAAAATCTTTTTCTCATAAAAATGATTTATCTCTTTTTTGACAACTTCAACAATTCTGTTTATATCCAATGGTTTAAGATGAACCACATAGTATTTTAACTTTTCTATTTCTTCTTCTGAAAGATGAAATTCATCCTTCAAAATTCTGTAAATTTCTTCTGTCTTACCATTCTCAACAAGTTTATATATTTGAAATTTTAAATTAGTATATCTTTCTGCAAGAAAAATAAAATCCTCCTTGTTTTTAAAAATATTAAAAATCTCTCTTTCAAAATTTCTCCATATTTTTATTTCTTTACTTTCATAAATTTCTTTTATTTTCCCTTTTTCAAAAAATTTCTGAACCAAGGATGATGGAAATTTTTCAGTCAATTTTAATGACCTTCTCATAAAATAGATTTCAGCGGGGGCTCTCAAAAAAGCCAGAACACCGGATGCAAGAGTATACCAGGTATTATCTTTCAATCTTTCAGCAACCCTTACGAAAACACTTGCACCAACAATACTTCCAGCAAGGTTTCCAAGAACTGCTTGTCTTATTCCATGTTTAACCTCAGGAAATAATCCCTCTTCAGAATAAAAACCCCTTAAATTATAACTCCCAAATCCATATATAGCCCTTTTTATTAAAGCAACCGGAGAAAAAGAAGTTGTGGCAATTTCACTTTCTTCATAATCAATTAAAATATCTTCTTTTTCCTTCAGTTCAACTATATTTTTAACTTTAAAAATATACTGGTGATTAGGTGTGCAAAAATAAGGTCTTTCAGGGTCTTTATCCTTCAAAGTAAATTCAAAAACTGGTTTTGTTCTTATTATTTCTATCTCACCTATATGATTATTAACGAATAGTACAACTCTTTTACCGTTTTCAATTTTTTTATCTAAAACACCAAAATTCCTTCTTTTTAAAAAACCCAGTATGAATTCGGAAATTATCTCTATATCAGTTTTTCTATAAATTTTTTCTCCACTTACTATATATTCTCTTTTTCCTTCAGGGGAATTAAGCAATTTTTCAATTTTTGAAGGAAAAACTTTAACAATTATATTTCCATTTCTTGTTAAACTCCCTTTATACTCTCTATTAAGTAGGTCAAAATATCTGTAATTTTCACGAAAAGGATTCCAGTTCCATGAGAGTTCCTTAATTATCTTTGTATTATTCAATATCCCAATCCGCTCTATCGCCTTTTCAATTTTCTCTATTTTTTTATTCTTTTCCATATTTTTTATTTTTCTTTTTATTTGCAAATTGTCAAGTTAATTATTTATTGATATTATATTATAAAGGTTGTATATTTATATCGTTATTTACCCAAAGGATTTAAAATGAAAAGGATTAAATGTGCAGTTATAGGGACTGGAATTTTTGGAGAGATACATGTTCATACATATAAAACATACAGTAGGTCAGAACTTGTAAAAATCTGTGATATTAATGAAAAAAGGGCAAAAGAAATAAGTAAAAAATATGATGTAGAATATACAACTGATTTTAAAGAAATCGCAAAGGATAACGAAATTCAAGCAGTTTCAGTTGCTACCCCTGATTTTGCACATAAAGATATTGTTGTTGAAATGTTAAAAACCGGGAAAAATGTCCTTGTTGAAAAACCTATGGCAACAAATTCAAAAGATGCTGAAATTATGTTAAATGAGGCAAAGAAAAATAAAAAAATTTTAATGACAGATTTTCATAACAGATTTAATCCATACTTTATTCAAATTAAAGAAAATTTTGATAAAGGTGAGATTGGGAATATATCTTTTATTTATACAAGATTAAGTGATAGAATAGATGTTCCTTTAAAATGGTTTACATGGTCAGGAAAATCAGGGCCTCACTGGTTTTTATTCCCTCATACAGTTGACCTTGTATGCTGGTTTTCGAAATGTCTTCCTGAAAAAATTTATGCAGTTGGTAAAAAAGGAGTTCTATCAAATTATGGCATTGATACTTATGATAGTGTAACAGCAATTTTAGATTTTGGCAATTTTTATGCAACTGTTGAAACATCCTGGATTTTACCCCAATCCTGGCCATCTATTGTTGATTTTTATTTTAAAATTGAGGGAAGTAAAGGAAAACTTGAGGTTGACTTAAATGAATCCGTATGCAAAATTTCTTCTGATATAAAAAAGGAAACAAATTTTCCGATGATAGTTGGATATTTACCGATTGATGGGAAACCATTTGGATTTGCTTCTTTATCAATACAGCATTTTATTGACTGTATATATGAGAATAAAAAACCTGTTATATCACCTGAAGATGGACTGAATAATGTAAGGATAATAGAAAAAATAGTTGAATCAGTGGAAAAAAAAGAAATAGTGAATTTTAAATAAACAAGGAGGGAAAAATGAAACTTGGTATTGTGACTTATATGATTGCTGCTGAATGGGATTTAGATACTATTATTAAAAAATGTGAGGAACTTGGATATGAAGGAGTTGAATTAAGAACAACTCATAAACATAAAGTAGAATCAAATTTAACAAAAAAAGAAAGGGAAGAAGTGAGGAAAAAGTTTGAAAATACGAATGTTAAACTTGTTGGACTTGGAACATGTTTTGAATTTCACAGTCCTGATAAAGAAATTTTAAAGAAAAATATTGAAGGGACAAAAGAATATGTTATACTTGCAAGAGATGTTGGAGCGGAAGGAGTTAAAGTAAGGCCAAATGCTTTCCCAAAGGATGTACCTAAAGAAAAAACAATAGAACAGATTGGCAATTCATTGAGAGAAATAAGTTCTTTTGCTTCTGATTATGGAGTAAAAATACGGCTTGAAGTTCATGGTCCTGAAACATCAAAACCAATTTATATAAAACAAATGATTGATATTGCAAACCATAAAAATTTATATGTATGCTGGAATTCAAATATGACAGATTTAGATGAGAAAGGTTCAATAGAGAAAAATTTCAATTTATTGAAAGATAAAATAGAAATAGTCCATATAAATGAACTCTGGAATAATTATCCATGGATTGAATTATTCAGATTGTTGAAGGAAATAAATTTTAAAAACTTCTGCCTTGCTGAAATATTATCAAATCCAGAACCAGAAAGATTATTAAAATATTACAAAGCCCTTTTTGATGCATATTTAAAAATATCTTAATTTTAAAAATTTCTGTGATAAAAATTTTATATTTGAAAAAAGTTTTATTGACGGGAAATAATAAATGAATATATTTGTTAAATCTTTGCTTTATCTCATAATGTTCTCTATTCTCCATTTTGGATATGATTTAACACATCTTATTTTTCTCATTCCATTTTGTGGTGTTAATGAATCGGTATTTCAACATTTAAAAATGGCATTTTAGTCCTATCTATTTACAAATCTGATTGAATACTTTATTGAAAGGAAAAAAATCATAAAAAAGATAATTTTTGGTACCCAGATTACTAACTACAATAATTGTTCCCTGGTTTGTCATTCTTGTCTGATATCTTGTGCCTGCTTTAATTGGCAAACTTAAATCTACTGGATTAGAAATAATTTGGGCTATTTTTACTACTTATATTTCTGGAATTATGGGTGGTGTAATAGAAAAAAATTTTGAAAACCATTCATTCAATTTAAAAATCAAAATTCTCATTCTTATTCTATTTATCATTTCTGCTTTTTTATATATTAGATTTACTTATTCTCCGCCATGGATAGACCTATTTGAAAATCCAGAGACCTTATAAATTTTTATAAATAAAAAATTTTTAATCCCAATGTAAAACAACTCTTTATCCTCTTAAAGTGGGTCAAATTATCTGACCGTAAATATAATTTACTTGAAAACGACCCTCAAACAAAACTCAAAAAAATTGCCGGGAGAGGGATTCGAACCCTCACGGGAGCAAGCTCCCAACGGATTTTAAGTCAATAAATTTTAAAAAATTAAGGAGGTTCTCAATGCTTCCTGTTGCCATAAATTCATTGTCTATCAAGCAATTCCAGAATTTTATAAAAAATTGTTCATTTCATCGTAAAGCGACATTAACAAAATTTCTGTCTCACTATTGTCTCACTTTTTTAAATGAAAATGTCAAATTAAAAGGAGGTGCAAAATGTTTAAAGACAGAAGATTTGAGTATTTTGAGAAAGACACAAATAAATTAATTGAAGAAAAAATTATTGAAAATTTGAGGAAGGAAAATGAAAAGTTAAAAAAAGAGAATGATTGGTTAAAAAAGGAAAACGATAGATTAAAAAGAGAAAAAGAAAATTTGCAATATGAAAACTTAAGAATCAATAAAGAAATATTAAGTTTGAAGTTGCAAGAATGTTTTAACAAAATATTGTCCAGTTTTAATTTAAAAACAAATCTGCCTGAAGTAACTACACAAAAAGATTTTATTCAAAAATCAACTTTTTCTGAAATCCAACTTAAATGGCTTGAAATTCTTAAACCTCCTTTTAGATGTTTGATAATTGGAAAAGCAGGTAGTGGAAAAACAGCACTTGCCCATTTTTTACTTGAAACATTCCATTTACAGAAAAAAATCTATATCTTCGGTTTTCCACATGAAAAAATCAAGTTTCTTCCAGGTTATGTGAATGTTGTAAACTCTTTTGAAAAAATACTACCTGACTCAGTATGTTTAATTGATGAGGCATATTTAAAATTTAGTGCAAGAGAATCAATGCTACAAAAAAACTTCGATTTAAGAGAAATTCTTGGGTTATTCAGACAAAGAAATATATCATTGATTTTCATTACTCAAAATACCTCTTTAATAGATAAGGCAGTTCTTTGTTATGTAGATTTTTTGATTTTTAAAGAGATAAATATGTTTAATATCAAATTTGAAAGGAAAGAATTAAAAAAACTTGCAGAAAGTGTGATTAAAAAATTTGAAGAAATTAAAGGTGATAAGAAAAGGTGGAATTATGTATTTTCTGCTTCCGGAGAGAAAGAAATATTTATTGAAAACGAACTCCCGGCATACTGGAATGAAGAATTGAGTCAGGTTTATCAATCTTCATTTTACTCGTATGAAAGAATTGGAAAAAAGATTTCAAATGAAGAGAAGAGGAATATTGCACAACAGTTAAAAATGCAGGGTTGTTCATATAGGCAAATAGCAAAAATTTTTGGAGTAAGTAAATCAACAATTATCAACTGGGTAAAACATCAAAAATAAAAGCATTTAATACTTATTCCTCACTTCCTGCCAATCATCCAGCCCAACTCTATAATTTCAATATACTGAATTTATATGAGAATATAATTTAATCAAGTGTATATTTTTAAAAATTAATTCCATCTTTATCAAATGTAAATTGTCTCATAAAAAACTTTAATTGGTGATTTTTCTCATCATCTTAAAAATGTGATAAGAAAGATAGTTAGACGTGAATTACATGAAATTTAATTTTGAGTTTATCAATCTACTGGAATGTTTCGCAGATAAAAGAATTTTATCAGAGGTAATTGAGTTAAATTTTTTATTTTCCTTTTATTCGCTGTTATATGATGGTAAGGCCAAAGAGATAAAGCAATAGCAGAGTTTGAACTGGTGTTTTCCTCATAATATCCGTACCTCTTTCATATCCAGATCTGGTTGAATAATTAGAATGTTACCAAATCGGATTTCTTCCCATTTTTCTTCTGTTAACTTCTCTGAACACACCAGAACTGCTCTTTCACCTTTTAATGATTTACTATGCAATAATGCTTTAGTCTCCTGGGATTCAAATTCAAGTGGTCCGGATTTAGATGGTTCTCTTTTTAATACCCAGAGTGAATAGTAATCCCTGGAAGAACTTGAATATCTAAATGCATAAAGACATTTCCCATCTGATAATAGAAAGTTCAATCCGCTGTAACCCTTGTCTGTAACTTTATTAATGGATTTCTTTATGCCCTCTATAACATCTTTACTTTCCTCAATACATTGCAAAATCCAGTAAAAATAAACTTCTGAATCGGTTTCCCCTTTCAATGCCTTTCTATACTCATCTCTTAAAAGTGAGAAAAGATAATCCCTGTCAACAGAACCATTATGAGCAAATATCCAGTTTTTGTACTGGAAGGGATGTGAATTTATTTCTGAGGGTGGAGCTCCTGTTCCCTTTCTCACATGAGCGATAATAATTTTTGATCTAATTACCCTGGATAAATCAGGAAGTTGAGACTTTTTATCCTCTGCGGATATACCCTGTTTGAAAACCTTTGAAGAATTGTTCTCATACCACCCGATACCCCACCCATCAGGATTATAAGTTGAAAACTCCTTAAATCTCTGTAATGAAAATTCAAAATCAACAGGTTTATTTGCTACTAATCCTAATAATCGGCACATTTTTTCCCTCTATATCTTAAAGCCAAAATTCATATAACTTTCCCGGCATAAAAAAGTCCGCCGCAGGGAGATTTGAGTGAGTGCTGTAAGGCATGAACCTTTTGCTGTGTTAGGCGAAGCGGCGAATCCATATTTTTTTATACTTTATATCTCACCATTGACTTTCAAAACTATCAAAATCCTTAACAGGCGCCACAAACTTTGAATCTTTTATACGTTCAAATCTCTTTTTGGCGCTTTTTATCTTAATCTGTTCGTCAGGTTTCAATTCATAAATATTATTTGTTCCTTTGGTTTCAACCACAAAGTAAATTTTTTCTTCTTTCTTACTATCCTGCACTCTTTCTATTACAATCGCCCAGTCAGGAGTATAATTCCCTGCTGGTGTTTCTATAATGTACCAGTCAGGTAGTTTTATGAATAATTTTACTCTAGAATCTTTATCAAGTTTCTTAGCAAACTCTTCTTCTATATCTGATTCCTTAATTACCCCATCATAAATTGACTTTTGAACTTTTAATATATATTTGCCATAACTTTCTACTTCCTCCCTTAAAAGCTCAACACCATAACTTTCATCCAAATTAACATATTGTATTTCATCAACTTCATAAGATTTTTTACACTCTTTAATAACTTCAATAACCTTTTCTGCATACTTTTGAGGGTTTAAGAACAAAAGGTTAAGATTATTACAACCTTTTAATATCTCTAATATCGTTTTTTTAGTTAGATTTACTTCCTTTTCAATAAATGATATAAGATTAAAAACTTTGGTTACCTTCACTTTTTCCGCTGTTTCTATAATAAATTCCTCTTCAATTTCTTCTGGTTTAATTTTATTCAATCTAACTTTTTTAATGCTTATTTTTGGTTCTGTTATCTCAATTTTTTGTATTTCTTTAATACATTGCTTTACAAATTTACTGCTATCTATATTCACGATATATTTTGCCTTCGGTGATACTCTATCCCATAAATTTTTAAATAAATCCCCTTGAAGGACATCCTTTTTAATCTTGACTTTTACTCTTTCTCGTTTATTTTCAACAGGTGGTGCTTCAACACCTGCTTCTTCTCGGTATTCTGTTTGCAATTTCTCTACATATTCCCTATAACTTTCATTTGTAATCACAGTTAACAAATTTATATCCCTGTCCTGAATTCTGTTCCCATCTTGATCAACCGCTAATCTTAAACCTCTCCCAATTTCCTGTCTCTTTTTAATCTCTGAAGAAGAATATGCAAGTGTGCAAACATTAAACACATTTGGGTTATCCCAGCCCTCTCTTAATGCCGAATGGGAAAAAATAAATTCAACTGGCTCATCTAAAGAAAGTAATCTTTCTTTATCTTTCATTATTAAATCATAAGCTGATTCATCTTCTTCAATACTTTTATCCTTTTTCATCTTTGAAAAATACCCACTATGAACCTTCTTTACATCTAAATTTGAAAATTCTTGAAATTCATTCTCAATAAGTTCGTTAAATTCTTCTTCAAACATTTTTCGTACAATCCCATTTTCTGATAGATAATCATCAACCCTATTTAAGAAAAATAAACTTAACACTTTAATCCCTTTGGGATTTAACTTTTTCTTTTTATCCAAATGTTCTCTTATTGTTTTCCTTACCATAATGCGAATTATCTCATCTTCATCTATGGAAGATTTTCCTTCATAAATTTTCACACCATTGGAAAATAAAATATAGCCTGCGCCTTTATTTATTTCACTTACAATAAATCCATCATAATAATTATTATCTGTTTTCTTTGCTAAATTGTCGCCATTTTTAATTGTTATTGTTTTTAACTTTAAACCTTCTCTTGTTTTAACAAAAACTTTTACTTTTGCTCTTAAACCACTTGAGATTGATTCTATCTTTTCTAAAATAATTTTTTTACTACCTGGGTTTCCTTCTTCTGTAATAGATAGGACTTCGATTTTTTTAACAAGCCCTAAATTATATGCATCATAAGGAGTTAGTTTATAAACAAGATTATAAATATCTCTGTGAGTTGCAGAATAGCGCAACACAAAAAGTGGATTCAATTGCTCAATTCCCCATAATGTTGCTTCTCCACCCATCTTTTGTGGCTCGTCAAGAATCACAATTGGATTCGTCTTTTTTATAATTTCAATTGGTTTATCTCCCATCTTGTCGTGCACATTATGAATGATATTTATATCCTTATTAAAGGCATCTCTTGTAATAACCATTATCTGTAGATTTGTATCCTGTCCGAACATACGAACCATTACAAGATTATCTGACTTATAAGCAAAATAGGTATATGGCAAGTTATCGTAAAGTTGCTTAAAATGTTCTTTTGTAATATCTAAGGTTTTTAAGACCCCTTCTTTTATAGCAATGGATGGAACTACAATAATAAACTTCGAAAAACCGTATTGCTTATTCAGTTCTAAAATAGTCCTTAAATATACATAAGTTTTACCAGTTCCTGTCTCCATCTCAATGGTAAAATTGTAAGGTTTTTCTAAATCATTAGATAAGGGAAGTCCGTTTCTCTTTTGAATCTCTTGTAGATTCTCAAGAATTTTTTCTTTTGGAAGATCTAATAAATTAGGGATAATTTGAAAAGTGTAATCAAAAAGTTTCTTAACCTGCCCTTTAAATATATCCACTACCGAATTTATTGCATCAATCTGAAAATCTAACTTCGGATCAAATTTTAACTTTAACATATTAATTAATACGATTCGATTTTTTTAAATTACACACATTGCAAGCCCATTGGCCATTTTCAATAATTGTTTTACCACCTCTACTATGAGGTATTATATGATCTACATTTCCATCATCAAAAGTTGTTTTATTTTTACAACTTTCAGATATTTTTAATTGGCAAATGCCTTTATCTCTATGATATATCGCTAATTTCTCCCAATAGTTAAAATTTCTATTTGGGTCTATGGGTAGCAATTTAGGATTAAATTCTAAAAATTTAGATAAGATAATATTAAATCTTTTTTCAATTGAGTTTCTTGAATCTGCTGATGTTCTTCTATAAGTTTTATAATCAAAATAAGGGACATCTTCTTCTTTTTCGCTAGATTCAACTTCTCCAACTCTGGCAAGAAAGGATATAAAGAATTCTTTAATACCGATATTAGTACCTTCAATTGTAACATAATTTTCCAATATATGCTTTGCAAGTAGAAACAGAGAAATAAAATCTGCATTATGCTTTATCACATTTGCGTCTTCGCTAAATTCTCCATCTAAAAATTTTAGTACTCTTTTAACGGTGTCAGTTACTCCTTCTGGAGGTCTTGTTGAGGAATAAGTGCTATATATTTCTTGTAAATTTCTAAATTTCGTATCTACTATTTGATTTCTTAAGGTCAGAAGATAAGCTTGAGCCAAAATATATCTATGTGAGAATCTATAATCTTTAATTCCTAATTTTTTAATAAAAGTATGCTTTGATAAATCAACTATCTCGTTCCTCATAAAACCCATCATGGCATTTAGTTTTTCAGCAGCATTTAGTGGTAAACCTTCTTGTAATCTTAGAAATATTTTGCAAGTTTCATCATCTTGGTTTGTATAGAAAATAATGGCAAAAATTTTATATTCTTTTATTCTACTTTTCAACGGTTCTGGGAGTTCACAATATTTTGTTGGTCGCTCAAACTCCGGTGTTATATTAGGATTTATTGGGAATTTGTCATTCAAGAATTCTTTTATTGTCTTTAATCTTTGTTGTCCATCTAAACATTCAAATCTTCCATCTTGTAGTTGTCTTAAAAATATTGTATTAATGTTATAACCTCGTAAAATGGAGTCTATTAGTTTTTGCTTCCTCTTTAGATCCCAAACTTCTCCTCTTTGAAATTCTGTATTATATATTATTTTATTTTCATTATCGAGCCTTTGTAAATTTTTTGTATCTCCTATTGCAACAAAGAAGGGTTGAGGTTCAGAGCAAGGTAATGCGTTAAAAAAATTATCAAAATTCCATTGTCCCATTTCAAAACCTTCTTTTATAACATCTTAAATTACCTTTAATCTGACAAAAGCACTCAAATTTATTTTATCGCTATCAGTTAAGGCATTATCTAAAAACACAAACATTTTCCCTTTATATTTTGAAGTTCTTATCTCTTCAATTGTATCTTGGCTGAACTTATCTTTAAATGAAATATAAAAATCAAGGTTTTGCTCTTCGTCTTTTACATAATAAAATTCATCGTCTTTAATCTTCACTTTCTCAATCTTAGAGTTTAAATTTAACCCTTCCTTTAACATCACTTCATAAATAACATCTATCTCTTTCCATCCAGAAACTAATGGTTGGTCCACAAGCATACCAAGCCACTCAAGATATTTCTTTTTTAACTCTTCTTTGTCTTCGTTTGGGTCAAATTCAAACTCATCTTTAAGATTAAAATTTGACTTATCTAACTTAAAAACCTTAAACCCAAAATCCAGATTATTGTTTTCTTTTTTATACTTTTCTGATACCCTTTTTAACCTTTCAATACAAATATCCGCAACAGTGGGAAACTCTTTTTTAATTTCTTCATCTTGGACTTCTTCATCAAGTTGAACAAGGATAAACTTTCTATTACCACCATCTTCTTTATTTAAGTCCCAGACAGCATGACCTGTTGTGCCTGAGCCGGCAAAAAAGTCAAGGATGATAGAGTCAGAAGAAGTAGAAACTTCCATCAACCATGATATAAGTTCAAGAGGTTTGGGATTGTCGTATACCACTCTACCATTAAATAAACTTTTTAGTTCTCTATTACCTTGTGTCTGTGAAATATTTTTAATTAAGGAAGAAGGTGTGACGGGTTGTGGTTCATTCAAAAATCTTTTCAATCTTGGTATAATTGTGCCATCCCCCCAATATATTCTATTATCATTATCCAATTGTTTAAATTCTTCTTCTGTTATATGCCACTGTCTTGTTATTTTAATTCCCTTTGGAGTTGTAACAGTATAATAATTTTTACCTTTAGGGTTTGATTTTTCTTCAGATTTACATAATTCACAACTTATCCAATTTCCCCGAGGATCATTATCAGGATTGCTGTACTCATTTTTGAATTCCTTAATTCTTAATGGTTTATCAAATAGAATCTTATTTATATCTTTATATCCAACTAAAACATATTCATGGTCAACTCTAAATCGTGCTGTCATTTTCATTTTTCCTTGTCCTGCCGTTCCTGTTTCAGGAATTTTATACCAAATCATCATTTCTACATTCTCCTCCCCAAAAATCTCATCCATTATCATTCTCAAATGATGGACTTCATGGTCATCAATAGAAATAAAAATCACTCCATCATCTCTCAATAAACTTTTTGCTAAAAATAATCTTGGATATATAAAGTTTAGCCAGTCAGAGTGATACCGTCCACTTGCCTCTGTATTTGTAGTAAGTTTTTTGCCTTCACTATCAATCTGTCCTGTCTTCTCAAGATAATCCTTTAATGGCTCTTTAAAATTATCACGATAAATAAAATCTTTGCCGGTATTATATGGTGGGTCAATGTATATCATCTTTACCTTACCAAAGTAAGGTTTAAGCAATAATTTTAATGTCTCTAAATTCTCGCCGACAATAACAATATTCTCTGTTTTATCAAAATCCACAGACTTTTCTTTATAAGGTTTCAAGGTTCCATAAGCAGGTGCTTGAATAAGTTTATAAAGATTACTTTTCCCAGCCCAGTTGAAATAAAACCTATCATCTTCCTTTTCAATAATTTCTCCGCTGAGTAATGCTTTTAACTTCTCAAAATTAATCTTATTATCCTCAAAAACCTCAGGATAAATTTCCTTTAACCCTTCCTTAATATCAGTTTTTACTATTTTATTTACCTTTTTAATATCCATTTTATTGCCTCCATAACAAGATTTGGCATTTCATATAACTCGTTTATAGATGAAGTATTTTGTATATACCAACTCTGGCTGAATTGTTCCATTTCTCTATTTTTGATTAATTTTCTCATTCCGCACCATTTATCTTTCTGGATTTTGGTTTTCATACCTATATTATTATTTTTATACACCTGTGATTAAAAGTCAAGTAAACTGCATTTCTCAAAAATAGTCCTGTCTAAATTTGATTGTTTCTTCCAGATTTTAAATTGAAAAGTTATATAGCTATTCTGGGTAATTTTATTAAAACTGTGGAGTGGAATACAGGAAAATTGATAGGATTGCTTCAAGGATTTACGACCATATAGAAGTATTGTATGCGACATAATTAATTGCAAAATTTTTGAGGTATCTGTTCGTTGTATTCATCAGAAGGAAAATTTACATCTATTCAACACTCTAAAAATTGTAATTTTTTTAATAATAAGTGTAAAAATTTCAAAATTAAGAGGTGGGAGTTCTGATGGTTTAATTTCTTCTTCAGATATACTTATTATTTCCATCTTGCAGAAAGGGTCATCAATAATAAAAATCTTAATCTTTTTCATCTTTTAAATTTTACCATTTGTACTGTAAATTTCAAAAAATTCCACTTCTTTATGTTTTTTTACCTTGTTGAAAATCCTGTTAGATGACCGGGTCAGGTGGGTCAGAAAAGGTCAGAAAATTTTTTACTTTGACCCCTTAGATTTTATTTTAATCCTATCACTTGACACGCATTCAAAAAAAGGGGTAAAATTAAATTATAATTTACAAAAAATGACAAAGAGGAGGAAAAAAATATGAATAGAATGAGCAATAATCTTGTATGTTCAATCTCATTATACTTGAAAAATTTGCGACAGAATTCAGGATATAAAATTTCAGAAGTTGCAAAATTTTGCAAGGTTTCTCATTCATACATTTCTATGATAGAAAATGGCTCTGTTCTGCCTTCTTTAAAAATTTTATATAAACTTGCACTTCTTTATAATGTACCTGTTGATGAATTGCTGGCAATTTATTTAAAGGATTTTAATTTTATAAAGGAGAAATTAAGCGATGAAGATAAAGAAGATATTATCAAATTCAGATTATCTGAACTTTTTCCAGATCTGTTTTCAAAATTTTCAGTTATCTCGGGAACTGAAATGTTAAGGCAACTTGAAGTTAAGTTTCCAGAAAGGTTTGAATTGCTATATAAAATGGCAAAAGAAAGTGGTGAAAATGGTAATAGGTGTGAATCAATTAAAAACTGGTTATTGAAGACCCCAACAATTACAGAACGAATGATATTAAATATGGTAAATAAACTACCTGAAACTTTAACAATAGAAGAAATGATTGAAAAGGTTAAGAAAACTTTTGGCTGGACATGGGAAAGGATGGCTTATGAATTTGGAGTAAGTGAAAGGACAGTTCAAAGGTGGGCAAAAGGAGAATATACTATTTCTGAAAAAGCAAAAGATAGATTGATTTATTTGTATAATATAATTTGTAAAAGAATGAATGAAACAGTGGATCCTCTCCAGCATTTGTATCCCGAATCAAAAAGTGTAGATTCAGTAGCAATTATTGAAGAACTGGAGAAACTTGGATTTGCAAAAGAAATCAAAAATAAATTTATTAAAAAGTATCCAAAATTGAAAAAGTATGGAAAGAAAAAATTGAATGAATTTTTCTATCAATTTTCAAGGCATTATAAAACTTTTGAAGAAATTGTAAAAGCCAATGAAAGTATAAAAAACACTCAAAATAATCTGGTTAAAATTAAATTTAAAGGTAAAAATAAAGGAAAAGGAAATAATGGAAGAAAAAGAAAGAGGAAAAGTAATAATATAGGAGAGGAAGAAAGCGAGGGAGAGGCTGATAAGTGGTTCTTCAACAAAAAATATGAAAATGTTAAAATAAAAATAATGAGTAATTTGATCTTTGAAAATTTGGTGGAAAAATTTATGGGAGCAGGGAGCATTGAGGACCTCCAGAAAAAGGAGGTCCATATGAAAATCAGAAAAAGACCTGAAAGCCCTTACTATTATATTGATATCTGTGTTAAAAACCGTAGATTTAGAATATCAACAAGAACAACAAATAAAAAGATTGCAGAACTCATAGGATATCAAATCCTTTACAGGTTCTGGAATACATTTGAATTTTCTTCCTTTAAAAATATTCCAGATTTTGAAAATGCCTCTAAAGAATTTCTGGAGCATCAGAAGAAAAAGGGAATAAGTTCATGGAAAAATGAGGAATTATGCCAGAGAGCACTTGTTCCATATCTGGGGAAAATTAAAGTTGATGAAATTACACCTTCAAAGATTCAGGAAACACTTGAAAAAATAAAAGAAGAAAGGCCTGAAATTTCTTCCAGAACCCTTGATTATTATCGTGGATATCTTCATAGATTTTTTGAATATTTAAAGAATATAAAAAATTATGTTACCCAGAATCCAGTTGAAAAGGTTCCAAAAATAAAAGTTGATAACAAAAGGACACTTATACTTTCTGCCTCAGATGAAGAAATTTTACTTAAAAATATAAATGATCCTGTGGTTAAGGATATTGTGAAATTTGTCCTTCTGACTGGTTTGCGTGAAGGAGAAGTTTTGAATCTTAAAAAAGAGAATTTTATAGTGGAAGGTGAAATAACATTTTTCAGAATAAAAAGAGAAAAAAACTTTACCATTACAGAGTTCCCGATGGTCTGGAAAGAATTAAAAGAAATTGTAGAAAAATATATTCTTCATCTACCCGGAGAATACTTCTTTGTTTATTCTGATGGGAAACCTATTGGTAAATGGAAACTTATATATGAATTTCAGAAAGCAAGAGAAAAGGCAGGAATAAAAAATATATGGTTCCATGATTTGCGGAGGACTTTCTATACAAGGATGAAACTTGTTGGTTGCGATTATTTGATTCTTGAGTATTTGATGGGTCATAAATTACCTGAAATTTCGTCACGTTATTTTTCATGCTCAATTAAAAACATATCTGATGAATTGAAAAAGTTGGAAGAGAAATTGTCTCACTATTGTCCCAGTAAAGAGGAAGGAGAAAGATTATGTCAGATTTAAAATTCTGGAATTGCTTGATAGACAAATGCCGGGAGAGGGATTCGAACCCTCACGGGAGCAAGCTCCCAACGGATTTTAAGTCCGTTGCGTCTTCCTTTCCGCCATCCCGGCTAATTTTACCTTTTTATTTTAACATATCTTTGCAATCCTACTTATTAATTATAACTCATTTTTTACAATATACAATACCCGTAACCGTCCTCAACCAAGATGTTCAATAAGTTGTTTTTTTAAATTCTCAAATTCATTTTTATATTCTTTTGGGATATTTTTTTCAGAAACAAACTTTAGTTTCAGAAAATTTATAAATTTACCATCCTTTTGAATTCTGAAATCAAGATGGGGTCCTGTTGCGGCTCCTGTCATTCCAACATATCCTATAACCTCTCCTTTTTTTACCTTTACTCCTTTTTTTATCCCTTTCTCAATTCTGCTTAAATGACCATAATAAGAAATATAACCATTTGAATGTTTTATCTTTACACATTTTCCATATCCATTATTTATCCAGCCGGAAAAAATTACAGTTCCATTACCAATAGAAGATACTGGTGTTCCAGTGGGTGCAGCATAATCAATTCCAAGATGCGGTCTGTAAATTCTATAAATCGGGTGGAATCTTGAATAAGAGAAAAATGATGTAATTTTTCTGTAAGATAAAGGTGCTTTTAAAAATGCGCCTTCAAGTCCTTTTCCATTCTCGTCAAAAAAACCTTTAAAATCACCCTTTTCAAAATAAAATGCATAATATTTTTGATTTGTTGTTTCATATTTCCCAGCAATAACTCTTATATCTTTCAGAATTTCACTATTTTTATCAGTCCAACTTTCCCATATAATTGAAAATTTGTCACCCTTCTGGCATTCTGTAAAAAAGTCGATCTTTGATTCAAAAATTTCAGCAAACTGAACAATCATTTCAGGATTTATATTTAAATTTGTCATGCTTTCGTATAAGGAATTGATAAGAATCCCATTTTTTATAAATGTTTTTTTAAATTTTTCAACTTCTTCTGTGTAAGAAATAAAATCACCTGTATCAAGTTTTCTTTCAACAATATAAAAATTAAATGGCTTACTGAAATATTTAAATTTTAAAAAATCACCTCTTGATGAAAAATGTAATTCCCATTTATCACCAATTTTACTTTTCCTTGGATCAAAAATTTTTCTTAAATTTTCCGTAATTCTACCTGTTTCATAATCTGAAAGCCCACTCTCTTTAAAAATATTTCCAAGGATATCTCCTTCTTTTATTTCTCCTTCTATAATGTTTATACTTGAAGAAGATTTTTTTTGAGATATTTTAATAAAGGGGAAAAGGATTATAGTAAAAAGGATTAAAAGAAGCAGTGTTTTTATCCCTTTATTCATTTCCTTTTTTCTTCTTTTTTAATAAAAAATTCTTCATCTTTATCAATTTTAGAATAATCAGATGAAAGGATTGTAAAAATAATCTTCCTTTCAGGACTAAAGCAAAATACTTCATTCTCTGTTTTCATTCCAAAATGGATTTCCTTCCTTGTTTCATCAGTATAAACAATTATTTTCAATAAAGGTGAAGATAGTAAAAAAGTTTTCAATTTTTCATCCGAATATTCAATAAAATTTTTAATTTCAAGATATTTCAAATCATTGAGGAATTCTTCTACTTTTTCTTTTGAAATTTTTTTCGTTTTTTCTCCTTCAATGTAATAAGAATTTTTTTCCTTCCTAAATTTCAGTTCTCTATCTTTCTTTATTATTGAAAATTCAACCACTTCTGAAATATCTATATCAAACAATCTCTTTTCTCTCAATTCATTTACATCATCAGGGATATCTTCAAAAATCCTGCTGTCAATCAAAAATATATACGGTTTTATAGAATTTCTGGCATAATATAAATCATCCTTTTTATTCCCAAGATTAACAAAATATTCAATCCCTTTACCTTTAACTTTAATTAGCAATTTTGGGTTTTCAAGTCCACATTCTTTTTCTTTCTTTATTTCTTCAAACGATTTTATTTTTCCTTCGAGTAAATCCTCAAGTATTTTTTCTATTTTTTCTTTATCTGCAAGGTCTCTCAAAGGAGTTTCAATATACCAGTTTTCTCCTGACCTTTTCAATACAAATTTTATTTTTTCTTTTTTCAATTCAATTTCTTCAATGTCTGTTTTTATTATGTCAACAGGAATTATTCTTTTGTCTCTCAAGTCAAAAATATTTTTTTCAATAATATCTTTTAAATCCCATTTATAAACAAGAAAAACTTCATTTTTATCTTTTGTAACATATAAATAACTGCCTGAAGGAGTTTCTTCTCCAATATAAAGAGTAAATTTTTCTCCATCTTTGTAAATTTCTATAAATTTTTCAGGATATAAAAGTCCGTAGATACTTAAATCATCCACTCTGCCAATATTTCTCTCAATTTCAAGGGACAAAATTTTATTCATTATATTTTCTATTTCATTTTTATCACACTCATAATTCTTTCCTTTTATCTTCCATATTCCATTTTCTTTTGTGATTTCAATTTCTTTTTCTCCATTTTTTATAAGAATCCCTTTTATTTTTTCTTTTTCAAAAACAAATAATTTTTTATTTTCCTTCTTTTTCTTCTTTGGAGCAATTTTAATCTGATAATAATAAAAGGACGCAGTGATTATTAATATGAAAAAAAGAAACAGTGTCTTTTTAAATATCTTCATTTTTTTCTCAATATAAAATTCTTCTTCTAATTGTGATATAACTCCCCAAAATAATTATCAAAACAGGAACTATAACAACTGGAAAATAAAATAAAAATCTTCCTGCTCTTTCTGATAGAATTAAAAACTGATTTTCTTCTTTTTTTTCTCTTATTGAAATTAAAATATCCTCTTCAGCAAGATAATTAACTGTATTCATGACAAAATCTTTATTATGTAAAAATCCTATCATTTTATCTGTCACAAAATCAGAATCACCAAAAACAGCAATACATGACTTTTTACTTGACTCTCCTTCTTTTATTTCTTTTTTAACTAAAACAGCAACAGAAACAGGCCCTTTTTCATCTTTTTCATCATATTTAACTCTGCCCTTTTCTATTTCATTTATATTTTTTTCAGCCCAGGAAGCAGAACTTGTTTTTGCAAGAATATCTCCCTTAATTTCGGATGAAAGATTTCCCTTTAAATTAACACTCCTTACAGAAGAAAAGATACATGCAGAATTAGAAAAATCCCTTGTAATTTCATGATATGGGAAGTCAATTATTAAAGGAGTTAATGGGTCCCCAAGAAATTTTTTTCCTGCAAGGTCAACAATCATGTCATTATCAATTTCAATTCCATATAACTCTAAAAAATTTTTTATATTCGGGAAATTGCCTGTATCTATAAATAAAAGAATTCTTTTACCATTATCAACAAACTTCTTTATTTCATCAATTTCTTTATCAACAAAATCAACTTCGGGTCCGCAGATTACAAGGATATTACAATCATCAGGTATTCCTTCTCTTAATATAAATGTTTCTCCTACTATATAATTCTCCTCTTCAAGATATTTCTTAAAATTACTCAATTTTTCATCTAACCCTTTTTCACCATGACCTTTTGTAAAATAAATTTTCTTTTTTTCTTTTTTTGTAAGTTTTAGTATTGCCCCTGTTATATCTTTCTCTTCAGGTGTATATATTTTCTCATAATTTTCTCCACTTTTTATTAAGATAGTATCATAACTTGTAATTCCATATCTTTTTGCAAGCAGAACTTCTCTATCAAGGTCATAAAATTTATATGTAATAAACTTTGAATTTGCTCTGTACTGCTCAAAAAGTTCCTTTGTTTTCTCATCTATTTTTTCCTTATAAAAGGCAATTATTTCAACAGGACAATTCAAATTTTTAATTATCTTTTTTGTCTGTGGAGAAATGGAATAAATTTTGTTTTTGGTTAAATCAATTCTTTTATAATTTTTTTCTGAAATCAGGTTAATGAAAATAAGAATGCCCAGAAAAATCAAAACCATCAAAAAGGCATTAATCCTGTAAAAAAATTTTTTCTCAACCATTTTAACCCCTATATTTTTTTGAAACAAGTATTCTCAATGTTAAAAATGAAAAGAAAAAGCAAATACTTAAATAAAATACCAGATCCCTTGTGTCAAGAATCCCTTTTGGAAAATTTTCATAGTGATTATAAAGAGAAATAAAATCAAAAAATTTTGAATATTTTGGTAAAATCTCAGAAACCCATCCAATAATCCAGAAAAGTAATGAAACACCAAAAGTTGTAATTGCCGAAACAATCTGACTTTCAGTAAGTGAAGAAATCAAAATACCTATTGAAATAAAACTTCCTCCAAGCAGAAGAAGTCCAAAATAACTATTAAAAATTACACCCTTATCAAGATTTACCCATTTTTCAAGAATAAAAATATATATAAGTGGTATCAGAGTCATGATAGTAAATACAGAAAAACAGGCAAGAAATTTTCCCCAGTAAATATCAGAGTCCCTCAAGGGATAGGTAAATAAAAGTTCTATTGTTCCAAGCCGTCTTTCTTCTGAAAAAAGTTTCATTGTTAAAAGAGGTAAAACAAAAAGAGAAGTTATAGCCATATTAAACAATAAAGGCCGGACAATCATTTCATCGGGAGAAAAAGTAAAATATGAATAAGGAGTCCCAGAATATCTCATAGATATAATTGAATAATAAGCACAGAGTGCATAAAAAATGAACCCTGAAATCAGATTAAAGATAAGAATAACCACATAGGCAACCGGAGATATAAAATAACTTTTAAATTCTTTTTTAAAAACAGATAAAAATCTCATTTTTATTCCTTTGTTGTTAATTTCAAGAAAATATCCTCAAGTGTCATTTCATTAATTTTCATACCTAAAAGTCCAAAACCGCTATTTAAAATTTTTTCTGATATCTCTTTTCTTATATCATTTTCTGCTTGAATGATAAATCTTGCTTCTTTTTCCTTATGAGGTAAAACAGGTTTTATGCTTTTAACACCGGAAATTTCCTGTAAAACCTTTTTAACTTTTTCCGGTTCTCCTTCAACTTCAAGATATATTTCAAAACCTTTTTTTAATTTAGATGTTAAATTTTCAACTGTATCGGTTGCAATAATTTCTCCTTCATTTATAATTATAACCCTTTCACAAATCATACTTACTTCTGGCAAAATATGACTTGAAAGGAGAATTGTTCTTTCCCCTGATAAATTTTTTATTAAATTTCTTGTTTCAATAATCTGTTTCGGGTCAAGTCCTATTGTTGGCTCATCAAGAATTAAAACAGATGGTTCATTAATAAGTGCCTGCGCAATCCCAACTCTCTGTTTATATCCCTTTGATAATTTGTATATCATTTTATTTCTTACCTCGTTTAGACCACATTCTTCAATAACCTTTGAAATTTTTTTAATTTTTTCATTTTTCTTTGCTATACCTTTTGTTTCACAGACAAAATTCAAAAATTCACTTACTGTAAATTCTTCATATAAAGGATTTTTTTCAGGTAGATACCCTACACTCTTCTGAACCTCTAATGGATTTTCAATAATATCGTATCCATTAATTATAGCGGTACCGGAAGTAGGAGTTAAAAAACATGTTAATATTCTCATAATAGTAGTTTTTCCTGCTGCATTTGGCCCAAGAAGTCCTACAATTTCTCCTTTTTCAACAAAAAAACTAACATTTTCTATTGCTTTTGTCTTTCCATAAAATTTTGTAAGATTTTTTGCTTCAACCATTTTTTCTCCTTATTACTATTTTAAAAATTATATCCCCTCATTATCAGATGTCAACTTTTACTTTTTTTATAAAGAAGATAAAAACAATAAGAAAAATGTTATGAGATTTTATAACTTTTTAATTTAAGATTTGGATTAAAGAAAGAGCCAGACACAAAATTCATAACACATGTCCATTCATATCTTTTTACCCTGGTATCTTCTCTAATATCTTATTTATCAATTCTCTTGTTTTTTCTCCATCTGCCTTTATAAGTGAACCAAGATATTCCATAGTTTCCTGATGTCTTTTGTCCATTCTTTCTATCATCTTTTGTGTTTCTTTTGTCATCTCTCCTAATTCTCTTGTTAAACTTTTTGCTCTCTCATCTTCTGTCTTTATTAATACATCTGTTCTTTTACTCAATATATTAGCAAAAACAATAGCTCCCACACCCAACCCAACACTTAAAAAACCTAAAAAGAAACTCAAAAACATTAACACCTTTTCCATTCTTTACTCCTTTTCTTTATTATACCTTATTTCAATGTGCCCATAAAGTAAAATGCAATCCTTTTTAATTGGGAGAAAAAACTACATAATTTTATTTTCATTTCACATATTGTTTGTCTTTAATTTCTTTTTTAATTTTCTACAATGTTTTTCTAATTGCTTCCTTTGTTTATTAGAAATAATTGGCCATTTACTTTTTTCTCTTTTTAAATCATATACAGGCCAGTTTTCCAACCCCTTTTTATACCATTCATATGCTTTTTCTATATTACCCCTTTTCTCATATAAACTTCCAAGAAAAACAAAATATTGATAATCAACTCCTTCCTTTTTTAATTCGGATAAAATATTTTCCAGTAATGTTATTGCTTTATCAGTATATCCATTTGAATCATAAATTGAGGTTAATTGTATTATTAAAAAGAAATTATCTGGATTAAGTTTCAATAAGTCCTGAATTAAACTTATAGATAAATCAGGATTTGTTTTTTGTACAATCCATGCTATTTCAATTATATTATCCTCACTTACTCTTTTACTTTTTTGAATATCCAAACCTATCTTTTCAATTTTAAATTCATTAAATATTGAAACGATTTTTCTTTCTTCTGAATCTTAATGAAAAATATCCAGTTTAAACATATACTCAAAAAAATCAAAAAGAAAAAAATTTTAATCTTTCTTATTCTTCTTTCCATTTACTATGAAATTTTCCTTTAAATTGAATATAAATCTTTCAATTGATTTTTTATTTGTGAGGAAGTGAAGATATATAACAATTGCGATTTAATCTATCTTATAGGTCATTTCTTCTTCTTTTCAAATCTGGAAATAAAATTTTCATTGACCTTTCACAAAGAAATCAACCATTCTACCTTCTCTGTCAAAAAATATAAAGTATTTTGCTGATGGAAGCCCACAAAACAACATAGAAGGATATCGATTAAATTTTTCAATAACTTCTTTAGGAAAATGACAATCCTCTAATTTTTTCTTATCGGATAAACTGGAATAATACCATCCTTCTCCAAAAACTGCAACAATTTCTTTTATTGTTGGTCTTGTTGTCTGTAATATATGATTAAGGAGATATTTATGTTCGGATAAACGCCTTTCTGCTTGCCAGTGGCCATAAAGAAAACCCAGAAAAGAAAAAAATAAACCAATAAATAATCCAAATATTGAAATAAACTGCCAGATTTTAAAGAGAATCTTTTTTGTTCTACTCATTTTTTATCACAACACCTTGGTAATTCACCCTTTTCCCAGGCTTCTACACATGCTTCTTCACAACTTTTATTACTATATGCTTTTCCTCTACCTACTGCATTTGCCCTTAAATCACACAAACTATCTACATCCCAATCCCCTATTTCCTGTGCCCAACCGGCTACATATGCAGTAAACCATCCACCAGGACATTCCCTCACAATCCTACAACTTGCGACACAATGTCTCCATAGGCCCCACCTATCTCCTTCAATTGGCTCTTTGAACTCAGATACTTCGTCAGAAATTCTTTTTGCACATGTTAATGGGTCTTCAATAGGTGGCTCTTTGGGATTGTCGGGAGTGGTTATATCTGAAATAGGAGGTGTGTAAACTGGTAAAGGAGAAACTGGATTATTATTACTGAACAAATATGGAGAATTCCTTGAAATATATCTTCCTATATCTGGGTCATACCATCTTTTTCCTGTTAAATACAATCCAATCTCTCCTTCTGAATAAAAACTTAAATACTGATACGGCTGACTAACTGAACCTGAACTACTGACTAAATTACCAAAAGCATCATAAACATATTTTTGTCTCATATGTCAATTTTAATTATTCTATTTAGTAATTATCTTGTAAATCCTTCTTCTCAAAAAAATTTTTGAACACTTGAAACTTAAAAATAAAATGTAAAGAATACTTCCTAATAAAAAAATATGAGCGAATAAAAGGAAAAAATAATTTTTATAATCCAAAATAGAATAAGAGGAAAATCCATAAACCCTAAAAATACAGTAAAAAGGTATCAGTAGAACCAATATGACTGGTAGCAAAAAAATTTTTTTATTTCTTAATTCAGTAATTGAAAAATAAACTAAACCAAATAAAAATGTAGAAAACCCAAAAGCAGGGATATCCATTAAAAAAATAAGTAAGACTGGATGCCAGATTTTTTTAGATTTAAAGGTATAGAGAATTTTTATCCCTAAAAAATATAATTTGAACAGTATAATGTAATATAATGTAAATGCTACTCCAATTATTAGAAAAATTTTTATCATTTTATGGGGTTGGGGCATCTGGACCATGAATTCCTCCTGTTTGTCCACACGTACTTCTACATTGAAAAAACCAAGCCAGCCATTCTAATTTTTCTCTGATTCCTGCCGTAGCCACACCATCTCTAAACCTTTGGACACAGCATGATACACAAATTCTTATTAAATCTGGTGGTTTTTCCTTACAGTTTCTTTTTCTCTCCCATTCATGACATGGTGGTTCTTGAGGATCGTAGTATAACCCTTCAGGATCTATTCTTTTTACAGGATTATTCCCCACATATACATACAAATTAACTCCTCCTTTTTCTCCTATTGGATCTCTACTTATAAACCTGCCTACTTCTGAATCATACCACCTCTGACCAAGCAAATACAACTCTCCCTCCCTATAATAACCCTCTCTTCCTACATACTCATACGGCTGACTGACTGAACCTGAACTACTAACTAAATTACCCCAACCATCATAAACATACTCACTTACTACATTACCACTTTCATTACTCATAAACCTAACACTACCAAAGGATTTAAAATGAAATACTTTACTTTTATGTACCATCTAAACTCCTTTATCTTAAAATACCTATCACACTTTTTTAACTTCTTATTTTTCATACACCATGCGAGTATATTTCAAACAGGACTCCATTTTAAACAAAGTTATCGTAAAATGAAATGAATCAAATGAGTATAAGTACCCATTTTTATCTATTGAACATTTGACTCTTGTGCCTATTTTTTTCTCTTGTTGTTTTTGTAACTCTTTAAAAATTGAATATTTGAAAGAAGGATGAACGAATATTAGATTAGATTTAGAAATTAGAGAATATGAACGAAATAAACAAATTAAATTCTTTTTTTCCCAAAAATTTCCACATTCAATTATATTTATTCCTTTAATATATAGGGTTTCGCCGACTTTTTGTTCAGAAGATGAAAAAGGGAGTATTTTTATAGGTTTGTCTTTTTTAGATATATTTAAAAAAGAAATTTCTTTATATTTCCGGATTTTATAAATTATTAATGGATTAGATTGCACAAAGTAAACTTCTTCTTTTTTACCGGGAATCCCTATCAATTTTCTAAATGTCAAATAAGAAAAATTATTAATTTTTTTACAATAAAGTGATATACATTCAATATTAAGCATTCGCTCTAACTTATATTCTTCATTTAATATAAAAATTTTTTCCAAATGAGGAGTTTTAATATCACTTACCGAAATCCAGCATTTAAAATTTTTATCTATCATAAAATTAGTGATTTCACAAGTAAGAGGGTCAATGTCTATTAAAAATGAAAAAATAATATTACCATTTTCATCAAAAACAAAAATTTCATTTGAAAACCACAAATACCATCTTTTTCTGAAAGATTCATAATGAAATCTCCATTTCGGATATATTACTATTTTTTTCCCCATTAATAATTTTGAAAATCTTTTTTCTTTGTCTTTTGTTATTTTTTCTCCTTCTTTTAAATAAAATTGTTCCATATTTTTAAACGAAATAATATTCTTTTGAAAAAAATTTTTATTAATTTTATAAAAAACAAACGGATTAATGTGGAAATTAAAAAAAATTGAATCTTTCTCTGCTGTGAAAAACTCAACAAATATTAATTTTTTATTTTTTATATCATCTGGTATATCTACAATTTGGATTTTTCTAAACTCAACCATATTCATATTTTATTTATGGAATAGGAACGGTTTTTAAATAAGAACAAGGCACGTCAGATGATTCTATAATATGAAATACACCTCCCCATGGTTTGAAACACTTATAATGACAAACATATATTTTTTTAGGGCATCCTTTGTCATCCTTTATCTCTATCTCATATGAACTTTCTAAAAAACAAGGGGCACTAGGTGGTTCTTTAATACTACAATAACAAATAACTATTCCTGCCACAATCCCACAAATTAATACAGCTGGAGGAGTGCATATAACTGGAGTTGGGTATGGAATAGATTGAAAACCTAAAGGATCATAAAACTTTAAGGAATTGTTTTCCCCATACACATACAGATTCAAGCCACCTTTTTCACCTATTGGATCTCTACTTATAAACCTGCCTACACTACTATCATACCGCCTCTGACCAAGCAAATACAACTCTCCCTCCCTATAATAACCCTCTCTTCCTACATACTCATACGGCTGACTGACTGAACCTGAACTACTGACTAAATTACCAAAAGCATCATAAACATACTCCTGCACTAAATTTCCTCCTTCATCACTCATAAACCTCACACTTCCTAACCTGTCATAATGATAAAAATAAGAAACCCCTCCAATACTAACTGAAACTCCTGGCACATACTCCCTTAATACATCTCCACTATCAGAAAACTCACAAATAACATAAAGCCCATCAAGCAAATAATTCACCCTCTCTCCTTCTATCCTTTCCCTCCTTAATCCATCTGCTCCATATACAAATCTTATCTCCTTTCCATCTGGTTGTATTATTGAAGTTAGTTTATCATAGGCATTCCAGTTGTAAGTTGTTGTCTGGTTTTCTTTTGTCTTTGCTGTTAAGTTCCCGTTTAAGTCATATGTGTAGGTTGTGTTGTCTGATTTTGATATTAGTTGGTTTAGGTTATTGTAAGAGTAGGTTATGTTGTTTTCTGTTATTCTGTTTCCTACCTGGTCGTATGTGTAATTTATTGTTTGGTTATCTGGATAGGTTATTGAGGTTAGTTGATATATATTGTCATAAGAGTAAGTAGTTGTTCCAGTCCAGTCAGTTGTAGTTATTAAATTCCCAGCAAGGTCATAAGTGTAAGATATTGTTCTCCCTGTCCCTGAATAATTAATCTCCACTAACCTATCCATACTATCATAATTATACACCTCTTTTATCCCATTTGCCAACTGTTTTTCTATTCTGGGTTACCACAGAGTATCCAAGGTATAAAAGGTGAGAAAAATTTACAATTAGATTTTTGATGAAGTAATTCGTTCCTTTTTTTCTTTTTTTAGTTTAAAATTATAATATAATGAAGGTATGGAAAA
>Ga0272448_1001591_pt1 | contig 30141 bp, 25 predicted proteins | sample YNPCB0191_FD_202220 | JGI IMG/M metagenome (GOLD analysis project Ga0272448, IMG submission 202220) | Hot spring sediment microbial communities from Yellowstone National Park, WY, United States - YNP-CB-019-1 | ecosystem: Environmental > Aquatic > Thermal springs > Hot (42-90C) > Sediment...
ACCGACTTTCTGATATCAATTGTGCTTTAGGGATTGCTCAAATGAATAGAATTAAAGAAATTTTTAATAAAAGAGAAAAAGTAGCTAATATGTATAATGAAAGATTGAGAGATTTCTCTGAATTAGAAATTCCATATATAAATCCAAACATCAAGATGAGCTGGTTTGTTTATGTGGTTCGCTTAAATAAAGAATACTCCCAGAAAGATCGAGACAAAATTATTAAAGAGATGTCTAAAAGAGGAATTCAAACTTCAAATTATTTTCCCTGTATTCATCTCCAGCCTTTTTACAGAAAAATGTTTGGTTATAAATCTGGTGATTTTCCAATTGCTGAGAGTATAAGCCAACGAACAATAGCTCTACCTTTTTATAATAATTTGAAAGAAAAAGAAATAGACTACATAGTAAGAAATTTAGAAGGAATAATTACTAAATTAAAATGACGACCAAAACCCGGATGATATTTTTTATAATTGGGGATATTTTACTTATATCTCTTTCGGTTTTTTTGGCTTTTCTTTTGAGATTTGAAGGTCAAATACCCCCTCGCTATTTATTAAACATTGAATGGATAATATTTTTTTCATTATTGATTACTCTTCCAATTTTTTATTTTTCCAAGCTTTATTATTTTAGCTGGTCTTATGTAAGTGCGACAGAGCTAATTTCTTTAATAAAGGCAACAGGCTTGAGTTTTTTAATTTTGACTGCCATATTCTTTGTTTTAAGAGACCAGCCGATTTTTAGCGGTTTTCCCCGTTCCACTCTTTTTATAACTTATTTTTTCATTTTCATTTTGGGTGGAGGAATTCGTTTTGCCAAAAGAATTTATCTTCAATTGTTTCAGGAGAAAAAGGGTGAGGAAAAAGAAAGAACTTTGATTGTTGGAGCAGGTGATGCTGGTGAGCAAATTTTGAGAAGTATTTTGAGTTCTTTATCGAGCCCTTATTATCCAATTGGTTTTGTTGATGATGACCCAACTAAACAAGGAATAATAATTCATGGACTTAAAGTTTTAGGGAAATTAGACGAGATTCCTCAGGTGGTAGAAAGTCGAGGGGTGGAAGAACTGATTATTGCCCTGCCTTCGGCCGGGCCAAAAGCTATTAGGAGAGCAGTGGAAATTGGAAGGAAGGCCGGTTTAAAAAAAATTAAAATAGTTCCTTCAATAACTGAAATTATTAATGGTGAAGTTTCAATTGCTAATATTAGAGAGGTTGGAGTTGAAGATTTATTGGGTCGGGAGCCGGTTTTATTAGACACAAAATTGATTGAAAACTTCCTTCAAAATAAAACAGTTCTCATTACCGGAGCGGCCGGTTCAATTGGTTCCGAACTTTGTCGGCAGGTGGCAAAATTTCGGCCATCTCAACTTTTGCTTTTAGACCAGGATGAAACCGGTATTTTTAACATTTCTGAAGAATTAGAAGATAGATTTCCCAGATTAAAAATTTCTCCATTAGTAGCTGATATTCAGGACAAAGAAAAAATTGAGCAGATTTTTGATAAATTCCGTCCCAGTGTGATTTTCCACGCCGCAGCTTATAAACATGTTCCTTTGATGGAAGAACACCCCGATGAGGCAGTAAAAAATAATATCTTTGGGACAAAAAAAGTGGCTGAGGCGGCAATAAAATACGGAACAGAAAAATTTATTTTCATAAGCACTGATAAGGCAATTAATCCAACTTCAGTAATGGGAGCAACAAAAAGAGTGGGGGAGATGATTTGTCAAAATTTAAATCAGAAAAATAATACAAAATTCATTTCGGTCAGATTCGGCAATGTTTTAGATAGTCGGGGGAGCGTCATTCCGATTTTTCGGGAGCAGATAAAAAGAGGAGGACCGGTGGAGGTTACTCATCCGGAAATGAAGAGATATTTTATGGTGACAAGCGAGGCCTGTCTTTTGGTAATGCAAGCGGCCGCAATGGGGGAAGGTGGCGAAGTGTTTGTTTTAGATATGGGAGAGCCGATTAAAATTATAGATTTAGCAAAAGAAATGATCAAGCTTTCCGGATACGAACCAGACAAAGATATTCCCATTGTTTTTACCGGAGTTCGGCCGGGCGAGAAATTTTTTGAGGAAATTTTAACTACTGAAGAAGAAACAATTGCCACCCAAAACCAGAAAATCTTTATGGCAAAACTTTCGGAAGTAGATGAAGAAAAATTAAATCAAGGATTAGAAAATTTAAGAGAAGCAGTTAAAAAATCTAATAAAGAAGAAATAATTAATATTTTAAAACAGCTCATTCCTGCTTACAAACCAAATGATACTATTTAAAATTTTGCAAGAGTTTTTGGTGCCGAGTGTTTTGTTTTTCATGAATACTTTGGTGTCTTGTGGTATAAATTGAAATATTGATTATATTTTTAAAACAGTTATAATATAATAAAAATATATGGACCAAGAAGAGAAAATTCAAACTGAATATGATGAGATAGATTTGATGGATTATGTGAAAGTAATGCTTAAGAGAAAGTGGTTGATTTTGGCTGTGTTTTTAGGGGCGGCGATTGCGGCTGGGATTTTTAGTTTTTTAATGCCGAAAGTTTATAAAATTGGTACTTCTTTGGAAGTTGGGCAAATTGCTGGAGCAGTGGTGGAAAATCCGGGCCAGGTGGTAGAAAAAATTAAAGACGATGTTTATGGAATTTTTGTTAGAGGAAAATTAGGAATTCCAGAAGAAAAATACCCAAAGATTAAAGTGGAAAATCCAAAAGATACTTATTTAATAAAAATGGAGATTGAGTCTGAAAAACCTGAATTGGCAAAAAATATTTTGACAGAAATTAATGAATTAATTTTAAAAGAACATCAAGAGCAATTTGATAAAAAGAAAGCAAAAATTGAAGAAAACATAAAAGAAATCCAGGCAGAATTATCTTTAGTAGAAAAACAGAAAATATATGCAGATGAAGGTATCGCTCAATTACAAATTACCCTTTCCAACTTAAAATCAGAAATGAGCGCCGCTGAACCAACCAAAATTTTAAAAAACCCAACTATTTCAGCAGAACCAATTAAACCAAGACCTCTGTTAAACATAGTCATTGCCGCGGTTTTGGGCTTATTTGTCGGAGTATTTTTAGCTTTTTTTCAGGAATGGTGGCAAAAAAGTAAGCCAAATCTTGACAAAAAAACTTGAATTTGCTAATATTCAATTAGTGAGTGCTTCCGTAAGGAAACCCTACTAAGTCGACAATCGGCCTTCCTCGAGCAAGGCCGGTTGTTTTTTTACCCTTAACTATAATAACTATAATAACTATAATATAACTAACCAGCTACAACTATTAAACTTAATAATTTGCCATGACCGAATTAATGAGTTAAAATATTAATATAATCTATGACTAAATATAAATATTATTTTCGAAAACCGAGGTCAGAGATTATCAAAGACATTTTTTCTTGGATAGCAATATCTGGCGCAATTTGTATTGCTGCTTCATCTCCTTATTTTGTTTTAAATTTGGAAAGAGGAATTAAAAAATGGTTGAGAGGAAAAAAATACAAAAAGAAAAAAATTTACGATGCTTTTTATAGATTAAAAAAAGAAGGATGTATAGAAGTTAAGAAGAAAAATCACCAAATTTATATTAATTTAACAGAAAAAGGGAAAAGAAAAGCCGGTTGGCTCCAGATTGATAGCTTAAAAATTAAGAAACCAAAAAAATGGGATAAAAAATGGAGAATAGTTATTTTTGATATCTCTCAATTAAAAAAACTTTATCGTGAAGCGTTTCGGGGAAAATTAAAAGAATTAGGCTTTTATCCCCTTCAAAAAAGTATTTGGATTCATCCTTTCGACTGCCGGGATGAAATAGAGCTTTTAAGAGAATTTTTTGGATTGAGTGAAAAAGAACTTAGGCTTATTATTGCCGAGGATATTGGTAGAGATAATTGGCTAAAGAAAATATTTAAATTAGAAACTTAATATTTCTGCCATGGCAAATTAATAAGTTTTTTAAAATAGTTAAAATAGTTAAAATAGTTAAGATAGGTTAAGATAGGTTAAGATAGTTAAGATGGTTAAGATGGTTTGACAATTTATCTTAACTTGTTTATTTATCTTCACTTGTTTTTTAAACCCAGAAATGGTAAAATAAAATTGGTCGGGAGGATAGCACTCACTAAAGACTTAGTATTGGAGTTAACTCTCCCGGCCATTTATTTTGTGGTAAAATAAGATAATGAAAAAAAATATTCAAAAATTGCTGCCGGGAGTTCAAAAAAACTTTTTACTAAAAAAATATACAACTTTTCGGATTGGGGGTAAGGTTCAATATTTTTTTGCGGCAAAAAACAAAAAAGAAATAATTAAAGCAGTTACAGTGGCAAAAAAATTAGATTTGCCATTTTTTATTTTGGGAAGAGGTTCAAATTTGTTAGTTTCTGACAAGGGCTTTAAGGGGATCGTAATTAATTTTCAATTTTCAATTTTCAATTTTCAAAAAAATAAAATTTTTGCTGGAGCCGGGACGCCATTGGGAAGATTAGTAAATGTTTCAGCAGAAAAAAGTTTAACTGGTTTAGAATGGGCAATAGGAATTCCGGGAACTATCGGCGGAGCAGTTTATGGAAACGCAGGGGCATTTGGAAAATCAATGAAAGACATTGTGAGCGAGGTTGAAATTTTTGATAGCAAAACACAAAAAATAAAAATTTTTGGAAATAAAAAATGCAAATTTTCTTACAGAAATAGTATTTTTAAAAAAAATCCAAATCTTATTATCCTTTCTGTTGTTTTAAAATTAAAAAAAGGGGATAAAAAAACGATTAAAGAAAAAATACAAGAATATTCTAAATATAGAATAAAAACTCAACCATTAAATTTTTCATCTGCCGGTTCTATTTTTAAAAACCCTCCCGGGACATCAGTTGGTTATTTAATTGAACAGTGCGGTTTAAAAGGAAAAAGAATTGGAAATGTAAAAATTTCAGAAAAACATGCGAATTTTATTATTAATTTAGGAAAAGGCAAGGCAAAAGATGTTATGAAATTAATAAAATTGATTAAAAAAGAAATAAAAAAGAAATTCAAGATAGAATTAGAAGAGGAAATTCAATTTTTGGGATTCTAAAAATTGAAAATTGGTAATTGGAAATTGAAAATTTCTAAAAATAACTTATCCACACTTGACAAACTTTTTTGAAATGAAAAAATAAACTAATCAATGAATATTTTACAAGTAGTAAGTCGGCTATTTGTAAAAATATTTTTAGATTTTTTTCAATTGTAATTTATGGCAAAGAAAAAAGCAAAAAAGAAGAAATAAATTTTTACAACAATCCCGCAAGTTAAAAATTTGTGGGATTGTTTTTGCCGAATATGGTTCCGTCAAAATTTTTTTTCACCAAAGGCGTAGGAGTTCATAAAGAAAAATTAAGCTCTTTTGAATTAGCCTTAAGAGACGCAGGAATAGCTCAATTTAATTTAGTCACGGTTTCAAGCATTTTACCTCCTAATTGCAAAAAAATAACAAAAGAGAAAGGATTAACTTTTCTGAATCCGGGGGAGGTTGTTTTTTGTGTAATGGCAAGAAATGAAACCAACGAACCCAATCGTCTTATTTCGGCTTCAGTTGGTTGCGCTATTCCTGCCGCCGGCAATAATCAACATGGTTATATTTCCGAACATCATTCTTTTGGCGAAACTCATGAGAAAGCGGGTGATTATGCCGAAGATTTAGCCGCTTCAATGTTGGCCTCTACGTTAGGCATAAAATTTAATCCTGATGACGCTTGGGATTCAAGACGTCAGGCATTTAGGTTAAGTGGTAAAATTGTTTATACAACTAATGTTACTCAAACCGCTCGCGGCAACAAAAACGGTCTTTGGACCTCGGTTGTTGCTGCGGTAATATTTATTCCAAATTATGACTAAAAATCAATACCTTAAAGAAAAAGTTAAAGCAATTGAAGTTAAGAAAAAATCTATTTCTCAACTTTTGAAAGAAATGGAAGATACAGGCTTCCAAGGTAGGAAACTGGCAGAAATAGTAACTACCTGGGAGAAAATGATTAAAGACAAAGATTTAACTATTGTTTTAGGGTATGCTGGATCTTTAAGTACAACAGGACAGTGGAAAATTATAAATTGGCTTATTGAAAATAGGTTTATTGATATTTTGGTGGCTACGGGCGCCAATCTTTCAGAGGACATTGTGGAAGCAATGGGATATAGTTATTGGAAGGGTTCTCATTTAGCCAATGACGCCGATCTTTTAAAATCTGATATTAACAGATATTACGATGTTTATGGTTCGGAAATTGATTATATGGAAATGACAGAATTAATTGGTAGATTTATTGTAGAAAACCTAAAAGAAAACTATCCTTATTCTTCAAGAGAATTTTTCTATTTATTTGGAAATTGGCTTCGTAAAAAAGGGATAAATTCTATTGTGGCCACAGCTTCTAAATTTAAAGTTCCTGTTTTTTGTCCGGCTATTGTTGACAGTCCTTATGGCGACGGCGGGTTAATTGCCAAAAGCAAAGGATTTAATTTAATTTTAGACAATATGAAAGATTATATTGAATTTATGAGTTTGGGAGCGAAAATAAAAGAAACAGGTGTAATATATATTGGCGGCGGGGTACCAAAAGATTTTATCCAACTTTTAGCTGTTACCTCAAACTTATTATATCCCGAAAGAAAAATTCCCGGTCGAAAACCGCCAATTGTAAGATTAAAAAAAGAAATAAAACAATTGGTAGAAACTTATTATCCTCATAAATACGCAATTCAAATTACCACAGATTCTCCCCAATGGGGCGGTTTATCGGGTTGTACTTTTGAAGAAGCAACCAGTTGGGGAAAAGAAAAAATTGATGCTCTAAAGGTTCAGTGTTATTGTGATGCGACGATTGCTTTACCAATTGTTATTCATGCTTTAAACGAAAGAATTAAAACAAAAAGAAAAGGAAACGATTTTTCATTTTTGTTTAAATGAAAGAATTTTCTTATCCAACTTTAGAACCATTTAATTTTTTGGGTTTAAAAAACCAAGACTACCAAAAATCAAAAATAGTTATTTTCCCTGTTCCTTACAGTTCAACTACTTATTGGAAAGCAGGGACAAAAGAAGGTCCCCAGGCAATTATCGAGGCTTCAAGACACATAGAACTTTATGATATTGAAACAAAAAAAGATCCTTCTAAAAAAGGTATTTTTACTTTAGAGCCGTTAGAACCTTCAAAAAATTCTCCCAAAGAAACAATAGAAAGAATAAAAGGGGTTATTGATAAAATTTTAGAAGATAGAAAAATTCCAATTATGCTAGGCGGAGAACATTCTATTACTTTAGGAGCAGTTTTAAGTTTTAAAGAAAAATTTTCTAATTTCTCGGTTTTACAATTAGACGCTCATACTGATTTAAGAGATGAATTTGAAGGAACAAAATATCATCATGCTTGCGTTATGAGAAGAATAAGAGAATTAAAGACTTTAACAACTCAAGTTGGCATTCGCAGCGTTTCAGAAGAAGAGATTGGATATATTAAAAAAAATAAAATAAAAAACATTTTTTACGCGCCTTATTTGCCAATAGAAAAAATTATAACCACTCTTAAAAAAAATGTTTATTTAACGCTTGATTTGGATGTTTTAGATCCTTCAATAATGCCTTCAACTGGCACACCAGAACCGGGAGGATTAGGGTGGTATGAAATATTAGGTTTAATAAAAAAAGTTGCTGAAAAAAGAAAAATAATTGGAGTTGATATAGTTGAATTTGATCCAATTCCGGGATTGGTTGCTCCTGATTTTTTAGCCGCCAAATTGATTTATAAAATTATTAGTTATTTTCACAGGAAGAATACCGACAAATGAAGCAAGGATTACAGCCAGTGACAAAGAATCATAGGGCCTTAAGCTAATTGACCCTACAAACATCATCGACGTTTATCTCTGATTATAACCTGATTCCAGTGAAGGGAGATGCAAAGCATCTCCCTCTTTTTTATTTTTGTTTACAAAAGGTAAAAATTATTCTAAAATTAAAGAGTAATTATGTCAATTTTAACTAAAATTTTTGGCGATGCCAATGAAAAATATATAAAAAACTTGCAGCCGACAATTGATAAAATAAATTCTTTGGAAAAAGAATTAGAAGTTCTTTCTGATGAAAAATTAAAAAACAAAACAGAAGAATTGAAAGAACGTCTTAAAAAAGGAGAAACTTTAGACGATATTTTACCCGACGCCTTTGCTTTAGTTCGGGAAGCGGCAAAAAGAACTTTAAATCAAAGGCATTTTAATGTTCAATTAATTGGCGGCATTGTTTTACATCAGGGAAAGATTGCTGAAATGAAAACCGGAGAAGGAAAAACTTTGGTTGCTACTTTGCCACTTTATTTGAATGCTTTAGAAGGTAAAGGGTGCCATTTGGTAACAGTGAATGATTATTTAGCCAGAAGAGATACGGTCTGGATGGGACAGATATACCACATGCTTGGATTATCCGTTGGTTGTATTGTGCATGATGCAGCATACATTTATGATCCGGAATACCAACAGGAAAATAGGAAATCCGAAATTCCAAACCAGCGTGATCAAGAACGGGATTTGGTTGGTGCTTTTAAGGTGATTGAAAGTTATTTGAGACCCTGTTCACGAAAAGAGGCCTATTTAGCTGATATCACCTATGGCACTAATAATGAATTTGGATTTGATTATTTGAGAGACAATATGGTTTATGATTTGAAGGAACAAGTTCAGCGAGGGTTTAATTTTGCCATTGTTGATGAGGTTGATTCCATTTTAATTGATGAAGCCAGAACACCTTTAATTATTTCCGCTCCCGATACTGAAAGTTCCCAATGGTATCAAGAGTTTGCCAGAATCATTCCAAGATTAAACCCGGAAACAGATTACGAAATTGATGAAAAATTGCGAGCAGCTACTTTAACTGAAAGTGGAATCAACAAAATTGAAAAAATTTTGGGAATGGAAAATATTTATGAAGAAAAAGGAATTCGTTATTTGCACCATTTAGAGCAAGCGCTTAGAGCCCATACTTTATTTAAAAAAGACAGGGATTATATTGTGAAAGATGGGGAGGTTATTATTATTGATGAATTTACCGGTAGATTAATGCCAGGAAGAAGATGGTCAGGAGGACTTCATCAAGCAATTGAAGCAAAAGAAGGAGTAAAGGTTCAGCCGGAAAGCTTAACATTAGCATCTATTACTTTTCAAAATTATTTTCGGCTTTATAAAAAATTAGCCGGAATGACCGGCACTGCCGCCACTTCGGCTGAAGAATTTGATAAGGTTTATGGCTTAGAGGTGATAATTGTTCCGACCAACAAGCCGATGATTAGAGTTGATTTGCCTGATAGAATTTACAAAACAGAAAAAGGAAAGTTTCAGGCAGTGGTAGAGGAAATAAAAAAAAGGAATGAAAAAGGGCAACCAATTTTAGTTGGCACGCGCTCGGTGGAAAAAAACGAATATCTTGGAAAATTATTAGAAAGAGAAGGTATTCCCCATCAGATTTTAAATGCTAAAAACCATGAAAAAGAAGGAGAAATTATTGCCCAAGCAGGAAAACTTGGGGCAGTAACTATTGCTACTAATATGGCTGGCAGAGGAGTGGATATTATTTTGGGTGGAAATCCCCAAAATCCTGAAGAAACAAAAAAAGTTATTGAATTGGGCGGATTACATGTTATTGGGACCGAAAGACATGAAGCCAGAAGAATTGATAATCAATTACGCGGAAGAGCGGGAAGACAAGGAGATCCCGGTTCTTCCCAATTTTTTGTTTCTTTGGAAGATGATCTAATGCGGATTTTTGGCGGAGACAGAATAAAATCTTTAATGGAAACTTTAAAAATTCCCGAAAACGAAGCAATAGAAACTAGTTTTATTTCAAAAGCGATTGAAGAAGCACAATCAAGAATTGAAGGGTTTAATTTTGATTTAAGAAAACATGTTTTGGATTACGATGATGTAATGAATAAACATCGTGAAGTTATTTACAAAAAAAGAAGAGAATTTCTAGAAACTGAAGATTGGAAAACGGAAATTAAAAACTGGGCAAAGAGTGATGAAGAAAAAATGGCGCTTCAAGGAAAAGAAAAAGAATTGGGCGAAAGTTTTAATCAAGTCGCTAAGTTTGTTGCTCTAAGGACACTGGATATGTTTTGGATGGAGCATTTGGAAAATATGGAATATTTAAGAGATTCTGTCAGATTAAGAGCTTATGGGCAACAAGATCCTTTGGTAGAGTATAAAAATGAAGGACACAGGATGTTTAGACAATTACTTGACACTCTTGAAGTAATTATCGTTCAGACAATTCTAAAGGTTGGTTTAACTAAACCTTCCACAGAGATTTACACAAACGAGAACACAGATCAGCACAGATTAATAAAATCGCAGAAGAAGCCAGGTCGAAACGATCCCTGCCCGTGCGGAGCGAAACATCCCGATGGTCGTCCTATTAAATATAAACATTGCCATGGAAGAAACTTATGAAAATCATTGGTAAAAAAACAATTTATAAAGGAAAATATCTAAAAGTATTAGAAAAAGAATATTTAACAAAAAACAAAAACAAAGGAATTTGGGAGTATATAGAAAGAAAAGAATCAGTTTTTATTTTTGCTTTAACAAAAGATCGTCAAGTAATTTTGGAAAGAAATTATAGAATTCCATTAAATTCTTTTAATATTGAATTGCCGGCGGGTCTCTTGGATAAAAAAAATGAAAGTCCAAAAGAAGCTGCTAAAAGAGAGCTATTGGAGGAAACTGGTTATTTAGCAAAAAAAATAATTCAAATTTTTAGATCTCCATTAGAACCAGGGATTTCTTCTAGTAGAGGAATTATTTTTTTTGCTCCAAATGTTGAGTTTGTTGGAAAGAAAAAAGGAGAAGATGTTGAGGAAATTGAAACAATAAAAGTTCCTCTTGAAAAATTGGAGGAATTTTTATTGGAGAAAGCCGAAAAAGAAAACATTGATTTAAAGATTTTTGGCGTTCTTGCAATTTTAAAGAAAAAATGTTTAATATAAAATAATATGCCAAAAAAGAAATTATATATTTCTTTAGTTATTATTTTTATTTTGACTATTTTCGCTGGAGCTTTAGATTATCCAAAATATATCAATCAATGGGTTGATTATTTTAACAACAAAAAAATAGGAATTGGAAATTGGAAATTTACTTTGCCTCATTTTCCAGAAATTCCATTTAGATTAGGTTTAGACCTACAAGGCGGATCCCATTTAGTTTACGAGGCGGACCTTTCCCAAATTGAAGAAAAAGATAGAGGAGAGGCAATGTCTGGCCTTAGAGACGTTATTGAAAGAAGGGTTAATTTTTTTGGAGTGACAGAACCCATTGTTCAGGTTCAAAAAGAAAGATTAATAGTTGAATTAGCCGGAATTAAAGACGTAAACGAAGCAATTAAAATGATAGGTCAAACGCCCTACTTGGAGTTTAAAGAAGAGTTGTCTCCAGAAGAAAGAAACAATATTTTTCAATCGCTTTTTGGCGATCAAAACAAAGAGATTTCTCCTGAAACGGCTTGCCAAAATGTTTCTTTTTTAACCCAAGTTATTTTATCAACAGGCCAAGACCCTTGTTTTAAATCAACTTCATTAAACGGTAAATATCTTAAAAAAGCAGAACTAGGATTTGAACAGCAAACGCCAACTCCTTTGGTTTTGCTTGAATTTAACGACGAAGGAGCAAAAATTTTCGGGGAATTAACAGAAAAAAATCTTCAAAAACATTTAGCTATTTATATAGATAATGTGCCAATTTCTATACCGGTTGTTCAGGAAAAAATTAGCGGCGGAAAAGCTCAGATCACCGGTCACTTTACCGTTGATGAAGCAAAAGAATTGGCCAGAAATTTAAATGCCGGCGCTCTTCCTGTGCCAATAAAACTTATTTCTCAACAAACCATTGGACCAAGTTTGGGAAAATCTTCTTTGGATAAATCCTTAAAAGCAGGAATTTTTGGGCTTTTAGCGATTTTTATCTTTATGGTTATTTTTTATCGTCTTCCTGGAATTTTTGCTTCAATTGCCTTATTAATTTATATCGCTTTAAACTTAGCAATTTATAAATTAATTCCCGTTACTTTGAGCTTAGCAGGAATTGCCGGTTTTATACTTTCTATTGGCATGGCTGTTGATGCTAATGTTTTGATTTTTTCACGTTTACGAGAGGAATTAAAACAGGGAAAAAATTATGGTTTTGCTTTAGAAGAAGGGTTCAAAAGAGCCTGGCCAGCAATTAAAGATGGGAATTTAACAACTTTAATTGTAACAGCAATTATGTTTGGATTTGGCACTGGCTTTGTAAAAGGTTTTGCTTTAACTCTTTCTATAGGAATTTTGATTAGTATTTTTTCTGCGATATTTGTGACAAAAAATTTTTTAAAGGTCTTTATAGGAACGAAAATTGAAAAAATAAATTGGATTTGGTAAAAATGTCTTTTAATTTTTTAAAATATAGAAAAATTTATTATATTTTTTCTGGAATATTAATTATCATAAGCTTAATTTTTTTATTTTTATTTGGTTTGAAAATGGGAATTGATTTTAAGGGTGGTACGATATTGGAAATAGATTTTGAAAACAGACCCGATAATCAGACAATTTTACAAAAGTTGAAAGGTTTAGATTTGGGAGAAATTATTGTTCAGCCGACCGGAGAAAAAGGAGTGATTTTGCGACTGAAAGAAATTGATAATACAAAACATCAAGAAATAATAAAAAATCTTGAGGATTTATCCCCCCTTACTGAACTGCGGTTTGAATCAATCGGACCTGTTATTGGTCGTGAATTAACCAAGAAAACTAAAATAGTGGTTACCTTGGCGATTTTTGCCATCGTTTTTTATATTGCTTTTGCCTTTAGAAAAGCAGCTTGGATTATTAAATCATGGCAGTTTAGTTTGGCGGCATTAATTTCAATCATCCACGATCTCCTAATTCCTATTGGAGTTTTCGCTTTTTTGGGAAAGTTTTTTAATATAGAAATTAACATTCCTTTTATTGTCGCTCTTTTAACTATTGTTGGTTATGATATTAATGATATTGTGGTGGTTTTTGATAGGATTAGAGAAAACGTCTTAAAAACAACAAAAGCAGATTTTGAATTAATTGTTAATAAAAGTTTAAATGAAGTTTTATCCCGTTCCATTAATACAGTTTTAACAACCCTTTTTCCGCTTTTTGCTATTTTCTTTTTTGGCGGAGAAACGCTAAAATATTTTGCTTTAGCATTAATTATTGGTTTGATTTCCGGTGCTTATTCCTCAATTACTATTGCCAGCTCTTTACTTGTAAGTTGGGCAAAAAAACAAAAATAAATAATATTTTTGACAATGAATTATAATTATGTTATAATTTTTTAATATAAACAACATAAAAAATATGAACATAGATTATCAAAAAATTTGTTTAAATTTATTAGAAAAATTGCCAACAAGAGTAAGAAATGTGGTTGAAAGACGTTTTGGCTTAAATAGTGAAACAGGCAAGGGGGAAAAAGAAACATTAGAGAATATCGGGAAAAGTTATGGCATAACAAGAGAAAGGGTTAGACAAATTGAAGAGAACGGCATAAGTATTATCAAGAATTCAGAAACATTAAAAGTTGCTTTTCCGGCATTTGATTATTTTAAAGAATACTTAAAAAAAGAGAGTGGTTTAAAAAAAGAAGAAGTTTTTTTGTCAGATATTGGAAAGGGAAAATTTAATTCTCATGTTTTTTTCCTTTTAAATTTAGCCGATGGCTTATTTTTTAGACAAGGGGAAACAACAGAAATTTATCCGTTTTGGACTACAGATAAAAAAATCGTTTCTTTTGTTCAAGAGACCATTAGTCAAATAATGAAATTTTTTTATAAAAAGCTAAGACCTGTGCCGAAAGCGGAATTTTTAAATGAAATAAAAGCAGAAAAAGATTCTCGTTTTATTTCCAATACAATAGAAATTTCAAAAAGGATTAAAGAAAATATTTTTGGCGAGATTGGACTGGTTGATTGGCCAGAAATTAATCCTCGGGGTGTAAAAGACAAGGCATATATCGTTTTTAAAAAAGAAGGAAGACCTCTTCATTTCCAAGAGATAACCGAGAAAATTAATCAATTAAAATTTAATCTACCAAAAGAAAGGCCGGTTTTGGTGCAAACTGTTCACAATGAACTTATTAAAGACGAAAGATTTGTTTTGGTTGGTAGAGGGATTTATGCTTTGTCTGAATGGGGTTATCAACCAGGTCAAGTTAGAGATATAATTTTAAAAGTTTTAAAAGAAACAAAAAAACCTTTGACTAAAGAAGAAATTTTAAAAAAGGTTTTATCTCAAAGATTGGTTAAAGAAAATACTGTTTTGTTAAACTTAAGCAATAAAAATTACTTTACAAGAAACTCTCAAGGAAAATATTGGATAAGGGAGGCATAAATTAATTTAAAGTCAAAAAAACATTATGTTTTCTGAAACACTCAGAAACATTGATTGGAGTTTTCTTTATTTAACCCTGCATACACTTTTGCACATTATCAAAAACTGGTGGTGGCTTTTTTTACCTTTTATTTTATGGAAACCAGCCACATATTTATGGCTTTTTTGGCGAACAGAGCTTTGGCTAAAAAAAACATTTAAACCTATTTTACTGGAGATTAAAATACCCAAAGAAATTCCCAAACCGATTAGAGCGATGGAAAACGTAATGGTTGGTATTTGGCAAACTTGTTATGAGCCTCCCAATTGGATAGAGAAATGGTGGGAAGGACAAGTGACGCTGTCAACCCATTTTGAAATCGTTTCAATTGGAGGAGAAATTCATTTTTACATTCGTTCTCACGAAAAATATAAAAACTCTATAGAAGCCAGCGTTTACTCTCAATATCCTGAAGCCGAAATTACAGTGGCAGACGATTATACAAAAAATGTTCCTCAAGATATTCCCAATAAAGATTGGGATATTTGGGGAACAGATTATAGGTTACTGAAAGAAAATCCTTACCCGATATTGACCTACAAAAAGTTTGAGACAGAATCTGAAAAAGAAGAAGAAAAAAGAATAGATCCGGTGTCAGCTCTTTTGGAAGCGCTTTCAAAAATAAAGCCCGGCGAACAGTTTTGGGTTCAAATTTCAGCTTGTTCAATTGCCGAAGCTCCGGCTGCTGCCTTTGTGGAGGAAGGTAAAAAAATTCGAGATAAATTAGCAAAAAGACCGGAAAAACCAAAACCCAAATCACTTTTACAAGAAGCAGCCGATATTTTAATTTCCGGTAAGCCACCAGGAGAAGAAAAGAAAGAAACAGAAACGATGATTCCTCCTGAAATGAGATTAACGCCCGGAGAAAAAGAAATTGTTGAGGCCGTAGAAAATAAAATTGCCAAACCTGCTTTTAGTTGTAATATAAGATTTGTTTATTTAGCAAAAAGGGATGTCTTTTTTAAGCCGAATGTAAGGTTAGGTTTTGGTTTTTTTGCCAATTACGCAACCCAAAATTTAAACAGTTTAGTTCCTTACGGAAAAACCATTACTAAGGTTAAGAGCCGGCCACCATTTTCAATTTTTGATAAAAGAAGACTTTATTTAAGGCAAAGAAAAATGTTTAGGAATTATAAAGACAGATTTCATCCTTTTTTTCCTCGGGCGGGGAAATGGCCGGCAGTTTTTATTTTAAATGTTGAAGAATTGGCTTCACTTTATCATTTTCCTTCCTGGAGAATATCGCCGGTACCCGGCGTCTCTCGGGTTGAATCAAAAAAAGCGCCGCCTCCCGAGATACCAATTGAGTAAGATAATATGAAAACAGAAGAAATAAATTTTTTTGCTGAAACAACTTTTCGTAATCAGAGAAAGCGTTTTGGTATTAAAACAGATGACCGAAGACGCCACATGTATATTGTCGGTAAAACAGGCATGGGTAAAACGGTGATGATGGAAAATATGGCAATTCAAGATATTCAAGCTGGCAGAGGAGTTGCCTTTATTGATCCTCATGGAGAAGCAGCGGAAAATCTTTTAGACTTCGTTCCTTCAAAAAGAATTAACGATGTTATTTATTTTAATCCAGCTGATATTGGTTATCCTATTGCTTTTAATGTAATGGAAGAAATTAATCCCGAACACAGGCACTTGGTAGCAGCAGGATTAATGGGAGTTTTTAAAAAAATCTGGCCTGATGTTTGGTCAGCTCGTATGGAATATATTTTAAATAACACAATCTTGGCGCTTTTGGAGTATCCCAATTCTACGCTTTTAGGCGTAAACAGAATGTTGGCAGACGCTGATTATCGGAAAAAAGTTGTTGAAAGAATTACCGATCCTGTTGTAAAAAGTTTTTGGGTAAAAGAGTTTGCTAAATACACCCAAAGATATGAAGTGGAAGCGACAGCAGCAATTCAAAATAAAGTAGGCCAATTTATCTCAAATCCTTTAATCAGAAACATTATTGGGCAGGTAAAATCTAAAATTGATATAAGAAAAATGATGGATGAAGAGAAAATTTTAATCGCCAATATATCTAAAGGTAAAATTGGAGAAGACAACTCCCGATTATTAGGGGCTTTATTAATTACAAAATTACAATTAGCTGCTATGTCTAGAGTAGATATACCGGAAGAAGAAAGAAAAGATTTTTATTTATATGTAGATGAGTTCCAAAATTTTGCAACAGAGGCGTTCTGTAATATTTTATCTGAAGCCAGAAAGTATAGATTAGTTTTAATTTTAGGCAATCAATATATTGCCCAATTAGAAGAAATGACGCCAACGGGCAGAAGCACAAAAGTAAGAGATGCTGTTTTTGGGAATGTTGGAACCATCGTAGTTTTTCGAGTGGGAGCGGAAGATGCCGAATTTTTAGAAAAAGAATTTACCCCCGAATTTACAGCTCAAGATTTGGTAAATTTAGGAAAATACAATATTTATCTTAAACTTATGGTTGATGGGTTAGCCAGTCGTCCTTTTTCAGCTAGGACATTGCCGCCAATACCTAAACCGGCCGAATCAAATAAAGAGAAAATTATTTATATTTCTAGAGAAAGATATGGAACTCCTCAAAAAATTATTGAAGAAAAAATCAGTAAATGGACTGGTGTAATAGAAATACCTCAACAAACTATCCAGCCTTCTTCTCCCACTTTATACGACGCCCAATGCGCTTTATGTGGGAAATGGACAAAAGTAGTTTTTCAACCCGATGGTTCTCGACCAGTTTATTGCAAGGCCTGCCTTAAAAAAATAAGCAAAGAAAATTCAAAAAAAACGAAAGAGGAGATTTCTTTAAAAGAAGTGATAGCAAAAGAACCAATTTCTTTCTCTCTTAAAAAGAAAAATGAAGAAGGAAAAGAAGAAAAGAAAAAATCGAAAATAAAAGTTAATTTAGATGAATTAAAAAAAGCTTTAGAAAGGGCATTAAAAAAAGAAAAAAATGAAGACGTTAAATGATTTAGATTTTAACTTGAAAGGAAAAAGAATATTGGTAAGATGCGATTTTAATTGTCCCCTTAACGAAAAGGGAGAAATTTTAGACGATTTTAGAATTCAAGCAACCTTGCCCACAATTAAATATTTAATCAAAAAAAAGGCCAAAATTATATTAATAAGTCATTTGGGCAGGCCAGACGGGAAGGTTGTTGAGAGTTTGAGGTTAAATCCTATTCAAAAAAGATTAGAAAAATATTTAAAGACATCAATAAGGAAAACTCAAAATTGTTTAGGCGAAGAAGTGGAGAAGAAAATATCAAAGATGAAAGAAAGTGATATTGTTTTATTAGAGAATATTCAATTTTATCCTGGAGAAAAAAACAATGAAGAATATTTTGCTGAATCTTTATCAAATTATGGAGAATTTTTTGTAATGGAAGCATTTGGTCAAGCGCACAGAAATTACGCCTCAATAGTTGGAATTACAAAATATTTGCCATCGGTTGCCGGATTTTTATTTGAAAAAGAAATAAAAGTTTTAACTAAATTAAGAGACAATCCTCTAAAACCATTAATAGTGATAATTGGGGGAGCAAAAGTTGAAGACAAGGCAAGAGTGATAAGTAAATTTTTAGTTAATTCTAAATTTTTATTAATTGGAGAACTCATTGAAAAGGAGATAAAAAATAAGGGATTAAAATTTGATTTTACTCAAAAAATTGTAGCTCCAGTTGATTCTGTCAACACTTTTGATATTGGCGAAAAGACAATAAAAATTTTCAAAGAAAAAATTTTTCAGGCAAAAACAATTTTTTGGTCGGGGCCCTTAGGGAAAATTGAAGAAGAAAAATATCAGAGAGGCTCAAAAGAAATCGCTAAGGCGATTATAAAAAGTGGCGCTTTTTCAGTTGTTGGAGGAGGAGAAACAGTAGAATTTATAAATCAACTAGGATTGACTGATAAATTTAATCACGTTTCAACTGGCGGAGGGGCAATGTTAGCATTTTTAAGCGGTGAAAAATTGCCGGGGATTGAAGCTTTAAAATAATAATTTCTGCCTTAAAACCCTCTCCTTTGAAATAAAAACGCTCTTAAAAAGAAAAGAGCGTTTAAAATAAAAAAAATGAGGAAAGCAGGCCTAGCCAGACCGTCGGAATAGCGGCCTCAAGAATTGTCGAAAAATTCTTGAGGTAATTGCTAGGGGTGAAAACAAGTAGTTATTCCGATATTACCACGCTTTGCGGGCGAGGAGGGTTCACCCTTAACTGCGTTGGCGTATTGCCACTTCCTGCTTTGCCTCCAAACAATCAAAAAGAACTAATTTTATTATAATCTATTATATAAAATTGTCAAGATGTTAAGAGAAATCAAAAATTTAAAAAAAGCGGCGGAAAGAATAAAAAAAGCAATAAAAAATAAAGAAAAAATAATTCTTTATGGTGATGCTGATTTAGATGGAGTTTGTTCGGTAATTATTTTAGAAGAAACAATTCAAAACTTAGGCGGTAAAATTTACTCCTACACCCAACGAAAGCAAACTCTCATACCAAAATTTGACATGAGGGTTTATTTTCCAGACAGAGAAATAGAAGGTTACGGGATAACTAAAACAGGATTAAATTATCTTAAAAAATACTCAACAGGTCTTTTAATCGCTTTAGATTTAGGGATAGGAAATTTTAAGGAAGTAGATTTAGCAAAAAAATTAGGTTTTGAAGTGATCATTATTGATCATCATGAAGTTTTAAATAAATTGCCAAAGGCAGACATTATAATTAATCCAAAACAAAAAGGAGATAAATATCCATTTAAGGAATTGGCGACGGTGGGAATTGTATTTAAATTTTCTGAAATTTTATTAAAAAATAAATTAACAAAAAATTTAAAAAATAATTTTTTAGAATTAGTAGCCCTTGCAACACTTGCCGATATGATGCCCAAAAAAGCCGATAATGAAGTTTTTATTAAAGAAGGATTGATATCTTTTAGAAATTCTTGGCGTCCTGGCATCAGAGTTTTTTTAGAGTCAGAATATTTTAATAATTATCCTGAATTAACTCAAAAAATTTCTAAGATAATTTCAATTTTGAATATTAGAGATGTAGAAAATAATTTGCCAGTGAGTTATCGGATTTTGACAGCGCATTCAATAAAAGAAGCAGAAGAAATTTTAAAAGTTTTAATTAAAAAAAGCGAGCAAAGAAAAGAAAAAATTAAAAAAATTTTAGAGGAAATTGAAAAAAGAATTTTAGAAAAAAAAGATCCGCTTATTTTTGAAGGAGATGTTGATTTTGATTTTACTTTAATTTCCTCGGTAGCCTCTTTTTTGTGTAAAAAATATCAAAAGCCAACTTTTATTTATAAAAAACTAAAAAGAGAAAGCCAAGGAACAGTCAGAACACCTTCTGGCATAAACAGCGTTTTGTTGATGAAAAAATGCTCAAAAAACCTTTTAACTTATGGGGGTCATCCTTTGGCTTCCGGTTTTAGGATTAAAAACAAAAATTTAGAAAAATTTAAAAAATGTTTAATTAAAAACCTATGCGAAAAATAACAATTTATACTGACGGCGGTTCTAGGGGCAATCCGGGACCAGCAGCAATTGCAACTGTTTTTTATAATGAAAAAGGTCAAAAAATTAATGAATATTCCGAATTTATTGGCGAAGCCACTAATAATGAAGCTGAATATCAAGCAGTTATTTTTGCTTTAAAAAAATTTAAAGCGCTCTTTGGCAAAAAATTAGCTCAAAACACTGAAATTGAAATAAAATCAGATTCTGAGTTGGTGATAAAACAATTAAATGGGGAATATAAAATTTTAGAACCAAACATCCAACAATTATTTTTGCAAGCCTGGAATTTAAGATTAGATTTTAAAAAAGTTAAATTTTTCCTTATTGGAAGAGAAAAAAACAAAGAAACGGATAGATTGGTTAATGAGACACTTGATGGCATTAATAAAAACCAAAAATTATTTTAATAAGTTGACAAATATTTTTAATTTATTATAATCAAGTTGCCTAAGTAGGTAAGGCAATCACTTCCTACCAGTAATGGTAGGAGGAGGAAAGTCCGAACATCCTCGAGCACATAAATTTATATGCTCGATAAAAGGGTAGCGGCTAACGGCCGTCCGCCGCGAGGCGAGAGGTGCGAACAGAGACGACCAAGCGCGAAAGCGCGAGGGAGTCCTTCACTAAAATTTTAGTGGAGGATAAGTCCCGAAAGTAATTTCGGGAGTGAAACGGCTAAATCCTTACCGGATGCAAGAACAGTCAAAAGTTCCCAGTATTATCTGGAGCTTTTGTTAAAAGTAGTTCGCCTGAGCTTGAAAGTAATTTCAAGCCAAGACAGATGATTGCCTCGTTCCGCTAGAAACGGAATTAGACAGAATTCGGCTTATTACCTGCTTAGGCTTTTAATTTTGGCCATAAAATATTAAGATAAAATATGAGATCAAAATGGTTGAAAGCAGTTTTATTTTTTCTGTTGATCGGAGAAATAGGGTTTTTCACTTTTGAGATTAAAAATTACAAAACTGATTTATCTAATCTTTCATCAAGTAATTTAATTACAATAAAACCATCGGAAAAAAAAGAAGAAGAAATTTTAAATTTTGATCCATTTAATTTAACATGGCAAGAAATAGTTTCTAAAGCAGATTGGTCAGAGAGAGATGCTCATACGCTCATTGTTTTTAAAAATAAATTATGGTTAATAGGCGGGGTGGGAGGCGCAGCTCCTGACTATAGCCAAAATAAAAGCGACATCTGGTCTTCTGAAGATGGAAAAATTTGGTTTTTAGTAACAGAAAAAACTCCTTGGGGAGAAAGAAGAGCTCATGAATCAGTATTTTTTCAAAATAAAATTTGGGTTTTGGGTGGAGTAACAAGCGGTGAACGATATTTAAATGATGTCTGGTCGTCAGAAGATGGTGAAAACTGGATAAAAGTTATTGATCATGCCAGTTGGACGCCAAGAAAAGGTTTTAAAGCTGTTGTATTTAATGACAAAATTTTTGTAATGGGCGGGGTAGACGAAAAAGGCGTTGTAAATGATGTGTGGTATTCAGAGGATGGAAAAAATTGGTCTTTAGCAACACCTCATGCCCAATGGTCGCCAAGATACGATTTAACAGCAGAGGTTTTTAATAATAAAATTTGGCTTAGCGGCGGAGTAGTGCCAGGAGAAATGGGTAAAAATGATATTTGGTATTCTGAAGACGGGATAAATTGGGAAAAAATAAAAGAGAATATGCCATGGCCGGGAAGACACGGACATTGCTTGCTTTCTTTTCAAAACTATCTTTGGATAATGGGAGGATGGTCAGGATATGGAAAGGGCTTTAATGATGTATGGTTTTCAAAAGATGGAACTTTGTGGCAGAAAACCAACAAAGACGCTGCTTGGTCTGGCCGAGAAGATCTTACTTGTGTTGTATTTAAAAATAGGATTTGGATAGCAGGAGGTATGAAAACTAATGGTCAAAGAACCAATGATGTTTGGTCTTCGCTTTAAAATATGGAACTTCAACCAAATACTGGTAAAAAATTAATAGTGGAAATCGGAGAAGAAAAATGGGCTCGCTATCCAGTAAAAACCCATTTTATTAACGAGAAAGACAATTTGGAAGAAATTTTAAAAAGATATGTTTTCTTTTATTTAAAAAAAGGAGACATAGTTTGCCTTGGTCAAAAAATTATCTCAATTTTGCAAAAAAAAATTATATATAAGAAAGACTTAAAAGTTGGTTTTTGGGCGAAATTTTTATCAAAGTTTGCCAAGAAAACACCTTATGGTTTTTCAGTTGGCAATCCTTTAAAGATGCAAGTAGCAATTAATTTAGCCGGTTTGCCCAGAATTATTTTTGCCGGTATTATTGGCATAATTTCTAAGATGTTCGGCGTTTCCGGAAATTTCTACCGATTAGCAGGTCATCAAATTTCTCAAATAGACGGTTTTTACGGAAAAGCCTTTCCTCAATATTCTGAGATGGGAATTTTAGGACCGGAAAACTGCAACAAAATATGCGACGATTTAAAAGAAAAATACGGATTTTCTTTTGCCATTGTTGATGTTAATGATTTGGGCGGTAACGTTTTAGGAAAAAGCGAAGACTTAAAAGGAAAAGAAAAGTTCATTTTGGAAATTTTAAAAGATAATCCTGCCGGACAATCAAATCAACAAACGCCAATCATCATTTGTCGTAAAATAAATTAAGATACATAAAAATGAATCTTATAAATCTTAAAAATATCTTTAACCACCAATCAAAAACCATTAATTTTTCGGCCTTAATTCTTGCCACCACCTCTTTTTTATCGGCAATTTTAGGACTTTTTCGAGATAGGTTATTAGCAAGTAGATTTGGGGCTAGCAATGAACTTGATATTTATTACACTGCCTTTAGAATACCAGATTTTCTGACAATGGTTTTAATTATGGGTGCGATTTCTGCTGCAATTACCCCTATTTTTAGCGAATACTTGGTTCGTTCTAGGGAAGAGGCGTGGAAATTTTTAGCCAACCTCTTAAACTTATTTTTGTTTATTTTATCTATTATTTCTATAATTTTGATTTTTTTTGTTCCCCAACTGATTAATTTAATTGCCCCTGGTTTTTCCAGCGAGAAGAAAGAATTAACTGTTCTTTTAACCAGAATTATGTTTTTTAGTCCTTTCTTTTTGGGAATAGGAAATATTTTATCTTCGGTTCTTTGCGTTTTTCGCAGATTTTTAATTGCTTCTTTTACTCCTATTGTTTACAATTTAGGAATAATTTTTGGTATTTTATTTTTTGTTCCTAAAATAGGATTAGTAGGTTTGGCTTGGGGCGTTGTTTTGGGCGGCCTATTTTATATTTTGATTCAATTGCCTGCTTTTTCTAATTTAGGTTTTCGACTTCAAAGAATTTTTAATTTTCATGATATTGGCTTTAAAAAAGTTGTTGCCTTAACTATTCCTCGCTCAATTGGTTTAGCAGCCAGTCAGGTAAATTTAGTTGTTATGACAGCCATTGCTTCAACATTAAGCTCTGGAAGCATTGCTATTTTCAATTTAGCAGATAATTTGAGCCGGCCTTTGTTAACCTTTATAGGTATTTCTTTTTCAACAGCTGCTTTTCCTTCTTTAGCTTTAACGTTTTCAAAACAAAACAAAGAAAAATTTTTTCAGATATTTTACGAAACCTTTTATAAAATTCTTTACTTTATTTTACCCTTAAGTTTTATTTTATTTATTTTAAAAGATTTTGTAGTAAAAATTATTTTAAGAGTGGGAAAATTTGGTTTAATTGATAGCCATTTGACTGCTGCCTGTTTAGGGATGTTTGCCTTAGGATTATTTGGCCAAAGCTTGGTATTATTGCTGGCTAAAGCTTTTTACGCAGTTCAGAACACAAAAATCCCAGCAATGACCAGCATTATTACAATGGTTGTTAATGTTTTTTTATCTTATTTATTCGTTTGGTTATTATCTTTTCAAAATTTTTTCCAAAAAATTATTATTTTTTTTCTTTCCCTTGAAAACATAAAAAATATTCAGGTTGTAGGATTGCCATTGGCTTTTTCGCTTTCAGTTATAATCCAATTTCTCATTCTTTTTATTATTTTTAAACAAAAAAATAAAGATTTTTTCAAAAATTAATGACAGAAGAACAAAAAAAAATTAGGAATTTTTGTATTATTTCACACATTGACCATGGGAAATCAACTTTAGCTGACAGATTTTTGGAATTAACAGGTACAATATCAAAGGAAAAAATGAAACCCCAATATTTAGATATGATGGATTTAGAAAGAGAAAAAGGGATTACCATTAAAATGCAGCCCTGTCGCATGGAATATCAAGGATATATTCTAAATCTGATAGACACTCCTGGTCACGCTGATTTTTCTTATGAAGTGTCCCGTTCTTTGGCAGCAGTTGACGGAGCAATTTTACTTGTTGATGCAACCAAGGGCATTCAAGCTCAAACAATTGCTAATTTAGAATTGGCGAGAAAACAGAATATTACGATTATTCCGGCAATAAATAAAATTGATTCTCCTTATGCTAAAATTGAAGAGACAAAAGAAGAACTTTCTAATTTATTAAAAATTCCAAAGGAAGAAATTTTTGAGATATCGGCAAAAGAAGGAACAAATGTTAAAAATCTTTTAGAAGAACTGATTAAAAAAATTCCTCCTCCTTTTTTATCTTGTGAGGGAGGGCCGGATGTTTTTAGAGCTTTAATTTTTGATTCAAAGTATGATCCTTACAAGGGCGTGATTGCTTATGTGAGGGTAGTTGATGGTAGTATTAAAAATGGAGAAAAAATTTATTTAATGGCCAGCAAAACAGAAGGCGAAGTAAAAGAATTAGGTTTTTTTAAGCCGGAGTTAACCCCTCAAAAGGAATTAAAAACTGGAGAAATTGGTTATATTGCTACTGGCATAAAAGAGGCCGGGAAAATCAAGGTGGGAGACACCATTACAAAAAATTCAAATTATCAATTACTAAAACCTTTGTCCGGATATAAAGAACCAGAATCAATGGTTTTTGCTTCTATTTATCCTGAAAATCCCGATGATTTTGATTTATTAAAAGATGCTTTAACTAAATTAAAATTAAACGATCCTTCTTTAAACTTTCAATTAGAAACAAAAGAAGCTTTAGGCCGTGGATTTCAGTGTGGTTTTTTAGGGACATTGCATATAGAAATTGTTTCTGAACGACTTTTTCGGGAGTTTAAATTGAACCTTATTATTTCTACTCCTCAGGTTCCTTTTCAAATTATTGACAAAAAAGATAAAGTTTTTATTGTGAAATCAGCGAACGAATGGTCTGAGCCTGGTCAAATTAAAGAGGTTCGGGAGCCTTGGGTTAGATTGGAGATAATAACGCCAAGTAATTACTTTGGCCAAATTTTTAAAATTTTAGAAGGAATCAATATGGTATCAGCTGAAAATCAATATCTTAGCAAAGAAAGAATAATTTTATCTTGTGAGGTTCCTTTAAGAGAAATAATTGCTAATTTTTACGAAAAGTTAAAAATGCAAACACAGGGATTTGCTTCAATGAACTATAAATTTTTAGAATTCCGTCCTGCCGATTTGGTAAAGTTAGAAATTTTAATTGCTGGTAAAAAAGAAGAGGCCTTTTCCAAAATCGTTTCTAAAAAAAGCGCATTTGAAGAAGGCAAAAAAATAGTTAAAAAAATAAAAGAACTTTTACCTTCTCAACTTTTTTCAGTTGCGATTCAAGCAGTTGTTGAAGGAAAAATTATTGCTAGAGAAACAATACGGGCTAGGGGAAAAGACGTTATCGCTCCTTTATATGGAGGGGACTACACAAGGAAAAAGAAATTGCTAGAAAAGCAGAAAAAAGGGAAAAAAGAGTTAAAAGAAAGAGGAGAAATAAAAATTCCCCAAAAAGTATTTTTAGAGGTGCTGAAAGCTGGTTAAAAATCTTATAATTAAAATATAGGTGCCAAAGTCAAAATAATCATGCTTAGCACCACCAGAGATATTAAAACTATCCAGATTATTTTAAAAATTTTTTTAGCACTCATTTTTAGTTAAAAACTATTTTTCTATTATAAAATGGTAATAAAAAAAAGACAAAAAAGAAAAAATTTATTTTTACCAAAAATTTTTAAATTTTTTTCAGTATTATTAATATTGATTATATTATTCTTTTTAATTAATTCCAACCTCCAACTTTATAAAAAAAGAATACTTTTAAGCGATCAAATTGGGGAATTGTCTCAAAAAATTAAAAACCTTGAGAAAGAAAATCAAGTCATAAAAGATAAGATTTCAAAAAGCAAAAGCAAGGAATATTTAGAAGAAATTGCTTTTGAAAGATTGAATTTAAAACCAAAAGGAGCAGAGGTGGGAGTAATTATTCTGCCTCAAAAAGAAGTTAGCCAGCAGGAAGTTTTTTCCGAAGAAAAAAAAGATTTCTGGGAAAAATTTTTAGAAACAGTTAAAAATTTTTTAATGCAATAATAATTCAATGGCGCTCTTTATTTTTATACGCTTTTAGTATAATTGGAAGTAGGGTATTATATTTATTAGAGTGATGCGGGTATAGTATAGTGGTAGTACGGGACCTTCCCAAGGTTCAGGCACGGGTTCAATCCCCGTTACCCGCTCAAAAAGATATATATTTCGCCGCCTTAGCTCAATGGTAGAGCAATCGCTTCGTAAGCGATAGGTTGTCAGTTCGACCCTGACAGGCGGCTTGTTAATTAACCATTTTTTATTTTAAACTTGACATTTTTTTTTAATTTGATAAAATGTTTTTATTGACAAAATGGGAAACTTAATTAATAAAAGAATCCTTTTTATCGTTAAAAAATTGCTGATCTTATGATCAGTTGAGATTTCTTTGAAAATCAAAAAGAAAATTCAGCTGATCGTAAAAGATCAGCTTTTTTAAAAGCACCTTAATAAAAAAATAAAGAGCGAAAAGGAGGAGAATGTGTTAAAAAAATGTACGGTTTGTGGTAAAGAAGTAGAAATTCCTGCAAAGATAGATAGAGAAGATGAACGCCTTATTAAATGTCATAGTTGTGGGGCGGTTGCTTTCTTGTGGGTTAGAAGAAATGGCAATGTAAAAGGATTGAAAAGTTGCTTTATTAAAGATTTATTTAATTTTTTGAAAAAGTAAAAAAACAAAAAGGTCGTCAGCAATAAAAAAGGCGACCTTATTTTTTAACATTTTACAAAATTTAAGTTTTTTGTTAAATTCTATATAGCTCTTATAAGAAGCGATGATCCAGAAAGGAGGTGAAAATGAGGCAAAAACAAATTCGAGCTGTTAATAGGACAATACGCCATGGTCACCGATTAACCCCACAACACCGCATAGTTGAGTCATTAAAAGTGCCTGCTGAGGAAGCGTTGCGGAAAGTGAAAAAAATATTAGCCAACAATCAATCGCTTAGTAAACGTGAGTTGTTTTTATTAAAACAAATGGCGATTGCTGCACAACGTCAGATTTTACCCAAGGGGCTTGAGAGAAAGAAAGAAGAGTTGCGTTCTCTACTTGAAGAAAGGGAAGACGAAGGAATAAAATTAGGTTTTTCAGTAGAGGAAATTCGTGGCATGAACGCAGCTGTTTTCTTGATTGACAACGAAGGATGGTTGGTTAATTTTTTAGAAGAGGCTCAAAAAATAATTCAAAAGACAGAAGAAGCCAAAAATTAAATGGATCATCGCTTCTGTCGCCAAGGCCCCATCGTCTAGCGGCTTAGGACATCCCGCCCTTTTATGCCCTTATCGTCTAGCGGTTTAGGACACTAGGTTCTCAGCCTAGGAACACCGGTTCAAATCCGGTTAAGGGCATCAATTAAAAGAGCGGGGTAACTCGGGTTCAAATCCCGATGGGGCCGTAAAAAAAGAATATTTTTATCCTATAAAAAAGTTTTCCGTGTTTAATTTTTATTAAAAATCTTTTTAACAAATAAAAAGATTTTTTTGTTTTAATTTTTTAAAAAAATGATATAATTAAAAAATATGCCAAATAAAAATATTTATCTTTCAGTTATCATCCCTGCTTATAACGAAGAAAAAAGATTACCTCGAACTTTGAAGGAAATTGATAATTATTTGTCAAAACAAAATTATGAGTACGAAATTTTAGTCGTTAATGATGGTTCAAAAGATAAAACCGCCGAAGTTGTCAGAAATGAGATGTCTGTAATTAAAAACTTAAAATTAATTGATAATAAAATAAATCAAGGTAAAGGGGCGGTTGTTAAGCAAGGAATGTTGGAAGCAAAGGGAGAATATAGATTATTCACCGACGCGGATAATTCTACTTCAATTGACCAAATAGAAAAAATGTGGTCCTGGTTTGAAAAAGGTTATGATGTGGTAATTGGATCTCGAGATATAAAAGGAGCGACCTTAGCTGTTCCTCAACCCTGGATACGAAATATAGTTTTAGGAGAGGGGTTTAAGCTTTTAAGAAAAATTATTATTGGCCTTTGGGGCATTCAAGACACCCAGTGCGGATTTAAGTGCTTTACGGCCAAATCAGCAAATGATGTTTTTTCAAAAACCACCATTAATCGTTTTGGTTTTGATCCCGAGGCATTGGTTATTGCGAAAAAACTTGGATATAAAATTAAAGAAATTCCCATTGTTTGGGTTAATGACGCTGCTAGTAAGGTTAAAATTAAGAGCATAATTGAAATGTTTTTCGATATTTTAAAAATAAGATTAAACCTTATTTTTGGAAAATATGGGCATTGGGGAGGCACAATAACCGGGTTAAAAAAAATTGATATATTTTCAGCTTTAGTAATTGGAGAGTTGTCAGCTTGGTTACTTTTGGCAATTTCGGAAAACATCAGAATTGGTTTTTATTTTTTATGGTTATTACCTATTTTTATTCCGATTTTATGTTTAATTGGTCTTTGGCTTGCTGTTTTAGTGTCTAAAAAATTTTTAGTAATTTTTCAAGCAGCTAAATTTGTTTTAGTCGGGATACTAAATACTCTTATTGATTTAGGTATACTTAATTTTTTAATTCTCGTTTCTGGAATCAAAGAAGGTTTGTTTTTTTCTATTTTTAAAAGCACCTCTTTTTTAATAGCCGTTGTGAATTCTTATTTTTGGAATAAATTTTGGACGTTTAAAAAAACAGCAACTTCAAAAACTGCAAAAGAATTTACTCAATTTATAATAGTGAGCCTTATCGGCTTCGGCTTAAACGTTGGCATTGCTTCTTTCATTGTTAATGTAATAACTCCTCAATTTGGATTATCAAAAGAAATTTGGGCAAACGTAGGAGCAATCACAGCTACTATTTTTTCAATGTTTTGGAATTTTATAGGGTATAAATTTATTGTATTTAAATAATGACAAAATTATTTAATATATCTAATAAAATTTACGCTGTCAGTACATTAGCCACCACCATAATAGGCGTTGGTCTTTTTTCTTTGCCTTATATTACAGCAAAAGTCGGCCTTTTCGTTATGATTTTTTATTTTTTAGTTTTGGGAATCTTGGTTATCCTAATTCACCATTTTTTTGGAGAACTAGCCTTAAAAACTCCTGACTTAAAAAGGTTACCCGGTTTCGCTTCTTACTATTTGGGAAAACGGGGCGAAAAAACAGCTTTTTTTTCTTCAATTATTGGAACTTCCGGTGCTATTTTGGCTTATTTAATTGTCGGCGGCGAATTTCTAACCGAGCTATTATCTCCTTATTTTGGCGGCGGCAACTTGATTTGGACATTTGTTTACTTTTTCCTCGGCGCCAGTTTAATTTTTTGGGGGATTAGAGCTATCGCCAAAATTGAATTTTGGAGCTTAATCGTTTTTTTTATTATTCTTTTTTTGATTTTTTTACACGGTAAAGATTTTATCAATATTGAAAATTTATTTTTAGGTATGGGAAATTGGAAATCGGGAATTAAAGATTTGTTTTTACCTTACGGTCCCATTATTTTTTCTCTCTGGGGCGCTTCTTTAATTCCGGAAATTGAAGAAATGCTTGTTCCTGCACCAAAATTTGGTGTAGGGGGAAAAGAAGAAGAAAAGAAAGCCTTAAGATGGATTATTCCAATATCAATTTTGATTCCAATTTTTCTTTATCTTTTCTTTATTTTTTTAATTTTAGGCATTACGGGTCAGAACGTAACCGAATCGGCTTTGATGGGGTTGCGAAATGTTTTAGGAAATGGGATAGTAAATTTAGGATTATTATTTGGTTTAATCGCTAC
>Ga0272448_1001594_pt1 | contig 30128 bp, 33 predicted proteins | sample YNPCB0191_FD_202220 | JGI IMG/M metagenome (GOLD analysis project Ga0272448, IMG submission 202220) | Hot spring sediment microbial communities from Yellowstone National Park, WY, United States - YNP-CB-019-1 | ecosystem: Environmental > Aquatic > Thermal springs > Hot (42-90C) > Sediment...
AACTATTCCATCCTCTAATTTTGTCTGACGCAATTTCTCTTTAACTTGATAAGTAATATCAATAATATCTATGTTGCCCTTCGTTGCTAACTCTATATTTTTTGTTATGATCTTCATCTTACGATACTTGCCTCTTGAACAAATCGGTCCGGGGAGACAATCGAAACACCATTTTGATCCTGTGCTGCCAAAAGCATACCCTGACTCTCGATTCCACGGATAATTGCCGGCTCTAAATTTGTAATTACCACAACCTGTTTGCCTATTAAATCTTCTTTTTTATAATATGATTTTATCCCTGCAACTAATTGTCTCTGTTCCGCACCCAAGTCTACCTTTAGTATTAAAAGCTTATCTGCATTGGGATGATTTTGAACATCTCTAATTGTAGCTACCTTTAAATCTAACTTCTTAAATTCCTCAAAAGAAATCATTGTTTCCACCTCGTTAATTTCGAATTATACCATACTCTAATCTAATCAACAATTACTTTGGAAATCCGAATCTTTAATATGATATAATTTATTTAGGGGGAAAATACGTTTGAGAAAGAAAACACTTATTAAAATTATTTTGATTTTGTTTATCTTTCCAAAAACTTTTTATTCATTTGCGTTAAATGAGCACCTCAAAGACATTCAGCAAAGAGACCTTACCCCTTATACTGAAAAACTTAAAATAAATAGACAATACTATTCGCTCCCTAAAATTAAAGATTCAACCCCCTCATTTAAGATACCAAATCCTCCTACTTATAAATCGCCTTTATCTATTAAAGAAACAAAAATCAAATCCAGTTACGGTATAGAGAAAGAAGAAAAGAAGGCAACCGAACTAAAAACACCTCACTTCAATATCGATCCCACAATAATCCATATTATCGAAGTGGTAATCGTAATCTCAGTAGTTGCATATTTTATCAAAAAAGAAGCGAAAAGAAAGACAGGACATTGAACAAAGACTAATTTAATAACTAGACTATAGTTATTTTATATAAAAAATTATTTAGACATTATATCTGGGTATTAGACGCAATGACAGCGTTCTTCATAATAATAACAATACCATCCTTAATGCAGTATGATTTTTCTTCGTAATCTTTAATCCCATCTTTATTAATAATCTTTACATTATCTCCTATTCGCACGTTTTTATCAATAATAGCTTTTTTAATAACGCAGTTTTTTCCGATGCCTATTGTCGGTAATTTCTCAGCCATTTGGTTCTCATAAAAATCACAACCCATAATAATAGAATTCTCTATTTCTGTGCCGCTCTTTATAACCGACCGTAAGCCGATAATCGAGTTTTTAATTTTAACACCACTTAAAATTGCCCCGTCACCAATAAGCGTATTTTCTAAAATACTTTTATCAATGCGTGCCGGAGGAAGAAATCTAGAACGACTAAAAAATGGCCATTGTTCATTAAAAATATCTAAAGGGGGATTTGGTTGCGTTAAGGAAATATTCTCGTCGTAAAAAGTCTTTAGGGTTCCAATATCTCTCCAGTACCCTTTATAAATAAAAGAATTAATCATATATTTGCTAAGTGAATCGGGTATTATCTCTCTACCAAAATCGGTCTTTTTGTTTTCTAAAAGAATCTTCTCTAAGATTTGCTTATTAAAAAGATATATTCCCATCGAAGCAAGAAAGCATTTCTTTTTATCTATCAGGACATAAAAAGAAGATATTCTAGATACGTCCTTCGGCTTCTCAATAAATTGATTAATTCTGCCTTTTTCATCAATACCCATAATTCCAAACTCTGAGAAATCGTCATCCTTTATTGGATTACATAAAATAGTAACATCTGATTTTTTCTGCACATGTTCTTTTAAAACTACTGAAAGGTCCATACTATAAAGATGATCACCACCTAATACAAATATATATTCGATAGCAGGGTCATTAAAATGTTTCAAACACCTTCTCACTGCATCGGCTGTCCCTTGAAACCAATCGGTGTTATCCATAGTCTGTTCAGCTGCAATGATTTCGACAAATCCTTTAGAAAAAACATCCATTTTATAAGATCTATTTATATGCTTATTTAGTGATTCTGAATTAAATTGTGTCAACACGTATATCTTGTTAAATCCAGAATTTATACAGTTACTGATTGGAATATCGATAAGTCGATATTTACCGGCTAAAGGTATGGCGGGCTTACACCGATATTTTGTCAAAGGATAAAGCCTCCTTCCTCTACCGCCACCTAAAATTATACACAAAACATTTTTCATAGCGATTTTAAAGTACCTCTAAAAGCTTAATTTGTCAAATACTAATAAAGGTTGGGCTAAGAGAACAGAGAAATTAAATCTAAGGAGAAGATAAAACAAGGCTTTTATTTACTTCTAAATTTTTGACTTGACCATTTATTAAAACTTCTGCAAAATTTTTATGTATCTTTCTGACGGTTATTCCTTTAAAACTTTGTCCTTCTAAAATAACCTCACCATTGATAATTACTGCACTGTGTTTTTCTAATGGGTCATAAAATAAACCTTCAACCTTTATAACTTTTTCATTTGTCGTTTTAGCTTTCGGCGATATGGAAGTTATCTTAACCTTCTTCTTAAAATTATGGAAAAATCTATTACTTTTGCTAAATCTTGAAAAATCTATTTTTGTATTTGATAATCTAAAAATAAAAGATTTGGCGCTAGCTAAAACAGCCTCAAAGTTAAAATTATAATGATAAAAGATAGAGAATACAACTACCAAAAGACCGATAACGGAGAAATTTCTTACCCCTTTGCTAATTAATCTTTGGGAATTCATCTCTCTGCGTAATTCTATTCTTTTCCTTTGAATATTTTTTCTGGATTGGAAATTGGGGTTGGTCATATCTAACTTGGGGTCATAACCACAATTACTGCAAAAAAGCTCATTTTGCTTAATTTCGTTGCCACAAAAACGACAATTTTTCATTTTTGCGTAAAAAATTTACCTTATTAACTACTAAACAAACAGCAAAAGAAATTATTCAACCGGAATAATAATTTTTTGGCCAACTTTCAGCTTGTGGGGATTTCTAATTTTATCTTTGTTCAATTCGTAAATATATTTCCAGCGGTGACCACTGCCTAATTCTTTTTGGGTAATCTTCCAAAGAGAGTCATCTTTTTTTATTGTATATTCTCTTGTAGAAACCTTGATTTGAGTTTCGATATTCTCTTCTTTTTTCTGAATGCATCTATCTTCTTCTAACTTTTTCATCTCAGAAAATGAGGCATCCTATTGAACCTTTTTATTTCGTAAGATATTTCAAGAGCGCAAGTTTTGTCTTTGGCCCTACAACCCCATCAGGCACCAACCCTTTTGCTTCCTGAAATTTTTTAATTGCTTTCCTGGTCTCTTTTCCGATTTTACCGTCAATAGCTCCTTTATAAAAACCTGCTTTCTTCAAGGCTAGTTGTATATCCTCTTTAGTCATTGTATCTATAGTTATCTGTGATTGGGTAAGGCTAGAGTTATCTGCTTGAGCCGAAGGCATTATTTGTATCGTATCAAGGCTGTCTTGCCGTTCTTTAAGCGAATCTACCTTTTGTTCTAAGCTTGAGACCTTATCTTCCAAACGATTAATTCTCTTGCCTGTGGTGCCAATACATCCCGAAAATAACATGACAATCATTAAACCCAGAATTATTCTAAACATAGCTTTTGCCCTCCTTTAAAATTAGCTTTAATATTATTAAAATATTTTTTTACCACCACTTAAAACATCTTATAAAAAATTATCCGACCATTGAAACCAAATATCTTAGAAATTCTCGGCTAACATCTCATAAAAAGACTGTGGGTGACGACAAGCTGGACACTCCTTCGGCGCTTCAACACCTTTAAAAATATACCCACAATTAAGGCAGTGCCATTTAATTACTTTTTTCTTTTTAAATACAAGGCCCTTATTTAGATTATCGATTAGTTTTTTGTAACGTTGTTCATGAAATTTTTCAACTTTAGCAATCTGCTCAAAAGAATTAGCTACTTCCATAAAACCTTCTTCTTTTGCTATTTTCGCAAAATTTTGATAAAGCATTGACCACTCCATTCTCTCACCTCTAGCTGCTTCTATTAGATTTATCTTTGTATCTTTTATTCTCCCCGTTGGATATGAGGCTGTTATTTCCACTTCTCCTACATCTAAATACTTAAAGAAAACCTTGGCGTGCTCTTTTTCATTTTCTGCTGTTTCCATAAAAATATTAGCAATTTGCTCATAACCTTCTTTGCGGGCGGCGCTGGCAAAATATGTATATTTATTTCTTGCTTGTGACTCGCCAGCAAAAGCCTTCAGTAAATTTTTTTCTGTTTCTGAACCTTTTATTGACTTTGCCATATCTACTTCCATTTTTAAAGTTAAGTGGCGGGGACGAGGGGATTTGAACCCCCGATCACTTGATCGACAGTCAAGGGTCTTAAACCAGGCTAAACGACGTCCCCTTTGGTGGGCGGGACAGGGGTCGAACCTGTGACCTCATGAATGTAAATCATGCGTTCTATCCAACTGAACTACCCGCCCACTATTCTTATTCTTTAAGGCAGTTATGCTAACATAGATTATCAAGTATGTCAACGTTGCTTATCCACCACCAGTCAGTTAGATAAAAAAATAAAATTTAACGCTGGTTTATAATATTATTTATGTCTAAAAACTAATGAATTATTCGAATTCTGGATTAAAAAATTCTTTGGTTTGATTTAGATTTGATAATTCAGGCATCTCTTTTTTAAGTCTTTGACGAATACCTACCCAAGGGTCGCGCGCTACTTTTTTCATTAAAGCTATCTTTTTCTCCAATTTTTGCACCTGTTCCTGCAGAGATTTAATCTCATCCTGTTTCTTTTGAATTTCTTCACTAAATTCTTTTTCTTTATTTTGAAGTCTTTCTTGTTCGTTCTTAAGCTGCTGTGTTAATTCATTAATCTGATTATCTTTTAGAATATATTTCTGATTGAATCTATCCAGCTGAATTTTATAATCGGAGATTTCTTTCTTTAGCTGTTGAATCTGTTCTTTCGCTTTTAGCTGTTCTCTTTTATCAATGCGCTCTTGTTCTAATTGTTTTTTTAGTTTGCAAACCTGATCTTTTTCAGCTGAAATTTTTTCGTTGGTTTCTTTCATTATAGTTTCATATTGGGAGATTTGTTGCTTGAGCTTATTAATTTGTTGTTCTGAGTTAATAGCATTTTTATCGAAAATCTCCTTTTGCTGTATTAATTCTGCCTCTTTTCTAGTGAGGTTATTTTTTTGTTGTTGTAATTCTTGTTTTAGTTTCTGTAATTCAGACTCTTTTTCGGATATTTGCTGATTAAGTTGGGTAAGCCTCTGTTGATAGTCAGTATTCATTTGCTGAAGTTTATCTATCTGATCCTTATAAGAAATAACCCCTTCCTCTTTTGCTTGTAATTCTTGTTTTAGTTTCTGTAATTCAGACTCTTTTTCGGATACTTGCTGATTAAGTTGGGTGGAGACAGCAGAAGATTGAGTAATCGACATTTGAGAAGAACTAATATTATTTTCCTTGCTGGAATCTTGATAAGAAACCGTTTCTTCTGGTAAAGGGGTAATTGATTCTTGCTCTTTGTCTAACGAAATGTCGGAATTTAAGTTTGCTCGAGAATAAATCTCCTCCAAGAATCTTTTAGCATCTTTATTATCAGGATTAGTCAAAAGCGATTTTTTAAACCTATCAATAGCGCACTCAACATCTCCCTTTTCATAGCATTCTACTCCGAGCTTATACAACATCTTACTTATATCAACGCGTTTATCCTGGCATAAGCCATAATTTAATTCTCCAATTAAAAGAAAAGAAATATTTAGCATTAGAAAAATTTTGATGCGTTTTCTATTCTTAATCATTTTAATTAATAATACTCTGGAGGATTAAACAGCCACATTCGTGGCTTCCTACTCTTTTTAAATATTATCATAAATAAAGCATAAATAAAACTAAAAAACTAGCTAACAAAATTAGACGCTACTTAAACGCCCTAAGAATACTATAGTAAAGACCATAGTTAAAAGCGCTACTGTTTCCGTCATACCTAAAACTACTAAAAAATTACCAAAACCCTTTCCGGTTTCACCTAACGCATCGCAGGCAACCGCTGCGCATTTACCTTGCCAAAAAGCAGAAAATCCTATTGCCCCACCAGCAAAAGCACCTACCCCCCAAAGATATTGGCCACCAATAGCAATCGCTAACATCCTATTCATTACAATGAAACCATAAATTGTTTGAGTCAAAGGAGCAGCAACAAGAGCTACCAATAAGAATGAGGCTGTCTTATTTTGGATAAAATTTTTTTTCCAAGCCCCAATAGCACTCATTCCAGCCATACCAGAGCCAACTGCCGAACCCAATGCCGACAAACCTAACACCAACATTGCTCCTAAGTCTTTAAACTGCACTAATAGACTTTGGTCCATAAAAACTCCTTTCTTACAACTTTGTTTATTTCTCCAGCGGCCTATAAACAAAACCACTCCAAGATAACCCAAGGTGACTTGAAAACTCTAAAACATTTAATCTAATTCCGTGAACCAGCACCGACATAGGCCCTAGAATAATATTGATACTATGTCCTAAAAAAAGAATCAAAATCTTCAAAAATTGATTTGTTGATCCTACAGTCAAGGCAAGGTTATTGACTGTATCTGAAATTGCAACCCCTGCTAATCCTACTGCAAACAAACGTATATATGAGACTATATCTGTAAAATTATTCATCAGACTTAAAGCAACTGTAGATAAACCTTCGCCAATCATTTTTAAGATATTCCGCTGCGGGTGGGTAAATAAAATTACTAATGACAAACCGATTAGAATAAACCAATTAGCAAAATAGGCTAGAGGGTCATTTAGAATCAATGTCTTCGCATAAAAAAATGCTGCCCATAATACAAATAGCCATCCCACATCTACAAACGCTGCGGCTGATGGGGCCTTTCGTAAAGCCTGCCAACCATGGGCCAAACTTAAATGAAAGGCACCTAAGAAGAAACAAAAAGTTTGAAGAAACTTGGTATCGTTTAATACAGGCACCAATGGCCGAAAACCAATTTTAATAAACCACTCTTGCCCAAATACAGTTGCTGTAATTATTCCCCAAAAAACCGCACATGCACTAAAAAGATAAAACAACTTAAATATATTTTTGTCGCGCACCCTTTTTGAAAATTTCTTCTCAAACCAAAAAGTAAGTAATATATAAACTAAACCGTAACCCGCATCACCTATTATCATTCCAAAAAACATCGCTAAAAAGAGCAAAAATAATGGACTAATATCTAATTCATGGTAACCGGGCAAGATTCCTAACAATTTAAACACAGGACTGATAATAGAAATCCAGGGTGGATTATGAATTAAGGTTGGCACCTTATCGTCGTAAGACGGCTCCTGAATCAGAATTCCACATCTTTGTTTCTTGGCAAAATCTAAAATGAGGGATTCCTGAAAGACAGGAATATAACCTTTTAGATAGGCTAAGGTCTCTACTGTAGACATTCCGTCAAGCACCTGTTGAAATTCTAATTCTTTACTAAGAGAATCCCTGATTTTGACAAACTCCTGCCTTAAACAACTATATTGCTGAAGTTGATTTTCTAACTGCGCTATGAGACGATTGTCTTCGTTGATTCTCTGCTGCATTCTACTAAGACTCATTTTAGCTAAACTTAATTCTTTAAAAACTATTTCTGGCTTGCCCCAAGAAAAAACTACACATTTGGCCATCCCTTTCTTTTTAGAAATTATTTTTAATTCAACATTCTTAGGAAATCTATTAAGCTCTCTTATAGGAACCTGGTATAGTTGTACATAAATATTTTTTTGAGCCAATCTAGCTATTTCATTGGGATCAAAATCACCCCACTCTTTCCATTGTTCTATTTGTTGACGCAAATTTATGGAATAGTCTTTTAATTGATTCAATCGTTTATAACAATCAATAATATGGGCTACGGTCTTTTTCCAATCGCTTATATCTATTTTGTGTTGGTCTCGAAAGTCTCTCTCATGGTCTATAGATGATAAAATTTTAATGGCTTCATTCAAAAGTGAAATCTCATCCTTTAAAATATTTATGTCTTGACTTTGAGGAATCTGTTGAAGTTCCACATGCAAAACCCCCAAAGCAGCAAGCCCATCAATTATAGATTTGGCCTGGTGTGCCTGAACAATAAGTAAAACCTTTTTCATTTTAACAATCATATAAGAGACCCTTCCATCTGAAGTGCCTGAATTTTCTTTTTAGCAATTTTGCTTCTTCCAACTGCGTTGGTCATCTGATCTCCGAGATAAATTTTTATTAATCGTATTGCCTCTTTTGTCTGGGGTATCTTTACCTTCTCGAATAGATTAACCCGTTGAGTAGTAATTCTAAGTTCTTGTCTCAAGATTGCTATGGCTGTTTTAATAACCTTTATCTCTTCTCTTAAGGAAATTAGTTTTTGAAATTCTTCAATAGCTCTATCTACCCACAAAGGCGTAGTAAATAAATCGTATTCTATCACAGGGAATTCAACTCGTTCAAAAACTGGTAAATTTACTCCTGCGATATTTTTTTCTTTAACTATAATATCTTTTGGCTTAATCGACTGTTTTACTTCAATATCTGTATCTGTAAGCAACCCAGCCCAAGCCTCTATTTCCTTTTTCTTTTTATCTTGTTGGTGTCCCTTCTCTTCTAGAATAATTGATTGGTGCAAAATTTCTAACTGAAGCTGTTGCTTCTTAAGCTGTAGTGTCGGTAAGTATCGCTCATATCGGCTTAAGGCATCGCGTTGTCTTTTGAGCTCACCTTTGGTAAATTTTATTTTAGACATTTTTAATAATAAAAAATTTTAAAACGAAGAGTCAATATCATTTTGGTGTTTTATTTACTTAATTCTATTTTACTTTTTGGCCAAAATTTTTCAATCAATGAAGGCTTAATTCCAGTTTCTTCTGATAAAAAACACTCGGCCAATATTTGCCAACCTTTATCTAAGGCCTCTTCCAACGGAATATTTACGTCAAGGGACATCATTTCTTTTTCGAACAACTTACCATACTTAAAAAGCTTCTTATCCCAAAGATTAAGTTGAAAGCCCATTGCCTGTTTCTCTAAGGTCTGTCGATAACTGGCAAAAAGTTGAATCATTGTATCCATTATGGTTCGATGGTCTTCGCGAGTCTTGCCATTCACTTGTTGTTTGAGTCGACTCAATGAACCAAATGGTTCAATGACCCTATTTTTTAGATAAAATTGTCCTTCCGTAATATAACCTGTATTATCTGGTACCGGATGCGTTACATCATCACCGGGCATTGTTGTTACAGCTAGTATTGTGATTGAACCGGCAGTATCAAAATCAACGGCCTTTTCATAGCGACTAGCTAACTGGCTATACAAATCTCCCGGATATCCTCGATTGGAAGGAACCTGTTCCATAGTTATTGAAATCTCCTTCAAGGCATCACAAAAATTAGTCATATCGGTCAGTAAAGCTAAAACGCGCTTTCCTTTTAAGGCAAAATCCTCAGCTACTGCCAAACTAATATCAGGGACTAATAAACATTCAACCGTAGGGTCTGCTGCCGTATGAATAAAAAATATAGAACGAGATAGAGCCCCTTCCTTTTTTAGAATATCTCTAAAAAAAAGAAAATCATCGTACTTTAATCCCATCCCGCCCAAGATAATAATATCTACCTCTGCCTGAATAGCTATTCTAGCCAACAACTCATTATATGGCTCTCCCGGAATAGAAAATATGGGCAACTTTTGTGATTCTACCAGAGAATTGAAAACATCTATCATCGGAATACCTGTACGGACTATTTTATTTGGAATTATTCTCTTGACTGGATTTACAGGCGGTCCGCTAATATCAATTAAATTCTCAGATAACGCTGGCCCTTTATCTAAAGGCAAACCACTTCCATTAAAAATTCTACCTAATAAGTTTTCGCCGCTAGCTATGCGCATTGGGTGCCCCAAAAATCGCACCTTATCACCCGTAGATACTCCGCGACTTCCAGCAAAAATCTGTAGTGTAACTTTTTTTCCATCTAGCCTAATCACCTGAGCGAGAGAAACGCCATAGCGTGTTGTTACCTCAGCAATTTCTGAGTAACCAACTCCCTCGGCCTCAACAGTAATTACATCGCCGGAGATCTGACTAATATTTGTATAGACTTTATACATTTACTAAACCGTCCTTTTTATCTCTTAAATTTTCTTTTATGAAAAAAGAAATCTCTGTCTCTATTTTTTTGAAATCGTTAGTCTCAAACCTTGTAGAGTTCCACTCTTTAAATAACTGAATCAATCTCTGGAAGAAGTAACGAGCCTTTTCCTTATCGGTAAAATTGAATTCTGCTTCCAGAATATACTTATAAATAAAACTAAAAATGTATTTTTGGCGCTCTGAAACTGTGGCTTCATCAACCTCATCAAATGCATTCTGTTGTAGATAAACAAAGTCAAAAAATTCGCCTTTGAGATAATCAATAAAATCCTCTATTGCTATACCCTCTTCGCCAATTACTTTCATCATCTGAGAAACCTCATAGCTTCTATGGAGAATCTCATGTCCTCGTTGCATCTGAACCTGTTCGATAAAACTAGGATATTTCGACCAACTAATTAAAGGGTCTATTGCTGGGTAACGTCGGGCATCTGAACGTTCACGTGATAGACCAAAAAAAGCGCCAACAACCTTAAGTGTTGCCTGAGTCACCGGCTCTTCAAAATTCCCTCCTGCTGGGCTAACTGTCCCTCCAATAGTAAGAGAACCTATAGAATCATCATTTAGCCTTACTATACCTGCTCTCTCATAAAAAGAAGCAATCCGAGATTCAAGATAGGCAGGAAATGCCTCTTCTCCAGGAATCTCCTCCAATCTGCCAGACATTTCTCTCATTGCCTGTGCCCATCGCGAAGTAGAATCTGCCAATAATAAAACGTCTAATCCCATTTGGCGATAATACTCTCCTATAGTCACTGCAGTATAAACACTAGACTCTCTAGCAGCAACCGGCATAGAACTGGTATTACAAATAATGACTGTGCGATCAATCAGAGGTTTTTGTGTTCTGGGGTCAATAATATTTGGAAAGGTTTTTAAAGTTTCTACAACTTCTCCGGCCCGCTCACCGCAGGCAGCAATGATAACAATGTCGACTTCAGCATGTTTACTGATTAACTGTTGTAAGACTGTTTTACCGGCTCCAAAGGGTCCGGGGATACAATATGTACCTCCTAGGGCAATTGGAAAAAGGGAATCAATAAGACGAATCTTTGTCACCAACGGCTGCGTCGGCTTTAATTTTTCCGCATATGCCCGAATAGGAATCTTAACTGGCCACTTTTGCTTCATAGATATCTGGTATAATCTGTTATCCTTATCTTTTAGAACTGCGATGCATTGATTTAAGCTATATTTTCCAGATTTAACTATCTCAATTATCTCAAAGGTCCCTATCAAACCAAAGGGCACCATTATATAATGTCTAAAGATTTTTTCTGATACATATCCAAGGCGACTACCTGACCGAACTTTATCTCCTTCCTTGGCGAGGGGAGTAAATTCCCATTCTTCTTCTGGAAGTGCACTAAGGTATATTCCTCGTTTCAAAAAGTAACCACACTTTTCAGCTACCTTTGGTAACGGATTTTGAAGTCCATCGAAAATCTGACCCAGAAGACCCGGCCCAAGCTCGACTGAAAGAAGCTCATTGGAGAATTCAACCGACTGACCCACCTTTAAACCTATAGTACTTTCGAATACCTGCACCTCTGCCCGATTGCCTCGCACCCTTATTACCTCTGCCTTCAATCGCTCACTTCCGCAAAGTATATATACAACTTCGTTCTGCACAACAGCGATGTCAGTCTCAATTACCACCATGTTGCCGTTAATCCTCACTACTCTTCCTATTCTCTCTGTTTGCATAATATTAACCCAAAAAAATTAACAATTTTTTATTACCAAAATCTTAAAAAAATAACTAAACAACTGGGGTTAGCAACGGTTAGCTTACTCAATATAGCCCACTACGCTTTTAACACGTCTTCAATTAATAACATTTTATCTGCACTATTAATTCTCTTCCAACGTTCAAGAATTAATAACTTTAATCCATATATGATTAAAAAGTCTATATCAAAATAATGACCAAAAGCTAATTCATCTAAAACCTGCCATCTTTTCTGATCTAATAATCTCTCTGCCTCTAAAAATGAGGGATTACGATAGGCAATCGTTGCGACTCTGGCAATATCTGGTTGAACAAATTCCTCTATCCGTAAATATTTCGAGGGGTCAATTTGTTTGTTGGCGGCACGAATCTTGACTAATTCATTCCTTAATTGCCGTTCAATTAGATACCACCGTAGTAAGGTGGGTTGATTTCCTTGATAATTACAATCATTTATTCTCAAAATCATTCTAAGAATATCCAGCGCATTTTCATCAACCAATCCTTGACACCGTTTTAAAAAATCATCATAAGAAAAAGGTGGTTCTTTGCCAAAAAGCAATTCAGGCAGGCTTGAAACTAGATAAATATAATAATTTGGCATGATAAAGCAATCGATATTAGAGCCCTATCGCTATTACTATAAGAGCTCTCTACAAATAATTAAGTTATAAATCTAATATTGAGTTCGTTAAGCATTTCTTAAATTTTTATCTACTGTTTTTTTAAGAATTTCAGCCAATTTTGGATCAAGATAGTTACTTATATAATTAGCTAGGGCCTTGTCAGTAAAATCAAAATGCGACTTTCCTGAATCATAACTTATAATAAAACCACCGCTAATATCATCTGAAACTTTAAGCACAATTTTATTTTTAGTAGCTACTTTTAATTGGGTAAGAAAACTGGCTTCTATTTCTTTGGCATCCTCTTTTCTTAAAGAAATAACTATATCAGCCTTTTGTTCACTGCTGTTATCCTTGATTATATTACTAATAATTTCGGCTAAACGCTCTGGGGTAAGCGCATCTCTAACATTTAAAACAATAATTTCCTCTAACATTGCCTTTATCTCTTGACGAAGATTAAGCAATACATCGCGAGAGGCCTGCTCTAAACTGGCGCGGGAACTGGCTTCCATTTTAGCTATCTTGTCTTTAGCTTGAGCAATCATCTGCTCTGCAACTTGGTTGGCCTTTTCAACAATGGCAAACGCCTGACTTTTTGCTTTCTGCTCAATCTCTCTGGCTCTTTCCTCTGCTGCCTGAATACCTTCCTCTTTAATTTTTTCAATAAGATTTTTAATATCCTCTACCATAATATTCTCCTCGAAGAATTTTACTGATGATATTGATGAATCATTATAAAGTATCTAGAAAATAAATTCAATGAATTTTGAGTAATGGTAACGAATAAAAATATACGATGAAATTCTATTATTGTTGTAAAATCTCTTTTGCGGCTTTTAAAGGATCTTTTGCTGTTGTAATAGGCCTTCCTACAACTATGTAATCCGCACCTGCCTTGAGTGCCTGTTGTGCAGTAGCAATTCTCTTCTGGTCATCACAAGTATTTTCTCTCGCTCTAATACCAGGAGTAATAATTACAAAATCATCTCCACATTCTTTTCTTAACAACGGTACCTCCTGCGCAGAACAAACTACTCCATCCAAACCGATTTCTAAGGCCTGCCTTGTCAATTCCAAAACTTGCTCTTTATCCGCCACCTGACTAGTCAATACCGTTATACCGATTAATAGAGGGCGTTTTAATTTAAGTAAGTGTGACTGTTGTTTGGCAGAAAGCACTGCAGCCCTAAGCATATCTTTCCCGCCCTGGATATGAAGAGATATCATATGCACTTTGAGCTTAACTGCCTGGTGCACTGCATTGGCAACAGTATTGGGGATATCGTAATATTTTAAATCCAAAAAAATCTTTGCGCCTTTTTTACTCGCATAATTGACTATAGACGGGCCATAGCCAGTAAAGAGGACGCTTCCTATTTTAAAAATTTTAATATTGGGATAAAGTAAATCTATCTGTTTCTTTGCCTGTCTGATATTGTGGCTATCTAAGGCAACTATTAGTTTATTAAAAAGACCTTGCATGCCGTAAGCTACCTCTCAAATGTTTTAGGTTTCTTATTTTATTATTTTTTAGGTATTGCCTTATTCCTTTAACAATTTTCTCCGCCAAGGAGGGGTCTACTAAATTTCCTGTGCCTACACAGATTGCGCTGGCCCCCGCAATAAAAAACTCGATAGCGTCCTCTGGATCCATTATACCACCCATACCTATTATTGGAATCTTAATCGTCTGAAAAACTCTCCAAACCATATAAACGGCAATCGGTTTTATCGCTGGTCCGCTCAAGCCGCCATAGGTATTAGCTAACAAGGGGGCCTTAGCTTTAATATCAATTGCCATCCCATAAAGGGTATTAATCAGACTTACCGCATCACTACCTGCGTCTTCGGCAGCCTTGGCAATCTCTGTAATATCAGTTACATTTGGTGAAAGTTTAGTAATAATCGTTTTATCAGTAACACTCCTGACTTTATTTACTAATTCAAAAGTAGCCTCTTTATCTTGGGCCACCATCATCTTTTTATTCTTGATATTAGGGCAAGAGATATTTAATTCTATTGCACTGATTTTCTTTACTTTATCTAACCTCTTAGCCAATATTACATACTCCTCGTCGAAATCTCCGCCGATACTTACAATTATTGGTACTTTAAGCTTTTGTAAATAGGGGAGACGATTTTTTACAAAGTTTTCTAAACCATCATTTTGGAGGCCAATCGAATTAAGCATTCCACTTGAGGTCTCAACTATTCTCGGCGGAGGATTGCCTTTTCTTGGTGAAAGCGTTATAGTCTTGGTAATAATACCGCCCAAACTTTTTAGATTTAAATAAGGTGCGAATTCTTGAGCGTAACCAAAAGTACCTGAGGCAACTAAAACCGGGTTTTTTAAATATAACTTCCCCAATCGAATATGCATAATTATTTCCCCAAAAACATCCTAACCCCAACAACAAATAAAAAAACAGCAAATATTTTTTTTAAAAGTTGTTCTGGTACATGATGAACAAATTCTGCACCGATGAGTCCTCCGATTAAAAATCCTAAACAAATAAATAATGCCATATTTATTTTTACATTCCCACTTTGATAATATCGCCATGCTGCCAAAATTCCAATTGGGGGAACCATCAAAGCAAGGGTTGTTCCCTGTGCCTGGTGTTGAGTCAAACCAAAGATATACATCATTGCCGGAATTAAAATTGTTCCACCCCCAAGGCCAAAAAAGCCACTAAAAACACCAGCAAATAATCCTAAAATAATATATGACCACCACATAATTTAGCCACCTCCGATTAAGACTTCCAAACAATATCTTCTGCCCAAAAAACCGGTCCGTCATAACAGACGCGTCTAAAACCATGTTTTGTTTCTATTGCACATCCCAGACAGGCCCCAATGCCACAACCCATAAATTCTTCTAAAGAAACCTGCAGGGCTATTTTTTTTAGTTCACAAATTTTTGCTAACTCACAAAGCATCTGTCTTGGGCCACAAGCAAAAATAGATATCTTTTTATCTGCTCCCAAATTATCTGAAAGGATATATCCTCTTAATTCTTTTTTAAATAAACTTATTACACTGCCTTTAAAACCGATACTGCCATCATCGGTTGCTAGATTCACCCGACAACCTAATTGCCTGAATTCTTTCTCTAAGACAATTTTGTCTTTGGTCTTTGCGCCAATTAATACAATTGGTTTATTTCTAAGATATGGTAAAGAATTTAAAATCTTCTCTGCAAGAAATAATAAAGGTGCAACCCCCATTCCTCCAGCAATTATTATTGGTTGGGCTCTTTTATCTAAATCTTCATATTCAAAGCCGTGTCCATTCGGACCTAAAATATCTAATTGTTGATTGGCTTTCTTCTGGGCAAGAATAAAAGTACCCTTTCCCACAATCTCATATAAAATTTTAATAAAAACATGTTTTCTATCTGAACAACTCTCAACCCTATGGATGCTAAAAGGTCGCCTTAAAAACGGCTCTAATGTATTATTTATTCTGACGTGCACAAATTGCCCAGGCTGAGCAGATTTATAACTGTAAGGACAGAGCAAAGTTAACAAATAATATCCCTTTTGCTTTAGCGGAAGATTTTCTACAATCTTTACTTGAGTTTCTAAATTAGGCACCCTTTACTCCTGATTTTTGGTAAGTACCTTTAGATTCAAAATCTTTTCTATTTGCTTTCTTAAATTCTCAATATTTTCTTGTATTAAGGTTATATCATTCTGGAGTAGAGAGATATCATTGGTTGTTTTCATTTTTGAAAAGACTTCCTTCATTAATTTCAAATTATTTACATAGTCCTTATGAAAATTTTCAAAAACAAAAGGAACTGACAATTGTTCTAACTGTGCCAAGACCCTTCCAATCTCAGAGGAAGAATTATCAATTAACCCAATTAATTGATTCTCTTTTGCTTTATCATTATCTGCGGTTTTCAGTTTCATCATTTCTGAACTAATTACCGTTGCCGACTGTCTTGTTATTTCATTAAATCTCATAAAATAATCGAGCTCTTCTTTGTCTAAGACACTTATCAACTTTTCAACTAACTCATCTCCTTCACCGAATACACCAGCAATATCCGAGTTGAGCTGCATCTTGTTTTTTTTCTCAATCTGTCTACCTGCCTGCTCGGTAATAACTGGTTTATTTTTGGAGAGGTCCGGCAGAGGAATATTAATATTTTTATTTTTATCTAATGATAGATTCACCGTGCCTAAAAAATTACTTTTGTCTATACGAATAATCTCATCTTTAAAGAAAGTAACCTCTAACCCATCCTCTCCGCCAACCAAAAAAACGATTTGATTTGAATCTTCTTTTACTAATTTTCCTTCTACTGTACTGCCATTTTTAAGATACAAAGTGTCTGCAAAAATATAAGAATTTAATCCGGCCCAAATTAACACAAGAAAGATTAATTTCTTCTGAGTCAAAAAGACCCTTTTCGACAATAGCAGCGGTTGAAATATTAAAGTTAGCAATTGAGACAAAGCCATCTTTCTGAATCCGCTATAGCTATTCATAAAAACAGGAAAATCAAAATTGATAACCTTATTCATTTCTGACACCTCCCGCAAAAATATGTTCCTCTACCGGCAATAACAATTTTTTTAATTGGCGAATTACATATACAACACGGTTCCTTTTCTCTATCATAAACTTGATGATATCTAACGTAGTTGCCTTTTTCACCAGACAATCTGACATAATTATCTACTGAGGAACCGCCATAACGAATCGCCTCAGTTAAAACATTTTTGATTTCCTCAAAGAGTAGCTGTTTTTCTTTTTCGGAAAGACTATTTGCCGATCTTAGAGGATGTATCTTTGCCCGAAAAAGACACTCTGAGGCATAGAGATTGCCTATTCCAGATATAAAAGTTTGATCCATGAGAAGCGGTTTAATTTTAGTCTTTTTAGAACCAAGCATTTTCTTAAACTGCTCTGCTGTTAGCTCAAATGGTTCTGGTCCTAATTCCTTTATAAACTTTAGATTGCGCCAATCGCTGAGTAGACGCAGCTCGCCAAATAAACGCTGATCATTAAAATCTAAAATTTTGCCATCGGAAAGCCTAAAGCTCACCCGGCTTCTTTTTCCATCTCCTGGATAAATCAATTGACCAGTCATTTTTAAATGGATGATGAGCGAATTATTGCTGGATAATTCTAGAATTAACACCTTACCCTTACGTAAGATATTTTTAATGGTGACCCCTGAGAGTCCCTTCTTAAATTTTTCCACGCTCGGCTGGCGAATTACTCTAGGATTATTAACATAGACTTCGATAATTTTTTTACCTAGAATGTTTTCCTCTAACTCTCGTCTTATAGTCTCAACTTCTGGTAGTTCGGGCATATTATTATTTATTTTATTTGAACAAAAAATTGTCGCTGCCTTGGGCCATCAAATTCGGCAAAATAAATCCCCTGCCAAGTGCCTAAGACTAAATTGTTATCCTCTATTGGGATTGCTACTGAAAACCCGAGTAAAGAGGCCTTAATGTGCGCATCGGAATTGTTCTCTGAATGTTTATAATATCCATCTGATGGAACAATTTTTCCTAAATGAGTTATAATATCATCTCGCACATCGGGGTCGGCATTTTCATTAATAGTGATGGCGGCGGTGGTGTGCGGAACAAAAACAAAACACATACCGTCCTTTATTTTAGAGTCTTTAACAATGTTTCGAACCTGCTCTGTTATATCAATAAACTGAATCCGCTTTTGAGTCTTTATGATTAATTTCTCCATTATTAAGTCAATCTCAATGCCACAATTAGATTATGCTTTTTACTTTAGGCCAAAAGTTTATAATAATCTTGTAGTGATTTGGGTTCAATATCGTATTGCTTAATCGCCTCGATTCCTTCGACGCTAGCCTTAGCGGCTGCGATAGTAGTAATATAAGGAATCTTATACTGAATAGCCATCATACGGATATAACTATCATCGTCTTTGCTACTACCTCCTATAGGAGTATTTATTATCAAATGAATCTCTTTATTCTTAATGGCATCTATAATATTCGGCCTTCCTTCGGATAGCTTCTTAATAAGAATAGTATCAATTCCCCTCTTTTGAAGAAATTTCGCCGTGCCTTCTGTAGCAAAGATTGTAAATCCTAACTCTTTAAGTCGACTCGCTATAGCCACAGATGCAGCCTTATCTCTATCAGCTACTGTCAATAGCACATTTCCTCTGGAAGCTAACACACTCCCAGCTGCACACTCGGCCTTATAATAGGCCAAACCAAATGTATCGGCAATCCCCATTACCTCTCCTGTTGCTTTCATCTCTGGTCCTAAAACAGGGTCTACCTCGCTAAACATATTAAAAGGAAAAACTGCTTCCTTGACTCCTACATAGGGAAGCTTCATCTTTTTTAACTCAGGAAAATCCTTTATCTTTCTTCCCATTACTAACATAGTAGCTATCCTAGCCAATGGTATCGAGGTAACCTTAGAAACCAAAGGCACTGTTCTCGACGCGCGTGGATTAGCCTCAAGCACATAGACTTTATCATTATATATTGCAAATTGGATGTTGATAAGACCGCAAACCTTTAGCTCCTTAGCAATTGTAGTGGTGTACTCCTCTATGGTCTTTAGATGTTTTTCTTTTATTGTTCTTGAAGGAATAACGCAGGCGGAGTCACCTGAATGAATTCCTGCTAGTTCGATATGCTCCATAACGGCAGGAATAAACACATCTTCTCCGTCACAAAGGGCATCGACTTCCGATTCTATCGCATCATCGAGAAATCTATCAATAAGCATGGGGTATTCGGGACTAACCTGAATTGCCTCAGTTGCATATTTAATAAGCTTCTCCTCATCATAAACTATCTCCATCCCACGACCGCCCAAAACAAAAGAAGGCCTCACAATAAGTGGATATCCTATTTTATTTGCAATTTTGATAACCTCTTCTAATGAACGGGCCGTATCTCCTTCGGGTTGCAAAATATTTAACTCTACCAACTTCTTTCTAAAGTAGTCTCTATCCTCTGCTAAACGAATACTTTCGGGGGAAGTGCCTAAAATTTTTACGCCGTTATCTTTTAACTCTTGGGCTATATTTAAAGGCGTCTGGCCACCAAACTGCACAATTGCTCCCTCTGGTTTCTCTTTTTCATAAATCGATAAAACATCTTCTACTGTTAAAGGCTCAAAATATAATTTATTAGAAGTATCGTAATCCGTAGATACTGTCTCGGGATTGCAATTAATCATAATAGACTCATAACCCATATCGCGTAATGCAAAAGCAGCATGGACACAGGTATAATCAAATTCTATCCCTTGGCCGATTCTATTCGGCCCACCACCTAAAATTAAAATTTTCTTATTTAGTGAAGTCTCAACCTTATCTGGTCCTATATACGTGGAATAATAATAGCAAGCGTTTTCAACGCCGCTAACTGGAACTTTATCATAATGGGCTTGCTTGCCAATCTTAATCCTTCTTTGTCGGACGGTCTTTTCTTCCATCTTAAACAACTCAGCTAAATATTTATCAGAAAAACCCCATTCTTTAGCTTTTGCCAATTTCTCATTAGATAAATCTCTCCAGTTGTATTTAAAAATCTCTTCTTCAAACTCCACAATTTCTTTCATCTCCTTAATAAACCACCTGTCGATATAAGTTAGTTGATGGAGCTCTTCAATTTTAAAGCCTTTGCGCAAGGCTTCATACATCAAAAATATTCTTTGGCTTGAAGGAAAAGCTAATCTTTCCCGAAGCTGCTCTACTGAAAGCTGTTTAAATTTCTCTACCCCCAAACCATATCTATTTATCTCAAGCGAACGAATAGCTTTTTGTAATGCCTCTTTAAAAGTCTTTCCTATACTCATTACTTCTCCTACTGCCTTCATCTGTGTACCAATAATATCCTTGGCCTGGGGAAATTTTTCAAATGCCCAGCGAGCAAACTTTACCACTACATAATCACCAGATGGTTGGTATTTATCAAGAGTTTTTTTCTTCCAATAAGGAATTTCATCTAATGTAACTCCAACTGCGAGCTTAGTTGAAATGCGGGCAATAGGAAAACCTGTGGCTTTGGATGCTAATGCTGAAGAACGTGATGTGCGAGGATTAATCTCAATTGCTACCAATCTATCATCTACAGGATTATGGGCAAACTGTATATTTGTCCCTCCAATTACCCCAATGGCGTCCACAATCTTGTATGATAAATCCTGCATACGTTTTTGTAGTTTCTCTGGGATAGTAAGCATAGGTGCAACACAAAAACTATCACCCGTATGGACACCCATTGCATCGACATTTTCAATAAAACAAACTGTAATCTTTTGTTCTTTTTGATCTCTGACTACCTCTAATTCTAACTCCTCCCATCCTATAACTGATTCCTCGACTAACACCTGATTTACGATACTAGCAGCCAAGCCTCGCGTTACTATCTTTCTTAATTCCTCAACATTATAGGCAATGCCTCCTCCGGTACCGCCTAAAGTATAAGCGGGCCGTAAAACTACAGGGTATTTTATTCTCTGAGCAATCTCTTCGGCCTCCTGAACCGAATGGGCAATTTCTGAAAGAGGAACAGGTATTCCCAATTTAGCCATCGTTTCCTTAAAGGCAAGTCTGTCCTCACCTCTCTCAATAGCATCTGCCTGAACCCCTATAATTTTAACGTTATATTTTTTTAATATGCCTGTTTTGTAAAGAATAGAGGCAAGATTTAACCCTGTCTGACCACCTAAATTAGGTAGCAAAGCATCAGGCCTTTCCTTCTGGATAATCTTTTCTAGGCTCTCTGGAGTCAATGGTTCAATATAAGTCTTATCTGCCATTGTAGGATCGGTCATAATTGTTGCGGGATTAGAATTAACTAAAACTATCTCGTATCCTTCTTCGCGTAACGCCTTGCACGCCTGAGTTCCAGAATAATCAAATTCACAGGCTTGGCCAATAACAATAGGGCCTGAACCAATAATCAACACTTTTTTGATATCATTTCTGCGAGACAAAAGAACCTCCTTTTAGTGAACTATGTTAGATATTATTATTCTTTTAATTTCTTGCATTACCTCCTTAACCGTGTTTACTTTTATAATCCCTTTTATATCCCAAGTCTTGATGCCAATAACTGGTTTTTTTGCATTCAGGGCAAAACTAATCTCTGACAAAGTACCATACTCTCCTGCCAAAGCTACAACTATATCTGCCGCAGTTGTAACTAAGGTATTGCGTGTGTAGCCTAAACCTGTGGCAATAGGAATATCGATATAAGGATTGGCTTCGTTTTTGTTCTCACCTGGCAAAATTCCAACGGTAATGCCGGAGTTTTCTTTCGCGCCTTTTGCCACAGCTTCCATAACCCCACCTAAACCTCCACAGACCAAAATAGCACCTATCTTTGCGATTTCTCTTCCTAACTGCTGTGCAATCTTGGCTGTATTTTCGTCGCATTGATGAGAACCAATCACAGCTATTATTAATTTCCGATGGGTCATCCCACTTAACAAATTAATAAATTTGAAATGTTAGTGTAGTAAAAAATATTCCTACTAGTATTTTCTTTTGCGCCTGGGTAGAATCGAACTACCACTACTGGCTCCGGAGGCCAGTGCTCTATCCGTTGAGCTACAGGCGCTTCTTCAGAAACTAAATGTTTTATGAAATAATCCAAAAGACTATTTTATCCTTATTATTATTTTGTTTCTTAAGAAATTCTCTTGGGGTTAATGCTATTAACGCTTTGTCTTCTTAGAATAAATCTAGCTGTGCCTGACTTTGTTTATCTTCACTTTGACTATCTGCTAAGATAGAAATAGTGCCATACTCTCCATCATATCCGGGCAAAATACTGACTTTACCTTGACGAACTTTTATTATCCCTTGGGCAATACCTTCGGGCATCTTTGCTAATAAATCTTCATTCGAAACATTTAATAAAATCTCAAATTCATTACCAAAATGGCTGACTAATCTTCGATACTCTCTCTCAACAAAAGCGGTACCATTACTACATCCTTTTACTTGCGCAATAATCTCATCTAAAGGAATCAAATTCTTAAATGGAATTGCATTACTAGGAACAACATCTGGGGGTCTATCAGCAAGCTGCTCGACTCGATTCATTACGCCCACTGTCACAGCCCTACCGCACTTTGGGCACCTTCCTTTATTTTGTTTTGTCTGTTGTGGCGACCAGCGAATTCCACAAATCCTATGGCCGTCAAAATGATATTTACCTTCTTGGGGAAAAAATTCAATTGTAAATAAAAATTTATTTTTATCTTTTGTCTTCAACACCTCTCTAATTTCTTTATAGCTTAATTCGCAATCAAAAACATTGGCTTCGCGACCAATTTTCCTAGGAGAGTGGGAGTCGCTATTAGAGATTAAACTAAATCTATCTAAACAAGATAATCTCCAATTCATTGCCGGGTCGCTAGAAAGCCCTGTCTCTAAAGCAAAGATTTTGGGCGTTTGAGCATCAAAACAATCGCTAATTCTATCGAACCCTGACATTGAACCAAATAAACTAAACCATGGCGTCCAAATGTGGCCGGGAACTAACATACAATTTTCATCAATATCAAAAATAATCCTTGCTAATTCTGCCGCATCTAAACCTAAAATTGGCCTGCCGTCGCTGGCTAAATTACCGTATCTGGATAATACTGAATTGATTTTATCTACTGTGCTAAAAGAGGGAGCAAAAATAATATTATGAATTCTATATGTTTTATTCCTCTTTGAATAAATGCTACTAATTTCGGTGGTAAGAATGAAGTGAATCTTTTTTTTATCTAATAAAGAATCCTTGTTTGACTTATAAATAAAAAGCCCATTCCCCTCTGGTTCTAATTTTAACTTTAGCTCTTCCAACCAAAGATGATGTGTAAAATCACCTGTTCCCATCAAATCGATACCTTTAAGCCGAGCCCATTCTACAATATTGTCAACATCCATATCCTTTGAAGTGGCTCGACTATACTTTGAGTGAATATGAAAATCGGCAATAAATCTCATGTTTTTAGACCTTTTATCACCTCTACAACATTACCCCAATGGCTTCCACGCCAATAAATCCGTCCGCAAACTTTACAACAAAAAAAATCTTCTTGCGAATCAAATACATAACTGGGAACTTTTGATTTAATATTATCTTTTTCGATATGTTCTAATTGAGTATTACAAATTGTACAACGAGTAAACATTAATTTCTGATCTGGTGTTATGTCTAAATTACTTAATACTTCTTTTAATTGCTCTTTAACACTTAAGCTCTTTACAAAAATTGTTTTTAATAATCTATCTTCTAAAATTTTATTATTTCTGGTTAGTACTACTCTATTTTCCCTCATGGCGGTAATAACAAGACTGCTTTTATTATTCTGCCTAAAATATACTGTATCGAATCCTAAAATTCTTAGCCATTTAGCAAGTTTTCCTAGCTCTCGGCTCACAAGAAACTTCATTAGGATTCTTCCTCTCCAAAGGCCTTTGGTAAGAAATCTTTCCTCCAAGAATGGTATAATCAACTACGCCTTTTAAAGTCTTTCCTAAAAACATCGAATTTTTTGACTTGGAAACAAAAGAGTTTTTATCTACAAGCCATTCTTGATTGGGTGAAACTACAATGATATCGGCATCGCTGCCTACACTTAAAGTTCCTTTTTTAATCCCTAAAATCTTTGAAGGGTTTAAACAAAGTTTTCTTATAAGAGTAGACCAATCCAGTAATCCTGTATGAATTAGTTCTGTAATGCAAACCGCCAATGTTGTCTCCAATCCTATAGTTCCGAATTCTGCTCGGATAAATTCTATGTCTTTTTCATTATCTGTGTGTGGGGCATGGTCAGAGGCGATTGCATCAATAACATCGGATTTTAAAGCTTGTTTTATTGACTCGACATCATCTCTACTTCTGAGTGGAGGATTAACTTTAAAATTAGTATCATACCCCCATACCGCCTCTTCTGTCAGACTAAAATAGTGTGGTGCTGTCTCACAGGTTATATTTATGCCTCTTTTTTTTGCCGCGGCTATAATTTCAACGGATTCTCTACAGCTTATGTGAGCGATATGAATAGGGGTCTTGGCTCTCTGGGCTAACTCTGCATCTCTAGATAATCTTGTATACTCAGATTCTCTAGAGATTCCTCTCAATCCCATTCGAGTAGAAGTTATTCCCAAATTAACTACCCCTTTGGCCGACAGAGATACATCTTCGCAATGACAAATCACTAAAATATTTTCTCTTTTAGCTATCTTAAGTGCCTCTAAAAAAAGCTGTGCGTTATCGACCGAATTTCCATCATCAGAAATAGCTATCGCCCCTTGCTGTTTTAGTCCACTAATATCGGATAACTCTTTACCCTGGCGCTGTTTTGTTATGGCCCCACAGATAAAAACATTCGCATGGGCGGTATTTTTTATAATTTTATTTAGTATTTGTATGCTTTCTCTACTATCGATGGGAGGATTGGTATTAGGCATAGCTAAAACACTGGTAACTCCTCCTTTTAATGCTGCATTGGTACCACTTGCAACTGTTTCTTTATCCTCCCTGCCGGGCTCTCTTAAATGAACGTGCATATCTACAATCCCAGGTATAACGACTCTATTGGTAGCGTCGATTATTGTTGCAGCATTATTTTTTAAATTTTTACCTACATTGACAATCTTATCATCCTCGACTAAAATATCTAAAATTTCATTGATATTATTTGCCGGGTCAACCACTAAACCATTTTTGATAATAATCTTCATCGCCTCTTTTTTGCTCCTTGTGCTACTAAAAACAATACCGCCATCCGAACAGCAATGCCATTTGTCACTTGATCTAAAATAACCGACTGCGAGCCATCAGCAACCTCGCTAGATATCTCAATGCCTCGATTAATCGGTCCGGGGTGCATAACCACAATTTTCTTCTTTGCTTTTTCTAATCTCTCTTGTGTTATGCCATATTTTTTAAAATAATCTAATTGTTCAGGAAACATATCTGCTTCATCCCGTTCAAATTGCATTCGCAAAACATTAATGGCATCGGCATTGGCAATGGCTACATCGATATCATCTGTAACGACCGATACTCCCATCTGTTCTATTTCCGCCGGGATTAACGATTTAGGTGCGCAGACTATAACCTTTGCCTTTAATTTGCTCAAGCCCCAAATATTTGAGCGAGCTACGCGCGAATGGGCAATATCTCCAACAATAGCAACTTCTAAACCCTCGATTCTTCCAAATTTTTCCTTCAACGTAAAAATATCCAATAATGCCTGGGTAGGATGTTCGTGCCAACCATCACCGGCATTAACTACACTGATATTCACATGCCGAGAAAGCATAGCCGCTGCCCCTGAGGCACTATGTCTTAGGACAATTATATCGGCTTTTAAGGCTTCGATATTTCTACCTGTATCAAAAAGCGTCTCACCTTTACGCGCGCTAGAAGTCTCGGCTGCAATATTAATAACATCAGCAGATAATCTCTTGGCGGCAATCTCAAATGAAACCCGTGTTCTTGTTGATGGCTCGTAAAATAAATTTACGACGGTCTTACCTCTTAAGGCGGGAACTTTTTTGACTTCTCGGGTTAATACCTCTTTAAAAGAGGCTGTGTTATCTAAAATCAATTCAATCTCTTCTCTAGTAAGCTCTTCTAAACTAAGTAGATGTTTTCGCGTCCATTCAATCATCATCTTGTTCCATAATTACTACTTCGTCAACGCCATCACATTCTTCAAGACGAACCTCTACACTTTCCTTCTGAGAAGTAGGAATGTTTTTGCCTACAAAATCAGCTCGAATCGGTAACTCCCTAAATCCTCTATCAATTAAAACACATAGCTGAATAAACTGTGGTCGACCAAAATCGATTAATTCGGTTAAGGCTGCGCGTACAGTCCTACCAGTATATAAAACATCGTCTACTAAAATCACCTTTTTCCCGGTAATGTCATACATCAAATCTGTCTTTTGAACAACTGGCTTTTCTGAAATCAGACTTAAATCGTCGCGGTACAAGGTAATATCCAACGTACCTACAGGCACACTTACTGCCTCAATATCTTCGATAGCTTTAGCAAGACGTTTTGCCAAATAGGCGCCTCTTTTCATTATTCCTACAATAACTAAATCTTTTGCACCTTTATTTCTCTCAAGAATCTCGTGGGCAATCCTAATCAGAGTTTTCTGGATGCCTATCTTATCCATTATTTTTGATTTCTCATGCATAGGTTAATCTAAATTTATATTTAAATCTCAGACGAAATATCCAAATTTGTTATTTTCTTTGCGAAAGTCGCTGAATAAAAAAATCCCTCTCTGCTTTTTCAGAGAGGGAAGAAAATTTTTAATTTGTCTTTTCATATGTTTTCCTTGCTAGTTTCTCTGAACTAGCTTAAAGGAGCGTAAAAAATATAACATCAAAACCCTGTTTTGTCAAGGACTAACTAACTACGTCCAATAAAATATCTACAATAAAAATAGCGTCAATAATTTTTTGCATTTTTGTATTTAGACCAGCTCTTTGGTTATAACGAAGATTATACCTCTTTACCGACCTAAAAGAATACAGATATGTCTTTTTGATTTGCTTAGCAATAGAAAAAGCACAAAAAAATATTTTACATTATGTATTTAATTTTTAGGCAATTATGAGTGAGCTAAATAATGAAAGGCGCTTAGGCAAGCCTTTGCCCCTTCTCCTGCTGCAATAATTATCTGTTTCTCTGGCACATCTGTAACATCACCGGCAGCAAATATACCAGAAATATTAGTTTCATTGTGGCAGTTCACCTTAATTTCTCCCAATTTATTTTTTTCTATACCAATAGCAAAGTCCGAGTTGGGGATAAGGCCAATTTCTACGAATACTCCTTCAACGAGGAGAGTCTGGTCTTTATTCTGGCTTTTTATTTTAATGCCCTTAACTAGTCTTTCCCCAAAAATCTCGGTTACCTGTGCATTATTTAATATTGTTACAGATTTAGCCGCCTCTATCTTTTCCCGCATTATAGCATCGCCACCTAAACTTGAGGTATTGTTAATTAAATAGATGTGCCTGGCTATCTTTATAAGTTGCAAGGTAGCATCTAAAGCAGAATTTCCTCCGCCAATAACCGCAACGTCCTTACCAGAGAACAAAGGTCCATCGCAGGTAGCGCAATAGGTAAGTCCTTTATTCCTAAACTCTTTTTCACCTGGAATATTAAGTTCTCTTGACCTTTTGCCTGAGGCAATGATAGCGGTTTTGGCTTGGTATAAATCTTTGTCAGTTTTAACATAAACTATGTCATCTTTTTTCTCTACCTCTTTTACCTCCTCATTTTCCTTTAAGGCAATATCAAACTTACGCATATGCTCTTCAAACTTTGCAGCAAGCTCAGGACCACTTATAAACTGATAGCCAGTATAATTCTGGATATCTCCGCTCCAAGCTGCCTGGCCGCCAATATCTTTAGTAATCACCAAAAGGTCCATCTTCTTTCTGGCAGCATAGACGCTAGCCGTGATACCCGCTGGTCCTGCGCCAATAATAATTAAATCGTTCATTGCCTGTTTTATCTTTTATTTGCTCAAAAAGAATCTGCTTAAAGTTATATACTATCACAAAGCTGCCTTTAGGATATGCTGTTTAGATTAAATATCTAACTCAGCCATCCATCGTCCATGGAGGTTGCAGTTTTCCAGGACTAACAACGTACCAGAATTCACTTTCAGATGTATTCCTAAAACCGGATTTAGTTTCTCAGGGCTAAGGTGATAGCGAGCAATAAATGCACGGTCTAAGTAGATATCCATATACATAATATAATGTTTTGTCTCCATCGGATGCAGAATTTCGCCAATCTTAATATTTGCATCCACGCACCCTGGACCTACTAAACCACAGGTCTTAGTAATCTTAATCTGGGGAATATGCTTCTTTTCTAATTCGCTTAGGTTTTTGGCATTAGCTGGTTTCTTAATCGCTGTATTATCCAATTTGAATGCCTCTTTCTTTGCCCCACATACCGGGCAGATATCCGGAGCCGAGCCAAATGCAATAAAACCACATTTACCACAAACAAAGGTATCCATCTTGGTCTCCTTGATTTTTATTCTAATAAATCTTCAAACATCCCTTCATGTTTTATCTCTTCTGACAAAATATGACAAACAAGTTGATAAGTGGCATGGTCTTTATCTTTGGTCTTATCTGCAAGTTTATTATACACCTCTATTGCCCCTGCCTCTGCATCCAAAACAACCTTGATAATTTTGTCATAATCAGATGTATCTTTGGGCGGCTTAGGGTAAGGGGCATTGGCATTCTTCTCTAATTCCATCGGATTAACCAAAGGCACGCCGCCTAACTCTTGAATTCTATCGGCAAGTTCTCCGGCATGCTCCTCTTCATCCTTGGCAATCTTAGATAAAAATTCGCTCATATCTTCATAGCCCTTGCCGGTAACTGTTTTTGCCATATGCCAGTAAGCATAATAGGCAAGCCATTCATCGCAATAGGCCTTGTTCAAATCCTTAATCAAATCATCCACATTAACCCCGACAATTTTTATTCCTTGTTTTCCCATTTTTATTTCCTCCTTTTTATTTCTTAGGTTTCATTTCCTGACCACAGCAGATAATATCACAGGTATCTACACAGCCGCACGCATTATCCACCGTAACTGCCAAACCGCATACTTCACAGGTATAGCGGCTGCCCTTCTTTGTAGTTTTGGTTGCCTTTTTTGTCCTGCATTTCTTTGTCATTCCTGCTCACCTCCCTCCTAAACTTTTTCAAACATATCTTTACCTATACAGTTTTACCAAATCCCATTTTCTACCATAAAACATGCCTTATAGGTAACTTTTATTCCGTATGTTTTTGATTTTTGAATTGCTTCCTCTGATTCAGAGCCAGGCTGCATCCAGATTTCCTTTATCCCTAATTCACTGCATTCGTCAACTATCTTTTCAGTAACTTCAGGTGGCACAACGGTAATTACTAAATCTGGTTTTGTTTCTAATGCTTTAAGATTAGCATAAATCCTCTGGCCTAAAACCTCTGTTATTTTAGGATGTATGCCTTTGACTTTAAAGCCACGCTTTAGCAAATCCCGAAATATCCTAAAGCCGAATTTCTCTTCTTTGTTGGATACGCCTATTACCGCAATCTCTTTTTCTTTGATATCCATTCTTGTCTTTATAATTTCTGTGCTTTTATAAAATCTTACTGCTTAATTATGATTTCCTTTTTTAGTTTTCCGCTTATACTACAATAACCTTCCACAGCCAGGGTGGCGCCATCCTTGGCATCTGGTATAAGATAGCTAACAGTTTGATTTATATTATTATCCTGCAAAGAAATGCTATGCGCAATAATTTCCTTTCCATTTAAAATAATGCTTACCTTATTTATATAATGGGTCTTAGGATTGCTTACGTTATGCACAATTACTGCCTTTAAAATTTTAGATTGGCTGTCATAAGTAATGATTATATCCGATGGCGGATGGGCATAGGCAAACGAAGATAAAGTGAAAAAAATCAAAAAC
>Ga0272448_1001595_pt1 | contig 30124 bp, 34 predicted proteins | sample YNPCB0191_FD_202220 | JGI IMG/M metagenome (GOLD analysis project Ga0272448, IMG submission 202220) | Hot spring sediment microbial communities from Yellowstone National Park, WY, United States - YNP-CB-019-1 | ecosystem: Environmental > Aquatic > Thermal springs > Hot (42-90C) > Sediment...
TCACTATTAATAATCAAGAAGAATATTAACAATAAACAAGATTAAATGTATTATCAAGATGATTATTAATCAATAAAATTAGATGTATTATCAAGATGATTATCAATCAATAAAATTAGATGTATTATCAAGATGATAAAAAAAGTATCAAAATGAGTAAAGAAATTATCATCTTGATAATTTCTTAAGAATATAAATAATCAAGATAATTATTTTGTATGGAGATAAATAATCAAGATAAATGCTAATCAACAAGATTAAATTAATTATCAAGATGATTAATTATTAACAAGATGATTATTTATCAACGGGATTAATTATTAACAAGATTAAAGAAATTGTCAAGATGATTATTAATCAATACAATTAATTATTAACAAGATGATTATTAATTATTAACAAGATGATTATTAATTATTAACAAGATGATTATTAATTATTAACAAGATTAAAGGAATTATCAAGATGATTAAAGGAATTATCAAGATGATTATTAATCAATAAGATTAAATTAATGGTCAAGATGATTATTAATCAATAAGAAGATTAATTATTACAAGAAGATTAATTATTACAAGATTAAAGAAATTATCAAGATGATTATTACTCAATAAGATTAAAGAAATTATCAAGATGATTATTACTCAATAAGATTAAAGAAATTATCAAGATGATTATTAATCAATAAGATTAAATTAATTAATAAGATTAAATTAATTAATAAGATTAAATTAATTAATAAGATTAAAGGAATTATCAAGATGATTATTAATCAATAAGATTAAAGGAATTATCAAGATGATTATTAATCAATAAGATTAAAGGAATTATCAAGATGATTATTAATCAATAAGATTAAATTAATTAATAAGATTAAAAGAATTATCAAGATGATTAAAGGAATTATCAAGATGATTATTAATTAATAAGATTAAAGAAATTATCAAGATGATTATTTATCAATGAAATTAGATTAATTAACAAGTTGATTATTTATCAATGAAATTAGATTAATTAACAAGTTGATTAATAATCAACCAGATTAAATGAATTATAAATAAAATTAAATGAATTACCAAGATTATTTATAATTAACAAGATTAAATTATTAATTAAGATAATTAATAATCAACATGATCAAATTAATGATCATCAAAATTAATAATCAACATGATAAAATTAATTATCAAGAGGATTAATAATCCACAATATTAAAGGAATGATCAAGAGGATTAATAATACACAACATTAAAGGAACGATCAAGATGATTATTAATCCACAATATTAAAGGAATGATCAAGATGATTATTAATCCACAATATTAAAGGAATGATCAAGATGATTATTAATCAATGGGATTGATTGGGTTATCAATATTGATTAATAATCAATCAGCCTAAAGGAATGATCAAGATTGATTATTAATCAATCAGCCTAAAGGATTAATCAAAATTGATTAATAATCAATAAGACTAAAGGAATGATCAAGATGATTAATAATCAACAAAATTAAATGAATGTTCAATAAGATTAAATGAATGATCAAGATGATTAATAATCAACAAAATTAAATGAATGTTCAATAAGATTAAATGAATAATCAAGATGATTAATAATCGACAATATTAAATAAATGAACAAGATGATTAATAATCGACAATATTAAATAAATGAACAAGATGATTATTAATCAATAATGTTAGATTAATTATCAATATTTTTATTAATTCTATTATGTTTACATAATAGATGGGTTATAATTTGTATTATTATAATAAACTTCTGTCTTCCTAATAATCTTATTATATTTATTAATCTAATGAATATAATAGCTGTTTGCTCCGACAAGAAAAACATAACTTAAGATTGCTACCACTCAAGGAAAGAGTTTATTTGCACTATAATCTTTAATATGTTAATAAACCACATAAACAAAGGGGATTAGGTGAATACTCTATAATTTTTTGTCTATTCTTCTTAATGAATAATCATCTTAATTCTTCATCTTTTTTTTTTATTGGCTAATAATCATCTTTTTTATTTACTAATAATGATCATGATTAACTATCTTAGTTGTTAGTGCGTAATCAGGATGCTAATGATTGTTATTAATTTAAGTGATAAGAGTTTTAAAAGGTCTAATTAAATAGGAAATATAAAGTAGATAACAGTGTTTAAAATACCGAGATTGTTGGGTCTTAAGATGCTAAGAATGTCTATATTTTAGTATTTGTGATTTCTAAGATGTTAAGAATATTTAACATTTAAATACCAAGAGAAAAATTTGTAATGTTAAAGATCTAAATGTAATAATTCTTTAAATTCAGGTGAAGTTGAATTATATTATATACAATTAGAAATTAATTAAATACCGGTAAAGATAACAAATAAATAATAGATGATTTCTATAAAAAATGAATTTTAATTATAAAATTATTATCAATAATAACTATGATTCTAATCAATTCAGTCAGAGACCTAATTAAAAATTTTCAACAAAAATATAAAGTCTCTGATGAAGTGTTTGCCAAGTCACTAATTGCCTTCAATAGAAGATGGAAATTACCAGTTAATGAACACATTAATAAAGAAGAACAACTTAATGTTTATTATGTCGCGACATGGTTCTTCTTTTATTATAATATGGTTAAAAATGAGTTACTTAATCCATATTACATCATAAATTTCTTAAAGTTGATTGTAGCTAAACAATTAACACTTGAAGATTTATATAACATATTTAATAATTGTAATTATGTTGAAGTTAATACTATGTTAGATAAAATAGGTATTATCGAGTATGATGATATTATCGACCAGTTAATATTAATAGCTAACTTAAATGTGTTAAATCTATCAACAGTAGAACTTAAATTACAATTTGAAGATCCCGCTAGAGCTGTAAATCATTCCCCTATTTTTAAAGAATATATTTTAGGAAGAATGGCTAATAATGCCTATGTAACTAATATGGCTTTACAATTGAATCAATTACTACAATATTTATAAAAATTGATTTTTATTTCATTTTCATTAATCATAATAATGGATGGATATTATGAACATTACTATGACCGTCTGATTAAATTAAATTCGGAGAATAAACTGTTAACTTTACATGTCTTTGATTTATTAACATTTGATTTACCACAATACTATAAAAGTGCACCAGGATTTGGTATTCCTGAGGAAATGATACCAATACTTGGATTTGATCCAAGTGTTATGATAGCTGGTACTTTTAGTAATTGGCAGCCAATTAAGGTAAAATATTATCATGTTCCTTATAAATTTTGGTCAGATTGTTATTCAGTAGATGGATATATGGAAGGAGATTTTTGGCCTTTATTTAGATTTAGTATCTGGTTACCACCGGGTATGTATCAATATAAATGGATAGTAAATGGAGAGTGGTTATATCAAAGATCAGTTAAAACGGTTAATGATACTCAAGGAAATATTAATAATATATGTGATAGTAGTAAAATTTTACGGACTTCTAATGGAGTAATGTCGTTAAAAATATTAACTGCTGCAGTAATTGCTTTATATTCAACTCAAAGAAAATATGATCAATCATTATCACCACTAAATACTGAAATATTACCACATGAGTTAATTAACTTAATCGACAGTCGTAATAGTACTAATGACAACTTATTAGTGATTGTTTTTAATAAATCTAATGACTCCCCAATAAATTGAATCTTTTAATTATAATTTAATTGATAATAAAATGTTATCAATTAATAAACTTTCATCAATAGCAGCAGGACTTAATATTGAATGAGGTTATCCTTTTCAGGAATTAATAAAAGTCAATAGTGAGGCCTTATGGGTTAATATAGTATTAGTATTAGATAGACCTCTTATTGATAATATATTATTTGATGATCTATTTAATAATAATAAATATCCTTTATTAGAAAACGCTATCGATCAAATAAATGAACATCAAATGTTTTCAGTTTATTTAATGGTAATTGGTTATTATTTAGAACATGGTAGAAATAGGTTAAAATTACAAAGTAATGATATATTTAATATTATTATACATGTTCATCAAGATATCCATAGTCAACGATTAATATCGATATTAGATAGTCAGTTAAATGACTTAATTAAACATTTCAAGATGAACAGAGATTTGTTTAATATTATTTATAGAACAGATAACGGATGGTATAAATGTGATCATTTTGATTATAGTAATACACATCTTCTTGTTTCTTTAAGTCAATGTGCTGGACTTGATCAGGAATTGGAACCAGGAGCCATAATTACCCCTGATCATTTTATACCATATGATATTGACTCTAATACTATTAATATATCTCAAGAATATTCAGTTAACAATGATATAATTAATTGTTTGGCTAATATTTTAAAGTCCAACTATCATTTATACGCTATTAAGTATATTAATCAACATTATAAGTCATCTAATTTATCTAAAAATGGGAAACATTTTAGCATTTATTTAACCGAGAATAATTTTAATATCAAAAAAATACTACAAGTTAATAAATTATGGAATCCTAAGAATAAAAATGAGTTGGTGACTTGTTTATAGTGGGTCCAAGTAAATAATATAATTATACAATTATGATGATAACTAATGTATTCATCATCACGATAAATACATTTTAATTTAATGAAGATCTTTAATTAGATAAAAAATAATATTAATCCAATTTAATAATAAAAAAATGGGTTGTTGTTTTAGTTGTGATATAGATGATCGATGTAAACATCCTAATTATTCTGATGTTTATAAACCATATGTTAACACCTCTCCTTCAGCACCACCATTGGACGTTGATACTTGTAATATGTGTCATGGTGTAGGATATGTATGGAATGGTCATTATAATATATTATGTTTTAATTGTAATGGTTATAAGCCATATAGTAATAGTTTATACTTATAATAATTGAATTATTATATTTAATTTATTTTTAGATAAATGGAGCTACAAATAATTTTATTAGCATTTCGCGAATATGATACTGAAATTTATTGGCAATTTAACTGCAATAAATTGGAATTAACTCTTTTTAAAGACGAAGTTGACCAATATAATATATGGATTAATAAGTTTTTGAAAACTGGCAAAGCACCATTAAGTTCTTATGTTAATCCAGATTATGCTGATATGCTTTTAATTGCTCGAAATCGAAACTACCAAGAATTATTTGGGTGTCCAGGTAACAGAGGTCCCTATCAAATAGGAGAATCTACTGATAATTTTAGAATTATTGATGATGATGATTTTTTAGCTGAAAATTTAACTATTGAACCTAATACTAATGAATTAAAGAATATTATTACTAGTCCTTACACTGATTCAGGTGAATTTGGGATGGGTTATCGCATATTACCTGTAACTAATAAATTAATCAAAAGAAGAAATAATAATATTCTTTAAAAGATCATGGGTTGTTGGGTTAGTAAAAGTGTAATTGATCAAGAAAAAAATGTAATTGATGATAATAAATATCTATTAGTTCCTTTATGTTGTAAAGAATGTCTCGATATAAAATGTCATTATTGTTTAAATGATAAAAATTGTCATCAATGTCTAGGTACCGGAAAATTATTATGTTCCAATTGTGTAAGGAATATTATTTATCGATAAATCTAAAATTGAATTTAAGCAACTTATTCTGATTCCATCTAAATGTCTAAATTTTTAATAACCATTATCTACTTTGGCATTTTATATTATTTTAACTATTGGTTAATTCATAGTCACATTTATTCGATTTGTAGATGGAATGATAATATTAATCGTTGTTTATTTAGCCAAATATTTATTATGTTCTTATTATCTCCTTTAATAGTAACTGTTATTATTATTATTATTTGCATAACTATTACACCTTTATTAGAACTTAAGAATTTGTTATTACAGGTTAAAAATATTAAACATCTAAAGTTATTACCCTTCTATGTTGTTAAATCACCTTTTGTTTCTTTAGTTTATTTGATATTAATATTTAGGTATATTGTTTATAATATATATGTTTTTAACTACTATCTTATTGAATCTGATAATAATTATGCTATCTGTTCCTCTGACACCGAAACTATAGTCTTATGCTCACTCATCCAATCATTATTAATGATTGTAATTTTACCTATTATACTCATCATATCATTCTCATCATTACTTACTTATATTGGATTAGTAAAACAGAATCTATATAATATTGAAAAGAAATTATTATCATAACATACTTAATATCTTTGATTAGTCTTATTATTAGACTAATTAGACAATAAATTATTTTATTATAAACTTAAGATATTATTACAATAATAACATACTTAGTAATGGTTTTTAGACGATTGATATAGCTCAATTTATTCCAACAAATTCACATCATTAATTATTTTTAATATCTTAGTTAACTAACCAAAATAATAGGATTTATTATCTTGATGAACTAACCAAAATAATAGGATTTATTATCTTAATTAACTAACCAAAATAATAGGATTTATTATCTTGATGAACTAACCAAAATAATAGGATTTATTATCTTAATTAACTAACCAAAATAATAGGATTTATTATCTTAATTAACTAACCAAAATAATAGGATTTATTATCTTGATGAACTAATCAAGATAATAAATAAATAGTCCTTTAATTGACTAATCACATGATTATCATTTTGTAAAATTAAGTTAAAAAAATCTGTGATAATTCATTATCTTGTCGAATTAATCAAGATAATAATATATTTTAATGTAATCTATATTATTATTAACTAATATAATTATATTTAATGGTAGTCATAGAAATTTTTACAAGACACTAATATCTTTAAACGTCATATTAATATAGACTGAATATTCATCATCTGAATCCTCATCACTTAGATCTGATCCACTACTAGTTTCATCAGATAAACTAACTGCATCATCTGAGAGACTGGTTGCATTTTCAGATTCATCATAGATGGTTTTAATATAAGTTATAACTTTCTGATTAATTTCATTTTTATCATCATTAGATGTAACAGTTAACATCTGTTTACCTTCTTTATTTAATTTACACAGAGTCTTAATTTCATTGGACATTAATTCAATTTTAATAATATTAAACCCTAATAATGTGTTTTCTAATATTTCTTTAACGTTATTTTTAATCTCATCGGTTGTCTCTCCAATATAGTTATCACCATTTTTATTTTGTAAGGTGTAAGTTAAAGTCAATTGATACTTCATTTATTTATAAATTAAACATATTTTTAAATACAATTTAAAATTCCAATAACAAATTAACTTAAAAGTGATTTTAAATATGATTTTTATCATAGTTCAGAAAACATGAAGACGTTTTCAATTATAGCCGCCATTAATAATGATGCCTTAATAGGTATCAAGGAAGAAGGTAAATATTATTTACCATGGCCTACTGTACGAGAAGATATGAACTTTTTTAAAGCTAAAACCTGTGAGACACCTTCAGATTTTATGAATGCTATTATTATGGGATATAATACTTGGCTCTCGATGCCCCAAGTCTATAAAAATAATACCAAAAGATATAATATTATCATTTGTAGAGATCATCAGACATTTACTAATGGAACCAATTTTTATTATATAGATAATTTTGATCAGGCTTTAACACATATTGAGACTTTAACTAATATACATAATATTTATGTTATTGGCGGTAGTCATATATATGATTGTGCTTTGAACCATAAACAATTGGATAATATATATATAACTCATATAAATCAATCTTATCCCAAAAATAATGCGGTCGAACGATTGATTTATTTTCCAATTGATCACCAAGCCTTTAAATATTTAATTGACTATTCAATGTTAACTAAAGTAGATGAATCTGATATTAAATGTGAACAGGGATTTAATTTACAATATAGATTTTTACACTATAAAGTCACTTCTACTAATTTCTTTAACTTAATTAAAGATCTTAAAATACCCACTATTCAAACTGGTAACTTAATTATGTCTAATACAAATTTAGATGAATATCAATATTATCATCTGATTGAACATATTATACATAATGGAAAACTTAAATCCTCTCGTAATGCCACTACATTAAGTGTTTTTGGGTATCAATTAAGATATGATTTAAGTAAAGGATTTCCCTTATCAACTCTAAAAAGAGTTTTTTGGAGAGGAGTGGTTGAAGAATTATTATGGATGTTAAAAGGATCAACCAATGTTAAAGATCTCCAACAAAAAGGTATTAAAATTTGGGATAAAAATTCATCTCAAGAATATCTCCAAAAATATGGTCTTCCCTATCAAGAAGGTGATATTGGTCCTGGATATGGATTCCAAATGAGATATGCTGGTGCTGACTATATTGATTGTCATACTAATTATCAAGGGAAAGGTATTGATCAACTTACTAATTGTATTAATTTAATTAATAATGATCCCTCTAGTAGAAGAATTATCATTGACCTTTGGAATGTTAAAGATATTGATAAAATGGCATTACCACCATGTCATATGCTTTATCAATTTAGTGTGGATCAAGATGTTTTAAATTGTCATCTTTATCAAAGAAGTTGGGATGTATTTTTAGGATGGAATACAAGTACAGCTGCATTATTAACTCATTTATTAGCACATCATTGTGGCTTGAAACCTGGTATTTTATTACACACTATTACCGATGTTCATATTTATAAACCTCATTTAGATAATGGTTGTATTGATGAACTCTTAAAAAGAACACCTCGCGATCCTCCTAAATTATCTATTAAAAATACACATACCAATATTACTGATTATACGTTTGATGATTTTGTACTTGAAAATTATTATCCCTATCCCTCTATTCAAGCAGAAATGATTGCCTAAACCGTTTTAAAACCAATATTAGCTAATTATGATTAATTATCTAATATCTTTTTAATATTCGCCATTATATGATTTTTGTTGTCATTGTCTCTAGAAATGCTAATATTATTTCTAGATATCATTAAGTTACATACTTTAATAAATTTCGTGATATTCATCCCAAAAATAATTACATTCTATTATTTATATATGTAGTTTTCTTATAACTTATATAGAGAGGTATCTACATAATACTTATATTTATAATTAATTAAGGTGATTAAATTAATATCATCTATGTCGATAATTAACATAATTATATTCATATTAACTAAATAATTAATTATCTTAATCATTAATAGATTAAATGATTAGACACTATTTATAATTATTGATAAATAAAATTAGTCAACATAATTATTTTGACTAATATTTTCAACTAACCTTCTTAATAAATAATATTCTTGATCATTAATCTAACTTTATTAACTATTAATCTAGCTTTCTTAATAAATAATCATTTTAATTTTTAATTTAACCTTATTAATTAACAAGTATCACCAACGAAACATCTAATTTCATCTATCAATAACCATAAAATTATTATTCAGCATTATATTTAATAATTGAAAAATAGGATAATTAGTTATTAAGAAGGTTAGATAAATATTTAAGACAAATATTTATTATTTATTTAGATGATGATCTAGTAAGAAGATTAAATTTATAATCTAGATGATTATTATTAAGAATATTAGTCAAGATGATTATTATTAAGAATATTAGTCAAGATGATTAGTCAAGATAATTGCTAATCAATAATATTAGTCAAGATGATTATTATTAAGAATATTAGTCAAGATGATTAGTCAAGATAATTGCTAATCAATAATATTAGTCAAGATGATTGGTCAAGATAATTGCTAATCAAGAATATTAGTCAAGATAATTGCTAATCAAGAATATTAGTCATTATGATTAATTAACATTATTAATCAAGATGATTATTTTTAATAATCAAGAATATTAGTTAAGAATATTGGTCAAGATGATTAATAAAAATAATTGAAAATCAAGATGATTATTTTTAATAATCAAGAATATTAGTTAAGAATATTGGTCAAGATGATTAATAAAAATAATTGAAAATCAAGATGATTAATAAAATAATTGAGAATCAAGATGATTAATGAAAATAATTAAGAATCAAGAAGAAGGTCAGATAAATAATCAAGAAGAAGGTTAGATAAATAATCAGGAGATTAAGAATCAATAAAATTATTTATTAAGAAGGTTAGATAAATTAAGAATCAAGAAGTTATTTATTAATAATATTTTGACTAATATTCATCTGATTATTATCTTCAAAATCAATGTAACATTAATTATCAATATAATTCTAAATTAAATGGAGACGTTTTAATCAAGATGATTTTTAATTAAAACTATCAGATGAATAATTAATATATCAAATGATGTTAATCATAAATAATATCAAATGATTTAACATACAAGATATTAGATTTCTAATCATAAATAATTAATCAGGACTATTATTGATCATTAAAATAATTATTAATTTGATGACTAATAAGATTATTAATAAAGAAAATTAGATAAAGTCTCAAAAACATAGATGAGTCATCAATAAGATTAATATTAATATTAATTATAATGATAATCATTATAAAGAGTTTATTATTAATAATATTCATCTTAACAACTTATCAAGAGAATAAATAATTCTCTTTCCTTAATGGTTAATATAAAATGATTATTAATACTTGATAAGTCATTTAATATTCTTAATAATAATCATCTCGATTAATTATTCATCTAATTTTCTTGATGAACAATCAACTTGATTATTCATTTGATCTTTTGATTAATAATAATCATCACTAGATTATTATTATTTATGTTTATCTTAATATTAATAGCACTATATATACATAATATCTTTATCATATTTAATTATTGTAGTTATAGTTAAATACTAATTTTACCAATCATTATAAACATCAATAATATCTTAAAATCATTTTTATTATTTGATCATTTAATTATATATAACTTATCAGCTAAAAATCAATTCAACTATTAAAAGAATATGAATCTCATAACTATTTTATTAACCTAAATAATTAGTTAAATTTTAAAATTCACATCGCAACTTCCTCTATTTATGTATTATCATTATAAACACAATGATAATACATAAATGAAGAGGGAGATAATAACCTTTTAAAATATTTCAGATTTATATTAATATAAATCTATAATAATTGTTATTAACCCAAATAATTATTTAAATTTTAACGGTTAAAAGTTAATCTAATAGCTTTTTTAAGCCATTAAAAAATTCTAGATCTAATAACTTTTTAAAATATTAGAATAAATCTATAATAATTGTTATTAACCCAAATAATTATTTAAATTTTAACGGTTAAAAGTTAATCTAACAGCTTTTTTAAACTGTTAAAAAGTTTTAGATCCAACAACCTTTTTAATTATTATAGATTTATTTAAAGTATTAGAATAAATCTATAATAATTGTTATTAAACCAAATAATTATTTAAATTTTAACAGTTAAAAATTAATCTAACAGCTTTTTTAAGCCATTAAAAAGTTTTAGATCCAATAACCTTTTTAATTATTATAGATTTATTCTAAGATTTAGAATAAATCTATAATAATTGTTATTAAACCAAATAATTATTTAAACATTTAGAAATTTTATTATCATCATACTTAACATAAATCTATAATAATTGTTATTAATCCTAATAATTAATTAAACACGATTAAATATACATAATTCAACATTAAAGTGTTATAAACACCCAAACAATTGCTCTAATAATTGTTATTTAATCTAATAGGTTTCTTAAACCGTTAAAAATATAGCCCAATGGTAATAATTTTTTAATCGTTGTTCAATCAAATATTAGATAAAAATTAATATAAAGGGGTTATACTGTTATTATCTAAACGATATCGCGAAATAATTAACTTCATGTATTTTATAGTATAAAATACATAACATAATATAACACATGGTTATATTAGATATTTATGATTTTATGAAAGTGTAAATTATTTAATAGATATTTGAATTAATTTACATTATGATGTTCATAACTTTATATATTTATTTTAGGATATAGTGTCTAGTATGTGTTACTAAAATGTTTAATGATGTCAAGGTTTATCGCACTACATATTATAATATTAAATAACTTGGGTTACAATTAAGATAATCATTAAATATATTCGTTGACACTTGTTTAAGGTTGTTAAGATAGATATTAATCAGATTGATAATTATAATTAAGAATTATCAATAGTTAATTAAAAATAATTGTTAAACTAACAATTATGTTAATTCTAAAAATGAAAAATGTGTTGAATAATCTACATATTATTAATCTAATAATATTAACAGATAATTAAATTAATTAAAAAAGTCCACAATCGGACATGTGTCAATTATTTTATAGTCTCCAGGAGTTACATGATTGTCATTGTTTTTCTTGCCTTTTGTTACTTCTTTAGTTTCAAAATAATAGTCCTTATAATGCATTTTATTTAAAATTTCAACGGGATTAATATTATTTTGGTGACATCTTAATATTAAATCTACTATTGCTTCATTTTTACTTGTAAAGACTTTTAATGTTTCACCATTATATAATGATTGACAATAGGTAGGTATGTGAAATACACAAACAATATCTTCCCATTCTCTAATATTTGGAGTGGGATTTCCGTGTACCTGTTTTTCTTTAATGTATTTAGAATGTTGATTCCCATGATTTATTAATGCTTCATTATAGCTATTGTAAATACCGTAAATAACCTCATTGTTTATATATACATATACGACTCTATTCATTTTATTTAAAAAATAGAATTCCTAATTATTCAATTTTATTCTAAATTTATATTTTTGGTAAACTTGGTAATGGTACAGATGACATTAATTGTTTATCTGGTAATTACTGAGGTACATGAATGTGTGGTATGTTATTTTTATTTGGTAATATGGGTAACGTTGGTAATGATAATTTATTAGTTATAGGTAAATTAGGTATTGTTGTTTATTTAGGAAGTACAGGTAATGTTGATGTAGATGGTAATGGAATAGTAATAGGAGTATCTGGAGTAGGAGTAGCAGTACTAGGCACATCAGAAATAGACATAGCAGTACTAGGCTCATCAGTAGCAGTACTAGGTACATCAGGAGTAGTAGTAGTAGCTGTAGTTATGACAGTACTAGTAGCTGTGGTTGTGGTAGTAAGACTAGGAGTATTAGTAGATACTATCCTTGATAGTGGTCCATTAGTAATGGTAGTAGGGATAATCGGATTAATTATTCCTATCTTAGGTAAAGCGGATGTTGTTGATGGTAATTTAGGTAAAGTAGATGTTGTTAATGGTAATTTAGGTAAAGTGGATGTTGTTAGTGATGGTTTTGGTAAGGATGGTTGTATGTCTGTTGGACCACTTAAAAGAGCTAAAGCAGATGTTACTGGAACTGTTGAAGTAGTAGAGGTAGTAGTGGCGGCAGGTGAAGGAGCTGGTGAAGTCTTACCAAGATGAGAACGACAATAGATAGAACCATTAGTACATGGTTTACCACAAGGTTCGCCAACCCTAGGTTTCCTAATTATCTTAAATTGACAAGTATTAGATTTAATCGTAGGAGTAGAAGGAGCGGAAGGAGTACTAGAAGCTGGCATATTAATAATAGTTAATAGTTCGTCTAAAGTAACTGTTAAACCTTTATTGGCTTGTAACCAGTTAATAATAGGTTGTAAAATGGCAGTATTGACCAATAAAGAAAAATTGGATTCAAGAGACATATTTTTATAACTCAAGGTTATAAACATAAAACACATAAAAAATAAAAAATCAATTTTTATTTTAATCTACCATATATGGAAATTTAATAATCGTCATCATCAATATCGTCATCATCTTCCACATCATCATCATCATCATCATCATCTTTAGGTTTAGTGATATTAGTTAATTTCTGAGCAATATTAGGCTGTAACATAGATTTAGATGCTAATAAGGAGGGGGTAACTAAAGGATTTTTAGGCGTAGTAATTAATGATGAAATGTTAGCTACACTAAAGGCACCAGCTGACTTATTAGCAGTTGTAGTCGTAGTGGTACCTTCATATTGTTTAATATGACGACGACAATATTCAGAACCAGCTACAGAAGGCTGATTACAGGGTTCGCCTTTTCTAGGTTGACGAGTCATAATATGTTTGCATGGTGTAGTAGAAGTTTTAGGTGAAGATTTCTTAGTGGAAGGAAGAGAAGTAGTTTTGGTTAATTTAGGTACAATAGAGGATTTAGTATTCACATTAATGACTGAATTGAGTTCGTCAACTGAAACCGTTAAACCCTTAGTGTCAATTAGCCATTCAGCAATTGGTTGAAGAATAGACTGGGCCACTAAAGAGGAGAATTTATCATTAAGAGACATTTATTTAATTGTAAATAAATAAAAATTGTCTTTTCAAATTCATTTTTGATAAAATTTTTTATTTTGCCACCATTGAATTATTTCGGATTTAGGTAGTAATCCCCTTTGACCAAATGTTATTTTATCTAATAAAATCATTTGATCAATGATTTTATCTAGATGTTCATAGTTACCTATAAAAAATGGCGGTAAATTAATATATAATTCGTTTGAATATTTTGAATTACCGTTACATAAGGAATTTATTAAAAATTGTTTATAAGTTGGATCAATAATAATATTATCTAATTTAAGATAAACATGATCTTCTAAATATTTATCATACCCTATTGAGTTATATTGTAATTCAAAATTAAGTAATGGATATTTTTTTGCTAGTTCCTCATTAATTGTTTTAGTTATTAATCCACAATAATTATATCCATCATAAGAATATTTGCCTTTTGGATAAAATTTTAATCTTTTTTGATTAAAAATAGATTCATCAATATGTATATGTTGATTTCTAACTTGCTTAATAATCTTATCGAATTGATTGTTTAAATAGTTATGGATGATTTTATTCATAATTTATTTCAAATGAATAAACATAATTATTCATTCATTTTTATCTAGTTACTTTAAAATGTTTTCACCTCTTTCTATCTTTTTGGGATTTATAATTGGGTTGCTTCTCCTTTCCATCGCTTTCTATGTACGTAGTAAATTTAATTTGGATTTCTCTTATTATATTGGTACTATTATTGCCTTTTTAGTTTTGATCGCTCTTCGGTAATATTTAACGATTATTATTAATGTTCAAGAAGAATTATCAATCAACTATTTAATCTATTAAAAATAACATAACAATTAATATAAAATTTTATTATTTAACCTAGTACACTAAAAATTTATAGGTATTATTAAACTAGTAAATATATGTCTTAGTACGAGCCATTATTTAAATGATGATCTTATTAAACTAATACTTATAGAAATATTGAGTAACTTGCTAAAAATTATATATTGTTAACAACTTATTGAGATTTATCATTTTACTAATATCCATTGAGTTTTATCACCTTATTATTTTGATTAACCTTAATAAAACTTTTATATTTAATAGATTCTTATTAATATTGTTTAATTCACCAAAACATATATATTGTGACCAAAATTAATAAGATTATTTAACTTTCTAAGACTTCTATATTTTGATTATAACTAAAAGACTCTTATTTTCTCCTTTGGTCTAACACAGGAGAAGGTTATTCATATATTTTAATCATCTTAATATAAATCTTATTAATTTAGTTCTTCTTAAGAAAAGATCCATTAATTTTGATTATCTTGGTAAATCCTTGTTAATGTGGACCTTATTAAGAAGGCTATTATTAAAATTGTTCATCTTAATGAGTCTTATTAATTTTGTTCATCTTAACAAGACTGTTATTAATTTTAATGATCATAAGAAGAGTCTTATTAATTTTGTTCATCTTAACAAAACCGTTATTAATTTTGATGATCATAAGACTCTTCTTATTAATTTTGTTCATCTTAATGTGTCTTATTAAATTTAGTCTTGTTAAGAAGACTGTTATTAATTTTAATGCTCTTAAGAAGAGTTTTATTAATTTGATCATCTTAATAAGTCTTATTAACAAGGCTTATAATTTTAATTATCTTAACAAGAGTGTTATTAATTTAATCATCATAAGAAGTGTCTTATGAATTTAATCATCTTGATATGTCTTATTAAATTTAGTCTTGTTAAGAAAACTGTTATTAATTTTAATGATCATAAGAAAAGTCTTATTAATTTGATCATCTTGATGTGTCTTATTAACTTGGTTCTTCTTAACAAGGCTTATAATTTTAATCACCTTAAGAAGACGGTTATTAATTTGTTGTTCTTAAGAAGACGGTTATTAATTTGTTACTCTTAAGAAGACTATTATTAATTTTAATCATCTTAAGAAGACCTTTATTAATTTGTTCTTCTTAACAAGACTATTCTTAATTTTAATCATCTTAAGAAGACCTTTATTAATTTGTTCTTCTTAACAAGACTATTCTTAATTTGTTGCTCTTAAGATGACTATTATTAATTTGTTCTTCTTAACAAGAGTCTTCTTAATTTGTTATTAATAATACTGTTATTAATTTTAATCATCTTAAGAAGACTATTATTAATTTGATCATCTTAAGAAGACTATTATTAATTTGATCATCTTAAGAAGACCGTTATTAATTTGGTGTTCTTAAGAAGAACGTTGTTAATTTTAATCATCTTAATAAGGCTGTTATTAATTTTAATCATCTTAAGAAAACTATTATTAATTTTGAGCATCTTAATAAATTATTAACAAGTCTTATTAAGATTTTTTAAGAAGAGCTATCTTAATTTAGTTCTTCTTAAGGTGACTTGTTAATTTTGGTCAACTTAATAAGAATCATTAAGTTGACTCTTGATATTTTTGGTCATCTTAATTAAACTTATATCTTTACATCAATTTAACAAATATTAATAACCCTAGAAACATTAATCAAATTTATAAGACTTATAGATTTTGATTAATATTTATCAGAGCCTTGTTAAGGTATTATAATAATTAATCATGATAAGAGCCTTATTAAACTGGTTTAACTAATTGAACTTGATAATATATCCATTACAATAATTAATCTTAATAAGACCATTATTAAGATTATAAAGTATATAAGTATTATATGGTGAACTAGGAAGGTCTCATTTAAGAAAAATAAACTTAAGATTATCTAAATTTATAAATTTAGATAATAAAGTGAATTAGAAAAGTGGATAAACTAAAAAGAGTTTATTAAGAATTACCAAATTAATGACAGTTTTTTAAAAATGATTGAAATTAATGACAGTCTTTTTAAAATGATCAAAATTAATAACAGTCATCTTAAGAAACACCAAATTAATAAGAACCTTCTTAAGATGATCAAATTAATAATACTATTATTAATAACAAATTAAGAAGACTCTTGTTAAGAAGAACAAATTAACAAAAATTTTCTTAAGATGGTCAAATTAATAAGATGAACTAAATTAGCAAGAGTCTTATTAAGATGGTTAAAATTAATTATCAAATCTTATTAGAAGAATCAAATTAAGAAGAAGAGTCTTAAAATTAACCAAATTAGAACAACAAATTAATAACATCCTCCTTTAAAATAATAAATTAACAAGAGTCTTATTAGAAGAAAAGTCTTAAAATTAATAACAGTCTTCTTAAGAAAAACCGAATTAATAACAGCCTTCTTAATAGTAACAAATTAATAACCGTCTTCTTGAGAAGATCAAAATTAATAACCGTCTTATTAAGAAGATCAAAATTAATAAGAGTATTATTAGAAAAACAGTTTTTTAAAGATGATTAGGATTAATGAGACTTATTAATAAGAATCAAATTAATAATACTATTCTTAAGATGACCAAAATTAAGAAGGATCATCTTAACAAGAATAAACTTAATAAGAGTCTTATGAAAAAAAATAAATTAACTAAGTCTTATTAATAAGATTTTTGTTAAGATGATCAAAATAAAGTATTATTTAAACTAATTAAAATTAATGATAATCTTATCAAGAAGACAGAATTTATTAAGATAATTAAAATATATAGACATTATTAAGATAATTAAAATATATAGACATTATTAAGATGATTAAAATATATTAATGTAAATAATCTTATTAAGATCTATATTGATATTACTCAGTCCAGTAAGACTTATATATTTTATCATTTATAATAAGAGTCTTACTAAAGGTCTTAAGAAGGATCTTATTGATAATACTTGGTAGGTTTATTTTTTGTAATAAGATGAATAAAATTAATAACTCTTATGAATTTGGTTTATTTTAATAAGAGTCTTATTGATTGGTTTACTAAAACTTATATATGTTGTTTATCTTAATAAAAGTCTTATTAATCTCATTTTTATTAATAAGAATTTATAGTTCATCATACAATACTAATATATTTAATTATTTAAATATGCATAAAATAGGTTAATAAGACTTATTAAGATTAACTATTATAACAGTCAATTAGTTCAATAAGTCTGGTTAAGATTAATTATTGTAATAGATATCTTGTTAAGGTTGATTAGTTTGATCAGCCTTGTTAAAATTAATAAGACACTGATCAAGATTAATCAGCTTAATGAGTCTCGTTAACCTTAATCAAATTATTATTAAGTTAATTGGTTTAATACAGCTCTGATTAAGGTTAATCGAAATCTATAAGTTTTATTAGCATATGTTTAAGATCGATATAACAATAAATATTTAATTATTAATATATTAATAAACTAATGGACATAATTTTAAATGTAAAGAATAATTCTTTACATTTTGAAAATTGAATTCATTAAAGTTTTAATTTTTAAAATTAAAATGGTTTCCCAAGGAGTAAATTATGTTCACTTTAAATTAAACGAGGTGAAACTTGCGACCAAGAGGTTTAAATCTCTTGATATTGAATCGGCTGTTAAAAATATGGTGGTGGATGATGATGAATATGAGACCCAAACAAAACCACAATTTAAATATCACTTTGGTAAAAATAATTATCCTCTGAGTAAAATTGATAGACCAAAAAATGGATTTGTGGCAGCTGTTTATGAAGCATATTGTCAACATTATCCATTAGAATTATCGGTTGATGATTTTTGGGTAGCTATAACGCAAGGAGTATCAATGCATATTAATAAGGATGGAGAAAAATATAGACATTTGTTTGTTAATCATCAGGGGCAAAAAGAATTAGTTATTGATTTAAATAAATATAACTGCACTAGTTTATCTGATCTAACTAATGAAAAATGGCAAAAAGCCATTCATGGAATGACAGAGTTAATTAATCAAGATGTCAAAAATGATATTGTTGATATTTTAACTACACCGTTTAGTTCAACCAAAGAAGTAGAACAGATGGTATTTGATTGTACTCTTATGGATTCATTAAAAACTTATTATAAATATAAATTTTGTTTACAATGTGGTATACCTAATGTAACTTTACATGGTACAGTTAGTGATTATCAATCGTTAATTAGTCGTGTTGAACGATTAAAAGAAATGTTACCTGATTTAGATTGGTGGTTTGTTAATTTAATACCACATTTAAATCAATTATTACGAACAGCTGAAGGTAATCCAGATTTAGATTGGTGGTCTAAAATTTGCCATTGAAAAGGTGGTGGATCTGGTATTTTCGTTTTAGCAGGATGGTTAGCTGATTTTGTGCCCTATATTATTGATAATGGTAACTATAAAGTAGCCAGAAGAGAGCATAATCATTATGTTCAAGGTCTTATTAACGGAATTGAATTTAGCGAATTAAATGAAGCTATTGTCAAAACACCATTTGCTCTTGATAATAATGGTGATACACAAGATATGACATTAGTAGCTGGATTTTTAGGAATCTCGCAAAAATCAGAAACCTCAGCTTTAAGGCCAGTATTAGGATGGGCTATTTATTCTCAATGAGAATAATTATAAAATAATAAGTCAGTTATGACTTATTATTTTATTAAGATTAACATAATCTCTAGCACATTGTGATAACCAGGTTCTTGATAATGAGGGAGGAGCTTTATTAATACCATTAGGGTCAGGATGATTGGATAAATAATTACACCATTCAACTAAGTCTTTATTGGTCAAGGGTATGGATAATAATGCAAAATCAGCACCACATTTTCTAACTGTTAATTTCCACCCAGCTTCTTTCGAATCATCTATAAGTTTATCGCACCACTCCTTTCCTTTTTTTACCTTCCATTTATCGTTAAATTTAATAATTATATCTTTACCAGCATTACATCCTTGCACTCTAACCATAAAATTATGAATTAGGGGATCAAAATTTGCAGTTCTTGGATATAAGATCCAATCTTTAGGTATAATAATATTTTTTCGATTAATTATCGTACCTAATTCGGTCGATTCCTCCACTATTCTTTTAAGAATAATAAAACGGATAGGAATAGATATTTTAATATATTTACCGGTAAATGGATCAAAAAACGTATTATGATCAGGTAATTCTTCTTGTAATAATAGTTTATATTCACTAATTTTAAAACTTCCACGTAGCCTTAAAGGTAAGATAAGAGTTAACCAAGTGGGTTGATAGTCAAGTGCACGCCAAATAAAATTTTTTACTTGTGTCCCTTGTTTACCAAAAGGTGGATTTAAACCAATAAGATGATATTTATTGTGTTCAATTTGATAAGATAGAAAATCCGCTTTTGATACTATTTCATTTGTTGGTTCAATGTCAATATTAGTTATATTCCATCCACGTTTTATTAATAGTTGACTCCATGCTCCATTACCAGCGGAAAAATCTAATACTTCCATTCCTTTAATAAATTCAGTATTTACTTGTTGCCAAATTTTATCTTCTATCCATTCTAATAGATGATACGATGTATAAAAAGTATCATTGGTAACAACAGCTCTATTAGAAGACATTTATCACGTTGATAAATATATTTATTTTTAATCAATTTCCTTATCTAATGTTAAAAGTGTAATCTTAACATTGACCTCTAAATACAATAAATTCATTGATAATTTACTTTCTAGGTAGGTATTTAAAATATAATATTCCTTAGTGGTAATAAAAGTATTAGTCTCTTGCATGTCAATTAACATTTCGATCTTAATTAAAAAGTAATTAACCCTTACGATATGGTAATCCTGTTAGCATTTAGTTAATACTTTTTCAGCTATTATCAGTTATTAATAGTTAATTTTAAAATGCTCTTTTGTATATTGTTTGACTTATGGATACTTAAAATTTATTACTTATTAATAGACAAAAAGTTAAAATATTTATGTCTTGGTAAACACTGATAACTTGATGGAAGAACAATCAACATTAATATTCATATGTCAAATATAATTTATTAAAATATAGAACCTCATTACTTAATTAATAAATATGCTAAAAATTGCAGATATGTTGATATTAGTTTACAGATAATATGTAAATATTATTATTTATATTAGGATAGATTTATTCTTTTTAGTATAAATTTACTGTGTTCATTTTCAACGAAAAACATAACATTAATATATAAATACACAGATAACTTAAATATCTTCTGAATATATCGATTTATGTGGTGTATTCATTTCTATTATAGATATACATTGTTAAATTATTCATAAACATACTTTTGCTCATATAATGATTCTATATTATCCATTTTCTTCGATAAAAATTTTATCGATTCTTCAATTATTTTATTCAAATGATTATCAATGTATCTTATTCTTATACTTTCCAATCTATCGTGCTCTTTTTTATACCATTCGAGGTCTTTTTGATAACTTTCATAATCTATATCGTTAATATTGATAGTAGGCTCATTTTTTATATTAATTTTTGACATTAAATTTTGATCATTATCAGTATTTTTATTGCTTTCTTTCTTTGATTCTTCTAGATCATTATATTTATTTTTAAATATTTTTTCCCCTTGTTGATGAACTAAATGTTGACAATAGTTTATAGTCTCATCCCAATTAATAGTATTATCATTATTATATACATATTTTATCAAATTATGATGTCTGTCGGTGAAAAATTATTTAGCGGTATCATCTAATCTATTAATTAATTCATTATCTAATGAACATTTAAGTTCATATCGACTTTTATATTTTTTACTGAAATAATCTTTATGTTATTGATAATATTTTTTGCTATATTCATTTTGTATAGGTTTGATTGTAATATAATCACTCTTTAACGTTACACCATTAAATACTATTCCAATGTTTTCTCTTCTCTTTGTAAATTGAGGATATTTTTTAACAAATGTCTGTGTAAACAATTTATTACTGATCATTGAAACATTAGGGATATGATTTTCTCTTAAATAATCTTGGTAGACTCTATATAATTTACTAGATAATACTTTTTGTCCTTATTCAATAATACATTTATCATTAATAAAACTGTCCATTAATTCCATTTTTATTAATGGATAAGTTGGATGGCTATTTTAAAATTTAGAGATTTTTATCATTTATTGATCCAATTTCCATTATCAACTATTTAATTAAACATTAATAAAACATAGATTACTAAGACCAATAATGTTTATAACCTTATTTTAGTACACTAATATTAATCAATTCTTATTTTAATCTACACAGCTTTAATTTATTAATTTCATTAAATAAGTAATTAATTGACTCTTGTTAAAAATAATTTGATTAAATTTTATATGAGCTTTTTTCATTTTAACTTAATAAAATTAATAAATTAATGTTGTGTATCATGGAAGAGAAAAAGAAATGATTTAATGATAAATATCAAATTAAAGGTGGTAATAATTTCATGTCCATACTAATAATCATTATTCTTCTCATTACACGTGTTAAAATAAATTATAATTATAATGATGATTATTAAAATAAATTATAATTATAATGATGATTATTAAAACAATTTATAATAGTAATCATTTTTGTTCCAATAGAATTATTAATAGGTAGTATAATCATGATCTAGATATTTATTAATATTAATTATATAATTTATTAATATTAATTATATAAATTATATGTATTAAGATATTTAATAAATGAGAGTAAGGTAATATGTAAGATTAATTATCATCATTATCAAGGTTAATAATAGTTATTAAGATATTTATTAATTATTAATAAGTGTCACCCAAAATATTAATTTTTATTAACTGGATACTTAATAAGTATTAAAATAATCCACAATTAGTATTCAGATAATACTTATAATCATTTTGGTTAGTAATATCAAATTATAATCATTATGTGAATATTATGAAGACGCGATGTTAATGTTATTAGGATGTTTAATACAATCTCAGAATGATCAGTATTAATACAATTAAAAATAATCATTAATAGGGATCATTATATTCATCAAGATGAATGTTATAATGAGTAATAATAATTTTCTTAATATTGATAATAATTATCAATATCGTACCATTGACCACTAGTAATGATTAATAATACATATCGATATTAAGATAAATTTTAATTAATAGAACAATAGGTGTTAAGATATTTAATGATAATTATTAAGACAATTGGTGATTAGTTACCAAAATAGTTATTAAGTTATAACTTAATAATCATTTTGTGCCAATAGGATTAATTAAATGATTAACTAGAATATTACCAATATCAAACTAATAAGAAATTATTAATATTTCGACATGTATATTAAAATCATAATGATTATTAAATATTTTGATAATCACTACCCAAAATTTTAATAGTTTTGGATATACGTACTATTTTAATGATAGTTGTGAGTACACGTTATCCTATTAATTAATAATTAATGGATCGTAGATATCAAGATACTTGTTAAGACTATTAATAATTAGTAATTGTGTATTTAGTTTCCTTCGGAAAAATCTTTGAGTCGCTTCTTAGATGAATATTAATAATATAAGAATTAATTATAATTATTAATGGATATCAAGATAATTATCAACATGGTTATGAAATATTAGTTGACAATAATAAGATGATCTAAATGTTTATTAAACATTATTGAGATAGTATAAACCAAAGAGATTTTCCTTCAGAAAATAAATGTGGCAATTACATTTTTGATCAAAAATATGTTTAATTATCTAAAGTGATGATTGTTAATTATTTTGATCTTAAGCTTGACCATGAAGATTAATAATTACCTTAATAATGATATTAATAATAATTTATTAATTAACACCCCAATTATTATTTCAATATCTTAATAATCAGTAGCATTAATTGACCTAATAATATTTATTGACATCTCATTAAATATTTTGATAATCGTCGATGTTAATTAATATATTTATTAAAAATCACCTTGATAATGATTTTATTCCTTATATTTGTTTGCTCTACCTTACTATAAACTTTGAAATGTAATTACCCCCATTTTATTTTTGTTTCTATTATACATATCATTAACTTATTAATTTTATTGAAGATATAATTTATTGACCCTTATCAAAAATAATTTGATTAAATTTTATATGAGCATTATTTCATTTTAACTTAATAAAATTAATAAATTAAACTTATGTATATTAAAAGGAAAATAATGAAGAATTTAAATTATATAAGTTTAATAGAAGGAAATTGAATTTATATTATTAAAAGTATGATATTATTGATTCATCCTAATAGAATTAAAGTTATAATATAAATACTAAATGATTATTTTAATGATAAATAAAATTAAAATAATAGCTAGGTTAAATGACAAAAATTAACAATAATGAACTTATGACACCGGATAATTTTTGGAAAAGTATTGTGTTAATTGATCCAGATCAAGAATATATAAATACTGTTAAGAAATTAAATAGTCTTGATGAAAAATTACAACAAATGTCAGTATTAACTAAAATTAAAAATGAAGATAATTATGAAAAAATGTATCAGTTAGTTAAAGAAATACAAGGTATTTTATCATTAATATCATTTAGAAATAGAATTATCTCTGATGAGGATTTAGCAAGATATCATGATTAATCAAAAATTGAATATTTAAAAATTTTTATTTATCAAAAGTAATGGCATTAGCATTAAACGATAGATATCGCGTATTCAATTTGAGAATTGCACCCGTTTTAAAAGATACTTATAACAGAATATCAAATAATGAAGAATGTATACTTTTTGTCTATAAATATAAGAATAATGAGTTAATGTCGATAATAGTTCTAAATCTACAAGAATTAAAAGATATTTTTCTAGAAGAGAATAATGAAATTGGAGAGGATATTTTTGAATCATCGTTAGCACAAATTAAAAAACATAATAAAGAGAATGATATTTATATATGTGTATTTCATTATGATCCCAGAGATAACTGGTGTCCATCAATTTATTCTTTTGCTAGAAAAGATATATTAACATCAGATGATATCATAATGGGGGAAGCACCATTGTTGATGAAAGAGGAAAGTAGTGATTGGTTCTCAGATAAAATATTATTATCGATGTTTAATTGTGTTAAAAATAATGCTTTGTCAGAAATAATTGAGAAAAATCCAGGTAAAGTAATAGTATTAACTAGAGATGAAATAATGGATAAATGGTATAGTTCGAGTGGAACATTAGATTATTATATGGACAGATGGAACAAATCATTAGTATCAAGAGAAAGACAAGAATTCATCAAGGAGAAAGTTAAAATGAACAACGTGATCATATTTAATGTGATAAATTACTTAAGGTCATACTTTTTATTATTTGAATACAATGATAAATATGAATTTAAGATGATACCAACACCAGGTGACACGTCCTTGGAGAAAAAGAAAAAGAATAATAAATGAACTATACTTTGTTAAAGAATAATCGAGTTATTTAACTCGATTATTTTAGTTGAATTTAATGAGTAATGGGATACAATAATAGGGTTATACCACTTATTAATAATGTAAACAGGAGTTCGAGTGCACAAATGTCTACTACAAACATCCAATTCCAAAGATAATTAGGAGGTCGATCTATTAGGGCTTTATTAATGTTATAAAGATAAAGTAAATAAATCAGTATATCCAGAACACAAATAGATATCCAGAACATAGAAGTAATAATAGTAATAAATATTTTGGGTCGTCTATTAATATCAGTAGACGTCATGAAATAATGAAATATAGAAAAAGGTAGATATAAAATCAAGAGAATAATGGTTAAAAATTCCAATTGGGGAATAATATCTAAATGATTATCATATGATAACCATTTTAAAGCGTCAGATTGACTTAAATTACAATTAACATTAGAATAAAATTGTACTGTTAAAATAGAAACACTGTTTTTGAGCTGACAACTATCAGTAGTCAATGACCATATACCAGTGAATTCACGATAACTATTATCAATGAATGACATTGATTCATTTAATCCTATTAAGAACCCCCCATCACCCAATAAAGAAGATTGAGTTGCATAGGTTATCAATTGTAAATGAATAGATAAAATTGAGAAAAAAATTAAAGATAAATAAGTTAACCAGATAAGAATGGTTATGAATATCGATTTTTTAATCATTATTAAAAAATAACAATGAATTAATAGAAATCAATTTTAAATAAAAATATTGTTAATATAAAAATGGAACTAGCCAATTCCTTGATACAAAAATATAATAAGTTATTAACCAATCACCAGTTAATACTTAATTATGATAGTAAACAATTATCAATTTATATTTACTCTATTAATAAAAACAATGAACCATTAACAGGATTTTACATTGATCCCAAAATAATGAAAAAGCTGAAACCAAAAAAATTATATCAGTATCTTGACCATAAAATTTATAAATTATGTAATCAGATTAATGTGCCATATTGTATGGAATGTGCAATTACTTATTCTATACCCTTAACGGGTCAACAAATGATACCTCCTGTAGAAACTACAGCAGCGGGGAGAGCTGTTTTAGTGTTAAGTCCTAATCGTCAATCACTATCATATAACGCTATTATTAATAATTTAGATACACCTCAAACAACAGCACACTTTCATCAGGCCCCAATAGGCCAAAACGGTCCTATAGTTAAAGGATTAACTATGCGTTTTTTGGTTGAAAATATATATACGGCTAATTGGAAATTAGTTGGTAATTGGACTTCGAGTGATGGTACTGAACCCTTAACGTCAGAATTAGTGCAGGCGTTGTTAAGGGGATATTTATATTTAATGATTCATAGTTGTCAAAATCCACAAGGTGAACTACGTGGTCAAATTGTCAATACACCTATATTAAGTAATCAATAAAATCATTTGAGATAATGATATTAAATCAAATGACAAAGTTTAAAGATGGGCGATAATTTGTGCTACTAAATTAATATTGTTAACAGAAGTAATATTGACAACATTATGGAAATTATTAGTATCACCTCTACCTGGATAATCACTCATACTTCTGATAGTAACAGCCGGAATTTTATTGGAAATACAAACATGCATAAATGCAGCTGATTCCATATCAACAATATCAGCATTTAATTGTTGATTTAATAGTTGACCATATTCATTATTATCAACATATGAAGAAGATGATATACCATTAGCGCCTATATAAATAGTAGGTGTATAGGAATAAATAGGATTTAAAGTATATCCAGCAGAAATAATTTTTCTTATGTTAGACAATAAATTGGAATCTACAGGTAACCAAAATTGTTCTGGAAAGTTGGCAGATCTAGGATCGACACCAATTGATAAAACTTGTAATTCCATAGGAATGGCAAAATAGTTAGAGACTAATGAATTATTAGTTCCTGTAGTAATAGAATTGCAGGAAACACAAGAAGGACGTGTTAAAGAAATAATTTTACCATTATTATTTCGGTAAAAGCGATTGGGGAAATCACTATTATTATCGATAAATGATTGACCATTATTTTCGGACCTAATTAATTTTTGATACTGATATTCAGCCCATTTATCAGCAATAACTATATCACCTATTTTATATTGAGGATTTAAAATAGCAGCCACCCCAATAAAAAAAACTGAACTAATATTAAATTTGTCTATCATTATTTGTGTAGTCATAGCTGCATTAGTCATACCGACACCACTAAGTGTGGCGACAACTCTTCTATTATTAAGGTAACCAATAAAAAAACGTCTAATACCAATATCTCTAATATCAACGGGAGGCTGAAGTATTCTAGCTAAATATTCAATTTCGTTGGGTAAAGCACTAATTAAACCAATTAATAAATTTTTAGTGTTCATTTAGGTGAAGCTAAATAAAAAATTCAAAATATATTTATTCTATTGATGTATCTAAATCGATATTTACCTCAAATACAGTATTCCAGTCAATAATATTTTTATTCTCAATTATCTTTTTAAATTGGTGTAGTTTACATGGTCTAACTATTATTTCATAATGTTGTCCTATATAGGAATCAACTAGATAGAAATTATCTAGATCAAATTTAAATAAGACAAAAGCGTGATTTAAAGTATCGATATTGGTTTCAGTGGCTATTCCTAAATAGTTATATTTATTAAAATGATTGATAATATAAGCTTCAAATTCTTTATAGGTTAAAGTTGATGATAACCTTAACAAATTTTTATGGCGATACCAAGGTCTAGAACCAGTTATAATTTGACTAATATTCCCAGATTCATCATATTTTATATCCCATAACCAATCTAAAACTTCTTTTTTAGTAGGATTAGAGTGTCTATATAATTGTTCAGAAAATAGCCAGGTCATCCATCTAGCTGTATTTTCACATGCACAAAACCCACAACATCCCCTTTTACCATATTTAGCATATAATTTAATATTATCTAGATAATGAGTCATTATCCTAAATAAAGAAGGGATTATAATTAATTTTCAATTTTTAAAATAAAAATAATAGTGTTCTGATTATTACTAATTGTAATAATATTTATGTAACGCTATAATCAATTAATTATCAGAATTCGATTTTATCATCATTCCATAAATATGAGTTTAAGAAATTTCTAAACTTTAAACAATCGAGAGAATTTAATAATAGTGCCGGTTGATATACACCTGTGAATAAATATTTAAATCCTAAAGGTATTCTTTTGTACCATGGTAGACGTGATTTTACTTTTAATGTCAAGTGTTCATCATCTTCTTGATACAGATAAATATTATGAATAGAATTACATGTGATAATTAGTTTAGTATCCATTTTATTGAGATCAAGTAAATAATTTATCTGATAATTTAGGTTATGAGTATCACTAGTATATAAATTATCAATTAAAAGGGAATTATGAATGAATTTTAACAAAAATATAAATAATATTAAAAAATGTCAAATGGATCAGAAAATATTTATACTTTTTCACGAAATCAAGTATATGTATTTGTTAGTGGAGCTTTAACCTTTGTTGCTGGGTTAGCATGGAATGATGCTATTCAAACTATATTTAATAGACTAATTCCTGATTATCCAGGATTAGCTATCTATGGAAAATTTCTTTATGCCATCATTGTTACTTTAGTAATAATAGCTATTTTATATATACTCTACAAATTAACAGGTAAAACCCCAGAGCAATATTGAATAATAAATTATAAGGTTATAATTTGTTATTAACCCCAATGAACAAAAATATTTTGTTCTTTACTGTTCCATTTAATGGTCACTTTAATGTAATACAGGAATTAGCCCGACAATGTTCAGTCAATAATAATGTAACATTAGTTATTTGTAGTTGGGAAACAATTGATCTTCCGAAAATCGATCACACTTTAACTTTTAAACTATTTAAAAGCCAAAATATACCATCATCATCACCAATAGAATTTACCTTTATCAGGATAACAGATATTATTGATGAAGTAATTAATTATTGTAATCAACCGATTGATTATATCATCTATGATTTTTTCACATTAGAGGGATATATTATAAGTGAACTTTTTAGGATACCAGCAATTTGCTCCATACCAGCAATATTTGGATTGGAATTTAATTATAATTATTTTAATAAAGGTATAAATTATAACCAAACATACATTACTAGTATTGAAAACAAATATGATGTTAAAATCTTTAACCAACTAAGTTTAGTTTCTGATGGATTTTTGATACCAGGTGATTTTAATTTATTGTGGGTACCTAAAAGTTTCTATAATAATGACCTACCAGTCAATTTGACTAATATTATTCATCTCTATAATGATGTTCAAAAACTAGATAACAAAGAAAATTTAGTGTA
>Ga0272448_1001599_pt1 | contig 30057 bp, 26 predicted proteins | sample YNPCB0191_FD_202220 | JGI IMG/M metagenome (GOLD analysis project Ga0272448, IMG submission 202220) | Hot spring sediment microbial communities from Yellowstone National Park, WY, United States - YNP-CB-019-1 | ecosystem: Environmental > Aquatic > Thermal springs > Hot (42-90C) > Sediment...
GGCAGAAGCTTTCATCTCGGCACGAAATCGTCTGCGTATGGTTCCCATAATCTCTCCCATTGTACTGGATTACCAGATGGGAAACCACCTTAGCGCGCTGTCCAGTTTCTGGGGTACATTATAGTGCTCGAGTTCCGTCATTTGCGCCTCCCATGTGGTATCCGCGAAATAATACCTCTCGTTGGCGTTGGTTGTCCATAACTCATTAATGCATCTAACGATATCCGCCTTTCCTGGCGGATATCGCGTATAAAACCGCATGAGAATTCGTAAGGGTGGAGAGCACGGTTTGAAAGCCGATGACCATCGACCTCCGGGTGTATCTATGCGCACAGGATGCATATTTACACCTGGCAAGCCCTTCGGGCTTCCCCGGATGCTGTCGCTTCCACCAGGCGCGCGAGGGTCTTCGCCTTCGACCCACTTGCCGTCCACCAACCCGCCGAAGCACTACTCTTTGCCACCATGTTGACGAAGGAAAGCGACGACTTGCCGGCAGCGCTCCGGGGTGGGCGGCTCGAATGACAGTCGTCCCTCCTTTTTCTCTCGTTCCCTTCGCGCTTTTCTGGCTTTTATTTCATTAGGAGGCAGACCGTTTAAGCGATTCAACTGCTTGAGCGCGTTCTTCAGTGGTGTGGACCCATCGTTCGCCCTGGCATTCACATCCGCCCCATGAACGACCAATACTTCAACTACCGCTTTGCTGCCGAGCGTTGCCGCGGTATGGAGCGGGGTTGCGCCGTTGGACGTTTTGGCGTTGACATTCGCTCCATGGGTGACCAGCACTTCAGCGACCTCTTTTTTGCCCATCATCGCGGCATAGTAGAGCGGGGTGATTCCCGAATCCGTCGGGGCATCGATCTTTGCCCCATGGGCGAGCAGGAGATTCGCCGCCGCGGTCCGATTCGCTACGGCAGCTTCATGAAGTGGAGTAAAGCCGTCATGCGCGCGCCCGTTGATATCCGCTCCCCTGGCCATCAGCAGTTCCATCATGGCAATATTCCCATCACCTGCTGCCGTCCCTAATGGTGATATCTTGAGTTCTCCCATGTCATTCACCAGCGATGGGTTCGCATCAAGACTCCGCTTGGCATCAACCATATTACCGGTCGTGACGGCCATAAAGAACACGGATTGTTCCATTAAGTGCTGCTGACGGCTCCGTACGACAAAGAGCGCAGATCCTGCCACCAGCACTATCGGGATGCAGATCAGCAGCGCGATCAACCAGCCAGGCGGACCGTCACGGCGTGGGGGAGTCATGCTGGGTATACCTGTGGAAGATTGCATGTGACAACCTCCTTTGTTGCCAATTCCGAAGACCAGGCGATTGGGTATCAACGCCTTGCCATCCTTCCCAGGTATTATACAGCATTACGGGATAGACCACTATATGAAGATCACCGAATCTGCCCTGCCCTGGAGCGCGAACCTCCTGGTGAGCGGATTATCGTCTCGCCACCGCATCTATGATCCGCTCACCAGGAGGTTCGCGCTCCAGGCCAAGGCGAAAAGCCCCTTCAGTGCTTAACGGTTCATTTCACCTCACCACTGCCATCCCCGGGTCAATCTCCAACGCCGGTGGGCGGTGGCAGGTGGTTTGACGGGGTGGGGTGGTCTGCGGGTTGTGGTTATACAGGTAGTCGTAGGCGGTGATGATGTTCTCCGGGGGCACCTCTACGCCGGTGACGTTGCTGGTGAAGAGGAAGAAGCCCTTGCCGCCGTCGGTGATGTCCAGGCAGTAGTCCACCTCGCGGTGCACGTCCTCGGCGGTGCCGAAGGGGAGGGTGCGGGTGACGGAGAGTCCGCCCAGCAGGATGATCGGCTCGCCGTGCGGGCTGCGGCGCATGCGCAATTCGGCCGGGTCCACGCCGCACTCGTACTGAAACCCCTGAAAGCCGCTGAACCCGGCATCGATCATGTCATCGATGAGCGGCATCACGTTGCCGTCGCAGTGATGGATGAGGCGGATGCCGGCCTCGACGTAAGGCTCCAGCCCGGACTTGACATGCGGCCAATAGTACTCGCGCAGCATGGCGGGGGAGCACATGGGACCGGCGTTGTTGCAGATATCATGCCCGGTGAACAGCATCGGGACGCTGTCGTATTCCCGGATGAGCTTGACGATGATCTCGTTGTGCACCTGGCAGATCACACCGCTTTCCCACCAGATGCGCTCCAGCGCCTCGGGGTAGAGCGCGGTGGCCTCCAGGAAGGCTTCGTAGCCGTATTCGAAGTACAGCGAGAAATTCGCCGGCGCCTGCCAGAAGTTGGGGATGAGCGCGATGTCGCCCAGTTTCGCCTGCAGCGAGGTGAAATGCTCACGGTACACGGCCTCCAACCCGGCGTAGTCGGGGATATGCTTGGCCCGCACCGCTTCCTCGCTGGCGGGAATCTGCTCGGCACGTTCCAGCACAGCTTCCGGTTCCGAGGCGGCAAAGTGTGACTCCTGCAGCGAGCCGGTGCGCATCTCCTCGAGCTCGTGGGGGATGATATACGGCACCATCCCATCGACGCGCAGGCGGCGGTTAGCCTGCACGACGCCGGCCAGCGGATCCGCCAGATACTGCTCAACGGAGATCCCGCCGATCTGAGCGAGATTCCGCACGCCCATAATCCACCCGCCGATCATCGGGAGATGGTCTACCGGCTCCCCGGCCAGATGGCGGAGGATGCGTTCTTTATGTGTCATGGTGTTTCCTTCGTATATATAAAGTTCAACGCACAGGCTCGGTGGCTGCCTTCGCGGCAGAGCCCGTTTGAGCCTAAGAAGAACAGGTAGCGATGAGCACGCCGGTATATGTGATCACGCCAGGTCAAGGCTGTCACCGCGTATTTATAACTGGTCGAACAACGTGGTGGCAGCCTTGACCGGACGTTCTCGATCAATCCTGGGTGCCCATCGTGGTCTGCTTTACGTGATTTCGAACGGATTCTACCGCGAAGGCAGCCACCGGACCTGATCCTGGGCTATCGAATGGTCGCCCCATTCGGGGCTCTGGCGGATCTGTTCTTCCCAACCTTCCCAGGGTTCCTTACCCCGCCAACACTTCCAACGGCTGCCTATTCGCGAGCACCCGCTTTCGCGCGACGTGGGTGGGAGCGGCCCAGCGCACGGCGTTGGCGATGACCTTCAGGACGTTGGCGTCGTGGTAGGTTGGGTGCGTCTCGTGGCCGGGGCGGAAGTAGAAGATGCGGCCATTCCCGCGGTTGAAGCAGCACCCGCTGCGGAAGACCTCACCGCCGGCGAACCAGCTCACCAGCACCAGCTCATCCGGCGCCGGGATGTCGAAGGACTCGCCGTACATCTCCTCGTGCGGCAGCTCGAAATAGGCATCGACGTCGGTGACGATCGGGTGGTTGGGCTCGATCACCCACAGGCGCTCTTTCTCGTTGGCTTCCCGCCAGAGCACACTGCACGAGGTGCCCATCAGCCGTTGGAAGATTTTGGAATAATGGCCGGAATGCAGCACAATCAAGCCCATGCCCTCCAGCACGCGCTGCTGGACGCGGTCGACGATGGCATCCTCCACCTCGTGATGGGCCATATGCCCCCACCAGATGAGCACATCGGTGGTCGCCAGCACCTCGGCGGTCAAGCCGTGCTCGGGCTCATCGAGCGCCGCCAGCCGGGTCTGCATCCCGTCGCAAGTCTGCAGGTGGGCGGCGATACAGGCATGGATGCCGTCGGGATAAATCTCCCGGACGACATCATGCAGCTTCTCGTGGCGGAATTCGTTCCACACGGTAACTCGGATGGTTTTAGACATGGTAGGTCTCCAATTGGTATGTTGGATAGTTGATGTTGGATCGTCTGTTGCACAGCATTTGCCCTGCCTGGAGCGCGAACCTCCTGGTGAGCCGATGAGAGAGCCGAGAGCGGAACTATAATCCGCTCACCAGGAGGTTCGCGCTCCAGGGATCGAACATCCAACATCACGGCACTAATAAGCCTTCCTGTGTAAAAGTCACTTTCGCGCCTTGTTCGGAACTGGCGATGGCCCCGAGGACCATGGCCAGGCTGTAGATATTATCGGTGGCGGTGGTCTCCGGGGTGCCGCCCTGGCGCACGCACGTTACGAACTCGCGGATGACGCCGTCATGGCCGCCGGTCTTCGCGCCGGCGTCGATCTCCGGCACCGCGACCGGATGGCATTGGCCGTCGTCGCCCAGCGTCTCGGCACGGTAACCGTCCACGCCGTCCCAGCACACGCTGCCCTGGTCGCCAATGACGCGCCACTCGCACTCCCAGGGGGTGTTCAGGCCGCGTGCCACCCAACTGCCCAGGTAGGTATAAACGATCCCTTCGGACATCTCGAAGATTGCCGCCGCGGCGGCATCTCCGCGATACCAGGAGCCGGCGGGATTCCATTCCTGGCAGTAGACGCTCTGCGGACGGGCGCTGGTGATCAGGCGCGCGGCGTCGAAGGTGTGAATGGCCATGTCCAGCACCAACGGGTGCGCCATGACAGTGCGGAAGTTGTCACCGAAATCGGCTGCGAGGAGGAAGTTGCATTGCACGGTAGTGATCTTGCCGATAGCCCCGGAATCCAGGAAGGCCCGCAACCGGCGGATATTGGGATCATAGCGTCGATTCTGGATGACCGCGTAGATCTTTCCCGCCTGCTGCGCGGCCTGCACCATTTCCTGTGCATGCGCCATCGTGTCGGCCAGCGGTTTCTCCCCCAGCACATGGCAGCCGTGTTGCAAGGCCTCGCATACCACCTGCACATGCGCCGCCGGCACCGTGCAGTCGAAGACCGCCTCCGGCCCGGTGGCCGCCAGCACTTCGCCCAGGCTGGCCCCGATGACGGCATCCTGCAGTTGATACTGTGCGGCAAATGCCCGCGCGCGGTCGGTATCCAGATCCACCAGACCGACGATCTCTACCAGTTCTTTGCAGGCCGTCATGTTCATCCAATGGTGGCTGATTGCCCCACAGCCGGCCAATACGGTTCGCAGTTTATTGCTCATCACTGTCAGGGTCCTTTCATCGGAGTAGTTGTGCGACGCAAGACGCGAAGGTGATCACAACCGGTATGAACAATATAGCGCTTTCCCCTGACATCGATCTTCCGTAGAAATCCGCAATCCTTCTGGTATTATCCGAAAGTTTCGGGTATGATGGGAACGTAGTGCTTGCGATGACAGGGTATTGTTCCGGGATTATCGTTGGAACGGCGGCACAGGAGACAATTCATGCTCTCATACGCTTTCCTATGATCGTCCCTCACCCCGGCCCCTCTTCCAGAGGTAGAGGGGAGTGTACTATAGATAAAAGCAAGTGCTATATGTGTAGTCCTCCCCCCTCTACCCGCTGGGAGAGGGGCCGGGGGTGAGGGACGATCATAGGGGAACCCGCGATTATGCCGCAACCCATCTCCGCCGACCATTACTATTTCCACTGCTGGCCGCAGCCGATTCCCTATCAGCCATACCCCATGCTGCACCAGCATGAATTTCACGAGTTCTACCTCTTCACCGAAGGGCAGGGCACGCAGCTTTCCGAGTGCGGTATCAGCGAGATGACCGTGGGGGATCTGTATTTCTTCCCTGCCGGTCAACGGCACATCGGCAATGGGCAGCCGGGGGGGCCGTGCCAGGGCATCGTGCTCTATCTCTCCGTCCACCTGTTTGCGCCGACGGTCGAAGGGGACGCAGACGCCGCCCGCATCCTGCGCTACCTCTGCACGCGCTGCGAGCCAGGGCAGTTCCGCATTCCGCTCACCGGCGACAGCACGCAGCAGGTGAGCGGGGTCTTTCAGGCCATGGTGCGGGAGGCGCAGCAGAAGCTCCCCGGCTATCGCTGCGCGATGAAAAGCTTCATCCAGGAGATGCTGCTGGTGCTGCTGCGCGACCCGGCGATTCTCCCCGCCTTGCAGACGGAGTTTCGCCCCGGTGCCGGGGGTGAACGGCTCACCGAAGTGTATCATTACCTGCACACGCATTTCATGTATCCCATCACCGTCGAGCAGGTCGCGGAGATGGCGCACCTGAGCCGCAGCCAGTTCCACGCCATCTTCAAGGCACAAACCGGCCAGACGCTCACCGCATATCTTAACGCCATCCGTGCCGGCGCCGCCGCCACCTTGCTCCAGCAGACGACAACGCCCATCCTGCAAATCGCCTACCAGTGTGGCTTCGGCTGCCTGAGCCATTTCTACGCCGTCTTCAAGGCGATCTATGGCGTCACGCCGCAAGCCATGCGGCAGCCAGGCGATACCGCGCACTGAGAGTAGCGTCAGCAAGGTACGGCATTGCCCCGGTCCATACCCTCCCCCTGCAACTTTACTGCCGAATTATCTCTCGGCACTGTACAATCGGAAACATTTCTGAAACAAAACGGTAATAAAGTGGCAATGTCAAATTACCGAGCGGTCGTTGCACGCCGGGTACCGGTATAGCTGGTCCCTATATCGCGGCGGGCACGAGCCGACTGGACTATCGATGCCCTGAGGGAGGAATCATCGTGAAAACACGCCGATGGAGCGTGCTGCTCAGCACAGCTCCGCTGTTCCTGCTTGGTACCCAGGCGCTAGCCCAGGGGACGCTGCCCACCGCCACTGATGTTCAGCAAGTGGCCCAGTACAACTTCTCCATCCACATCCTGGCGATGTTGCTGGTCGGGTTCGGCTTTCTCATGGTCTTCGTGCGGAAATACGGGTACAGCGCCACCACTGGCACCTACCTGGTGGTGGCGGTGGGTCTGCCGCTGTACATGCTGCTGCGCGCTTCCGGCGTGTTGTGCTCGGAGCCGATAGCCCCGAGCACCATCAAAGCACTACTCTTCGCGGAATTCGCGACGGCGTCGGCGCTGATCGCCATGGGCGCCGTGCTGGGCCGCCTGCGCCTCTACCAGTACGGGCTGCTGGCGTTGCTGCTGGTGCCGGCGTACATGCTCAACGAGTGGCTGGTGCTGGGCGGCGGGCTGGGGATCACCAAAGGTTTCCAGGACACCGCCGGTTCCATCATCATCCACGCCTTCGGCGCCTACTTTGGCATGGGGCTGGCACTGGTGCTGAGCAGCGTGCGGCACCGGCAGCAGACGATCGACTCTGATGCCACCTCCGACCGCTTCGCCATGCTCGGTTCCATGGTATTGTGGCTCTTCTGGCCCAGCTTCTGCAGTGCCATTGTGGCGATGAATGAGGTGCCGAAGACGGCGGTGAATACCGTGCTGGCGCTGGCCGGCGCCACCCTCGCCACCTATCTGCTCAGCACGCTCTTCCGCAAGGGGACAACCTCCATCGCCGACATGGCGAACGCGGCGCTGGCGGGCGGTGTGGCCATCGGCGCCACCTGCAACCTGGTGTCCCCGGCCGGCGCCTTCGGCATCGGCCTGCTCGCCGGCTCCCTTTGCGTCATCGGCTACGTCTTCATCCAGCCGGCGTTGGAAGCCCGCCTCAAGCTGGTGGACACCTGCGGCGTGCATAACCTGCACGGCATGCCCGGCCTGGTCGGCGGCCTCATCGCCGCCGCCGTGCTGCCCGCCGTCGCCACCGCACAGCTCACCGGCATCGCCTTCACGGTGGTCCTCGCCCTCGTCTGCGGCCTCGTGGGCGGCCTCATCATCAAAGCGACCGGCGAGCGCACGGTGGCCTACGATGACGCGGAAGAGTTCGGCGGCGAAGCCGCTCAACCGGTGGAAGTGCCGGTGCCGGTAGCGCAGTAACCGTCGAGAAATGCCTGAAAGGCAACAATTCGTCAGCGAAGGGCAACGCCCTGGAAATCAGTCACGTAGAACAGATCGACGCCCTGTCGGGGCAAAATTCGTGCAACGGCATTCACGAATTTAGCCCCGACAGAGTTGCGTTTTCGCGCAGTCTTAGCAGGGATGACTTGTGAGGATTCGGTCGTCCCTACCGGGGGTTGGTGTGATACTGCCAATGTAACCCCAGGTTGGACGGGGGAATTATCTACCGAGTTTCGTTCGCCAAATACTACGTTGCTCAGGCGTATCAACATTTAATACGATAACGGTTCTGGTCCGAGATGAAATCAGATATACTCAGATATACAATGATAAACAGGGGTCTTTGGTGTTCAATGATCTCTTTACGCGCTAATTTACCTTCAAATCCGGGATCTTCCACAACGACCGCTGGCTGGAGCGCCAACACCGGAAGCTCACGCTCTAAGAGAATTTGCTCCGGCTCCGAAAAACCTTGATTGTTTCCAGGGCCGATGGTGCGATAACCAGCGAATAGGGGACTAATCCTGCGGGTAAGTCAACCGGATAATCATAATCCGTCATGCTATTCTCCCGTCTTACGGAGTGTCGCAAGCTGCTTTAACGCCTCATCCCACGGTATCGCCTTGCGCTCTTTTAGTTCTTCAAGTACGGCATGAGCGATAATTTCATCGACCTGGCGCTCGATGCGTTCGATTATACGCAAGTCGTCGAGGTTGACCAAAGCGACGGCCGGGTGCCCATGGCGCGTGATCACAATGGGCTCTCGTTCCTGTGACACATGGTCAATATAGTCTGCCAGGTTCCCGCGCAATTCACCGATGGTAGCGGTTCGCATCTCGAATTCCTCCTCCCCTGCATTACGTACAAAATATACCATATATTGTACGTAAAAACGCAGTTATATTGCTATTTTAGTACGATAAGTACGGAGGGTCAAGGTACGTAAAGCAGAATTCCCTACTGAAACCTCCAGCACCATCAACGATCGTATTTCGGAAAGTGGGCGCTCATAGGGTTTCGGGGACAAACACCGAAACTCCCGAGATGCCTCACCGCTTGCTGAAAGAGGGGCACAGGCAGTATACCTGCCTACCGAAGTTTCGATGTCAGTCCCCGAAACCGCTGTATCTTCTGCCAGCCGGAGCCAGTGAACGAAAGGAACCTCGAATCCGTAGTAGAATATGACAGAACCTGACCGATGACGGGAGGCGACGGGATGAAAAGCCTTATACTGCGCATCATTTGCGGTTGCTTGCTCCTGTGCCCGCTTGTTGCGCATGCGTTTTCGGTCGAGGATGTTTCAGTTCCCTCCACCCCGTTCACACCGCCCGGGGGATTCCTCTGGGTCACTCTGCTGTTTGTGTTGCTCTTTTGTTTGCTCAATGGCCTGCTGCTGCGCTGGGCCTGGTCAACCAGTTGGCGCACCGCGCTCATCGCTTCTGCAATCGGCGGGGCCTGCATCGCGCTGTTCTGCACGTATTTTTCCGTACAAACCTATCGCATGCAGATTCAAGGATTGGTCTGGGGGAGTCCCGTCTTCTGGGGACGAGATTGGCAAGTGTCGAAACATCTTTTCCTCACCATGAATGGGTTGACACTTTTGCCGGTCATTGGCGGTGTGCTCTGCATGGCCTGTTACCACTATTCGGCCCGAACAGGCAAGGATAGCATCACTCTCCTGAAAAATCTCGGTGCAGTGATCGTGGGGTGCGCCATCCTGGCAGCGTTCACGTTGAACCAGAACGGGGAAAACGTGTTGATTGCCGGTGGGCTGGTGCTCCTGCTCGCGGTGGGCGGCCTGATACAAGCGATCCGGCAGATTGGCGGGCGTGTCATCGTCCTCATCGGCGCAAACCTGCTGTGCTATCTCGTCTGCCTCACGCCGTATCTCATGTCGGGCGCCTACACGCATGGCCTGGCGCCCTGGTCGCAATGTTCCTGGCGTGTGGGGTGGGGGATCGGCGGGAGCATGTTGGCCTATACGCGGGCGCACCACGGGCAGTTGCCGACCGGACAAACCATCACCGCCCTCATCGAACAACTCAAACCCTACAGCGAGGCTATGCCGGAATGGGCAGCAGGACAGACGCCCGTCGCCTGCGCTGCAGGTCCCTGGCTTGAGCGCCATCCCCAGCCATACCAATGGAACAAGAGCTTCGCCGGGAAAACCATCGATGACCTGCGTAAATTACCAAAGCCTGTCGCACTCGTCACCTGTCCGTATCACCACTACCGCTATTTCACCACTGCGGACCTGGTGAAAGCCTACGACGACCCGCATGAGGTCTTTATCAACACAAGTCACTATTAACATTTTTCAGGCGCTGTCCGTTATCGACGGCTGCGTGAGCAAATCGCCCCGCACGACGGTGACACTCAATTGGCCGGTTTCCGCCCTTCCGAGGGAATGTGCTTGCTGGTATTATAGCATAAGTTGGCATGCAACCGGACACATATGCAACCGGTCAGATCAACGCGAAAGCACTATCCGAATTATGCTATAATATGGCTGATCTGATATTGGTGAGGGTGAGCATGGGCAACCTGGTGCGTTTCGATTGGGCGATGAAAAAACTGTTGCGCAGCAAGGCGAATTTCGCCGTATTGGAGGGCTTTCTCTCCGAACTGCTGGGCGAAGACATCACCATTCTGGAGATACTGGAAAGCGAGAGCAACCGGGAACACGAAGAGGACAAGTTCAACCGCGTCGACCTGCTCATTCGCGACAGCCGTGGGGCGCTGGTCATCATCGAGGTGCAGACCACCAATGAACCGGATTACCTGCTGCGCATGCTGTATGCTACCTCCAAGGTCATCACCGAGCATATTGCGTCAGGGGACGAATATAGCAAAGTGAAAAAGGCCATCTCGGTCAACATCGTCTATTTCGACCTCGGCCAGGGCGATGATTACCTGTATCATGGCAAAACCGCCTTCTACGGCATGCACAGCGGGAATGAATTGTTGTTGAACGACCGCCAGAAGCTCTTCTACCAGCGGGACAGCATCCATCAACTCTACCCGGAGTACTATATCATCAAAGTCAACCAGTTCGATGATGTGGCGAAGTCCAGCTTCGATGAGTGGATCTACTTCCTCAAGCACGAAGAGATCAAGGACTCCTTCTCCGCCAAAGGGTTGCAGGAGGCTCGGCAGATCTTCGACGTCATGCGCCTGCCGAAAACCGAACGTGCCGAATATGAAGGCTTCCAGGAAGCCTTGCGCTCGAAAGCCAGCCAGATCAAAGGTAATTACGATATGGGCAAGATCGAAGGGCGGGTTGAAGGACGGGCGGAAGGTTTGCTTGAAGCATTACAGCGAATGATCGAAAACGGCATTCCTGAAGCGGAGGCGCGACGCATTCTCGGCTTGACCGTCTGAATATGATATAATGCCTGAACTATGGAGAGATCAATTAAGCATCAATGCGTTCTCCCCCTGCTGACAGTGGCGTGTTTCTGCGGGCTGTTTTTGTGGCCGGCGGCACGCGTCGAGGCGGCGCATTCGCGGCGGCATGCCGCGCATCAGGTGAAAGTGGCACGGAAAGCGCCACATGCGCCGAAACATCATCCCGCGCCGAAACCCCGGCACGCGAAGGCGGCGACGCGGCACGCAAAACCGGCGCCTCACCATCCGAAACCGCACGCGAAAGTGGTGAATCATCGCGTGAAGCGGCAGGTGAAACCGGCGCACCATCCGAAACGGCATGCGAAACCGGCCTCGCGCCATCAGAAGCATGCGAAGGTGAACCGGAAAGTGCGCAATATCACCTCGCGCCAATCCGCTGGCCACTACACCTGCATGATGGATGTGACGGCGTACACGAAGGATTGCGGGGGCAGCGGGCGCACTGCGCTGGGCCGCCGCGCCCAGCGTGGCGTGATCGCCGTGGACCCGCGCGAGATTCCGCTGGGCACGCCGATGTACGTGGAGGGCTACGGCAAAGGCTACGCAGGCGACATTGGCCGCTCCATGCACGGCCGCCGCATCGACATCTGCTTCTCCAACCGTCTCCAAGCCCTCAAATGGGGCCGGCGCAAAGTGCGGGTGACGGTCTATCGTTGACGTCTGCGCGGTAATATCAGGTGCCCGGGAGGGCGAGGCCATCGATAAAGCCTCGTCCTCCCGCATATCTGATTACCCTAATGCCGGCACTCCGTCCTCCTGCGGTGGGTGCTTTCCCCAGGGGAAGAAGGGCATGTTAAAGTTTGTCACGATATTGGTCAGATTGATGAGTGGGAGAACAATGAAGACGGTGTAGAAGGGTAAGCCCCGAACCCACAGGCTGACCAGGTGAACGCCGGCGATGAACAGGATGCCGGTGAATGATTTGTGGATGGCTGTCATCATATAATGGGGATCGTGGCGCGGGCGTTTCCACAGGATGGCGACAAAATACATGGTGAACCAGAAGCCATACAGCAAGCCAAACAGCACTGGCTTGTCCATAACGCGCTGGAGATACTGTAGCGGGACATTAACCAATATCGCGATCACGACAAACAGTTCTATCGAGAGGGCGTAATTGAACCCGCGCTGCAGCAGATACCGCCAATCGATGCGGCGCTGATACACGCGCTGGTAAACGGCCATCCCGAGCAGATACAGCAGGGTAATGGCCAGGGTAAAGGCAGAGAGCGTCACCGCCCAAAAGATCACCTCTTGCCAGCAATTCATTTCGTTCCTCCTGAAGGATGCCGTGTCGCCAGGAGATTATACCAGATTTCACCCGGTCGGGGGCTGCCTCCGCGGCAGTGCCCGGTAGGTGTTATACGAAGCGGGTAGGGATTAGCACACTGGAATAGACGAGAGCGCTAGGTCAGGGCTGCCCCCGCGTGTATGCAACCGGTCATAAAGGCGCGGGGACAGCCCTGACCAGGCGCTTATATACATACCGGTGTGCCAATCACTACCCGGTATTATTCAGCTCAAGCGATCACTGCCGCGAGGGAAGTTCCCAAAGCACGGCCAGAGATTTATCTGCTATAATAAGATATGCAAAGCAACGGCATACCCTCCGGCTGCATCATGGCCCGGTCAAAGCCTCGACTCGGCTTTACGCTGGTCGAGTTGCTGGTCGTCATTGCCATCATCGCCATCCTGGCGGCGCTGCTTTTTCCGGTGTTTGCCCTGGCCATGGAGAAGGCGCGGCAGGCGACGTGCATGAACAACCAGCGGCAACTCGCCATGAATGTGCAGATCTACCAGCACGACAATGACGGGAGCTTTCCGGAGGCGGCCACCATCTGGAATGACGTGCGGCCTCCGCATGACCTGCTGGTATGTCCCACCGCCGGGCGGAAGATCGCCAACGGTTATGCGTACAATGGCAAGCTCTCCGGGCGCATGCCGGGCGACCTGTATAATCCGCTGGCAGTGCTGCTCACCGCCGACGGGAAAAATTCGAGCACGCATGTCGCCTGGTCCGTCAATGATCTGGACCCGCGCCACAACGGCAATGTGGTGGCGTCGTTCGTCGACGGGCATGTCGCGCTGCGCAAGATGTACGGCATCTTCGGCGTGCAGTTCGTCTGCTACAGCAATCGCGACGGGAACGACGAGATTTACATCATGGATTTCGACGGCTCCGGGGCCACGCGCCTGACCAATAACCCGGCCAGCGATAAGACGCCGGACATGAGCCTGGACGGCAGCCGCATCACCTTTCAATCCGACCGCGATGGCCACTACGAGATCTACCTCATGAACTGCGACGGCTCGGGCCAGACGCGGCTCACCTTCGGCACGGCCGATAATATCGCCCCGCGCTTCAGCCCGGACGGGCGCCGCATCACCTTCACCTCCAGCCGCAGCGGGACGCCGCAAGTGTACGTGATGAATGACGACGGCAGCGGTGTGACGCAGCTCACCCATGATCCGGTGAAGGCCACCAGCTCCCGCTTCAGTGCAGATGGCAATACGCTCCTCTACACCGCCTACCGCGACGGCAACGGCGAGATTTACCGCATGAACCTGGATGGCAGCGGGGCGGTGAATTTGACCAACAGCCCGGCGCTGGATACCACCGCCTGCTGCAGCCCGGACGGCACAAAGATCGCCTTCACCTCCTCCCGCGACGGCAACAGCGAAATCTACCTGATGAACGCCGACGGCTCCAACCCGATGAACCTGACCAATAACCCGGCCAAAGACGAGAGCCCCCTCTTCACCCCCGACGGCAAACAACTCATCTTCGCCTCCGACCGCGACGGCCACCAGAACGTCTATATGATGGACATCGACGGCAGCAACGTGCGCCAGTTGACCATTAGTTGGCCGATCCAGCCGTAGGTAGTGTGTGGGAGTATGGGGGTTTGGGAGTGTGGGAGTTTTGGGCGGGTGAGAGATGCAGCGGTAGCGGGGACTGACATCGATACCCTATCATAGATTTTTTGTTTCACCGCAGAGTCGCTGGCTGATGGTAAGAATAGAAAGGTGAGCGGTTCATGGTGAGTCCCGAAGGGGACGCAAGCGTTGAGCCACGGGTGGAGCGGAATCGGAACCCGTGGATAGGTTCACCCCTCGATTGATAGAGTCCCGAAGGGCCGGCAGCAGTGTGTCAACCATTCTGGCTGTCGGCCCTTCGGGGCTTGGGCTGATCTGACCCACCAACTCACGGGTTTCGTTTCGCTTCACCCGTGGCTCAACGCTGGCATCCCTATCGGGATTTTCTATACTCGATGCCCCTTCATCAATCAGGTTCTGGAGAAGAGCTATCTACAATAGGGTTTCGATGTCAGTCCCCGAAACCGGTACATTCCCATTCTCCCTCAGCGTATCCTCTGCGTCTCAGCGCCTCTGCGGTGAAAAGAAAACTAGCGGGACAGTGGCAGGGCGATGGTGAAGATGGTGCCCTGGTTGGGGCCGGGGCTTTCGGCGGTGACTTCGCCGCCGTGGAGTTCGATGATGCCTTTCACCAGTGCCATGCCCAGGCCGCGGCCCGGTTCGTTGGGCTGGTCCTGCTGGAAGGGGTTGAAGACGTTGGCCAGCGCTTCGGGGGCGAGGCCGCGGCCCGTGTCGCGCACCACCAGCACCGCGTTGCGGCCTTCCAGCGTGCCGGAGACGATGATGGAGTCGCCGGGATTGGTGCTCTTCAGCGCGGTGGTGAGCAGGATGGTGAGCGCCTGGCGCAGACGCCCCTGGTCCGCCTTGATCGGCATCTCGTCGTCCGGCGCTTCCAGCACCAGCACGCGGCGGCGGTCGCGGGCGGCCTGGTCGAACTCGCCGGCGCAGGTTTCCGCCAGCTCCCAGAGGTCGAGCGAGGTGCGGTTGAGCAGCAGCTTGCCATGGATGAGGCGCGAGATATCGAGCAGGTCGACGAGGATGCGCTGTAGCATCGCGGTATTATGCCCGATGATCTCCAGCGCCTGCCCGCTCATCTCCGGCGTATCGTGCGCTGCCTGCGACCAGCCGAGGATATCGTTGAGGGGGGTGAGCAGTTCGTAGGAGAGGATGCCGAGGAATTGGTCTTTCGCGCGGTCCGCCTCTTTGAGCGCGCTGATATCCTGCAACACCACCACCACTGCCGCGAGCTTCTCGCCGACCATCACCGGGGCGGCATGCAGCAGGATGGGCACTTCCCGCCCGTCCGGGATGCTGATGATCGATTCGATGGTCGGCGGATACTCTCCGCGGAAGGCGCGCGTGAGCGGCGACTGCTCCTCCGTCAGCGGGATGTGCGTCTCCGGGGCGAGGAATTTGCATTCCTTCCACTGCTCCGCCGGCAGGTCGCGGAAGAAGGCGTAACTCGCGCTGTTCGCCTGCATCAACGCCCCCTGCGGGGTGTAGAAGGCCAAAGGCAGGGGCAGAATATCCACCGCCGAGGAGAGGAAGGCGCGCTCGGTCTCCAGTTCGTCTTCCGCGCGCTTGCGCTCGGTGATGTCGCGCCCGATGATCACCAGCCCCTTGCGCTCGCCGTCGGGGTGATACAGCGGCACCTTGATGACATCGAAAATCCGCTCCGTGCCCTCGCCATCCGGGATGCTCTCTTCGTTGCGCGCCGCGCCGCCGGCCTGCCAGGCATCCTCGTCCAGCATGGTGCAGCGGTGCAGTGGGTCGCGCATCTGCGCAGGCAACTCGCCCAGCTCCTCGTCGGTTTTCCCCTGGTAGGTGAGGCCGTCCAGTTGGAGGACGTGTCGCCCGAACTCGTTCGCCTGCACCCAGTGCCCGGCGCCGTCCTTGAAGGCCACCAGGTCGGGCATGGCGTTGATCAGCGTGCGCAACACGTCTTCATTTTCGCGCACAGCTTTTTCGGATTGCTTGCGCTCGCTCACCACCGCGCCGAGCAGCAACCCGGACAGCGACAGCGCCAGCAAGAAGACCTGCAGCTCCGGGAGCAGCTTCGCCTCGTCGATCTGCAGATTGACGGCGGCAATCCCGGTTTGATGCTTGAAGAAGGACAGCAGCAGGATGATGCCGAGCGTGAACCCCAGCACGGTGGCCGAGGTGCCCAGCGTGCCATGGCGCAGCGATACCCAGATGAGCAGCAGGAAGGCGAGGTAGGCGAGGTGGTAATCGCGCGCGATCGGCGGGTAGAGACTCACCCAGACCACCAGGGCGATGACCGCCACCCACGCCAGCAGTTCCACGGTCACCTTCCACAGGGGCCGGTCACGCGTTTCGACGTCAGCGGTACTGTCCCCGGCGCCCCCGCCGAAGAACCCGCTGGCGCGCCGGACGAGATTCGTTGCCCAGGGGGCGCCATGCACGAGCAGAAAGGGCATCACCGTCATCAGTCCGATGGTATCCGCCACCCACCAGTTGCGCGCATTTTCAAAGAGCGACCCTTTGAACGGGGGGGCGGCGACGCAGAGGAACCCGACGAAGAACGGGGCGACGAAGGCGCCAAGCAGCAGGTAAATGACATCGCGCAGGCGGCCCAGGGTGGGGTCGATGCGCAGCCCATAGCGCAGGGCGGCGGCGGTGGCGGTGTAGCCGAGTGCACTGGCGAAGACCTGCCACATCCCGGCCATCTGCGCGCCTTCGCCGGCTTTGTTGTAAAACAGGAAGGCCAGCAGGTTGCCGATGAAGAGGAGCGGTGCATACCCGATGCCGAAGATGAGGAGCAGGGCCACGCCCATGCCGGCGGCCGGACACCAGGGACTGATGTGCGGCGCGATTTCGCTTCCCAGTGCCAGGCGATATAATGCCAGGTACAGGGCCAGGTAGCCAATCGTCACCATCAGTGGCCGCACGACGTTCCAGCGGCGCGTCGGCGGGCTCAGCGGAGTGGTTGGCGGCTGGGAGAGCTCTTCGACATGGGTCTCAGGCAATACTGTCATGACACCTCAAGCAATAACATTCCTGCAAAGCGTACAATATCGCTTTAGCGTACTTGAGCCAACCTTGCGGATTCACCGATCCGATTTTAACCTATTCGCCAGGAATCCCCGCATTCCTCTCGTTTTCCCCGCTTTTCGAAAAAAGAGTTTCACCATGCTGTAAACGGCGCAGCGGATCACGGAAACAAGAAGGGATTTCCTCGTGGTCAGCTAAATAACTATTTAACCTCGCGATAATATTGATGCTGAACGAGCACACCATTCCTCGTTCAAAGTATGACAATTAACGGTATATACTTGATACCAGTGGTGGAGAGGCGCACATCCCGCTCTGGGACTCGGAGTGGGAATTGGTATGGGAGTGTGGGGGTGTGGGAGTTTGGGAGTGATCACCCTGGTGATTTTACGAGCGGCGATCAAAAGACATTACGCCCACCCCGCCACACGAACTCGCGAAGAGCGCAGGATTGGACCATGAAGCAGGACGCGTTGAGTGATATAACGGGTAGTGGGTCGTTTGCCATGTATCTTGCATTCAGAGGCAAGTGATTAGTCATCGGACAAGACGGCTAATCACTAATCACTCACGGCCCAGACGAACTTGTCTTTGAGCAGAGTAAGGTGGGTCGTTATGATAAATGACCCAGTAGGAATGAGAACAAGGGAGCAGTCAATGACAGACAGCAGGGGAGAAGGCAGGACGCAATTACATGAGATGGCCCGAGAGGGGAATACGGAAGAAGTCGCGCTGTTGCTTTCGAAAGGCGCGAGTATCCACGCCCGGGATGACCGCGGGCGCACGCCGTTGCATGATGCCGCCTGGGCCGGCGATTCCGAATCTGTCACCTTATTGCTCAATAAGGGCGCCTGCGTCGATGCCATCGACAATGCGGGGCGCACGCCGCTGCATGAGGCGGCCTCCGAGGGCTATGTGGAGACGACCGCGGTGCTGTTGAACCGCGGCGCGGACAGCCACACCCGCGACGCCAGCGGACAATCGCCTTTGCACCTGGCGATTCGCCGCAAGCACAGCGAGATCATCCGCACCCTACTCTCCTGGGAGACGGATGCCAAGGTGCGCGCCCTGCACGGCAAGCGCCTCCCCAAGAAAGCCGCCCCCGCCGAAGCCCCCCGCCCGGAAGAGCCGGACCTCCTCGCCATCCTCCGCGGCCTGCGGTTGTGGAAGTAAACGGCGTCCTATTCGCCATCATCGATTTTGTATAATCACCCCGGCTGTTGCGTAATGCACCAGTGGGGTGATTTTTTCTGATATCATGCCCTGCAGCAGCAGGTCTCTTCCAAGGGAATCGCTGGTGCAGTATACTTACCTCACCCGGTCAAGCCGGAACCAAAGAGCTCACTTGTTCTTGCTCATTTCTCGGTTTCAAGGAGAATCGCTCATGCTTTCCTTGGGCTGGGTTAGCTTGCTTATTTTTTACGTGCCGGGTGTCGTGCGAGATCCGGGTGCGCTCAACGGGAACCGTTCCGATTCTGCGATACACGAATGATTATAAAGGAGTTATAGATGCAACAAGGTATAGTGTTGGTGGTGTGCTTGCTACTGGTAACGGTGGGGTGGGGGCAGGAGACGCAGGTGCGGTTGGCACCGGGGTTGAGCGGGTTTACGTTCACGCTGCCGTCCTGGGTCTATCAGCCGACGGCGACAATAACTGTGGATGCCCCGGCAAAGGCTGAGGCGCTGGCGAAGGATAAGGTGATCACGGGCACGGTTGAACTGCGCCATAGCACGGCCACGGAGCGCCAACTCTCATTGTCGGTGCGCCTGACGCCGGAATATTGGGATGATAAAGAGAAGGGCACGCATGTGCTCTCCCGCTGGCATGGCACCGTGTGCGCTAACCTGGGCGATTGGCCTGATGGCGATGTCGCAATCGAACTGCGCATACCCGGCGCGGATGCGGCGACCTGGCCGTTGCCTATCACGACGCTGCATCTCGTGCGCGGGACAGTGGCGCGTATTCCAGTGGCAACGCGTGCGGAATTCTGCGTTTGGCTCGACCATGCCAACGATCACGTCGGCTTCTGGGCCTGGCAGCCCACCTGGCCGAATATCGCGCGTGCCTTCACCCAGCCGGACCACCCATATGACGGCCTGCGCGGGTTTGTGCTGCGTAGTTATCCACAGCCGCAACTGCGCCGCCTGCAGCCGTATACATTGTATATTCCGGAAGCGCTCGATCTCACCAAACCGGCACCACTCCTCATTCTGCTGCATGGCTCGGGCGGGAACTATCTGAACATCTTTGGCGATTACGGCGCGGGGGAGCGGCTGGAGCAATCACCCATGCTCATTGCCAACGCCGGGATGTTGCGTGAGTCCGACTTTCGCCACCCGTTTACTCTCTCCGATGTCATCGGCGTGCTGGATGATGTGTCGCGCAAGTACCATGTTGACCCCGACCGGGTCTACCTGCAAGGGATCAGCCTGGGCGGGCGCGGCTCTCTCGATCTGGCGGCGCTGCTGCCCGATCGTTTTGCCGCCATCAGCGCGCAGTCGCCTTTCGGGTTGGACCGGGCGACCTGGGAACCGGTGTTGATGAGTGAGGATGACGGTACAGCGCTTCGGCTCAAGGTTAAGAATGATGTGCGCACGCTGTTGCCGAACCTGACACGCACGCCGGTGGAAGTGCTGTACGGTTACCAGGATCACGCCCGCTTCGTTGCCGCGGCGCGGACGGTGGGTGCGTTGCTGAAAGATACGCTGAAAACCGACGTGGTGATAAAAGGCTTCAACTGCGGCCATAACCTCAGTCTGCCGGACTACGATTGGGCGACCACCCGCGCGTGGATGCTCAAATACACGAAACAGCATCAGCCGAACGAGGTGCGCCTGCGCGTAACGAACCTGCGTTTCGGCGTCTCCGCCTGGGTACACGTGCAGGCGCTTGCCGACTACAGCCGCGTGGGCCGCATATATGCGCAATATCGTCCGGAGACCAAGACGCTGATGCTGGTGACCGCGAACGTCGCCACTGCCACCTACGCTCCGCCGGGCGATGTGCAGAAAGTCGTGCTCAACGGCACATCGTTCTCTGTAAACTGGAAACCGAGCCTCAACCCGCTCTGCCAGAGGGCCGAAACGCTCACCACCAGCAATGCGCCTACTCCGCATGACGGTAAACGACCGGGTCTCAGTGGGCCAATCTGGGATCTCTGGAGCCGACCGGTGAACTATGTCTACGCGACGACCGGCACTGCCAAGGAACAGGCCTGCCTGAAGCAGAGCGCGGAGAATGCGGCGAACTGGCAGGATGACATCGCGTACGGCGACCCGCACTTGCCGGTAGTGGCGGAAAATGCCCTCACCGCGGCGCAGAAGCAGGAGAACCTGGTGTATTTTATCACACCCGCTGACGTGCCGCGTCTGCTGGGACACGCTGCCATCTGGCCGCTGGTCTATAACAAACGCCAGGCGGGCGGCATGACGCCGGCGGCATACCTGGACGCCGATGTCCGCGTTGCCTTGCGCCCCTCGCAGTGGGCGGTGGACGGCTATATACTCTATGTGGTCGTCGCCGGCCAGCGCCCGGTGAACCTGCAGGCGATCAATTGGGACCAATGGGATCTACCCGCCGCAACGGACTGGCTATTGCTGCGCACACCCGCGCCCACAGCACCGGAAGAGCAGCGCGTCGCCACCATCACCGCGGCCGGCGTCTATGATAACCACTGGCGCCCCGCTGCCTGGGCTCCTTTCACCGTCACTACGGACGAGACAGTTGTGCCGTAGGGGTGATGTTTGACGTATGGAGTATCCGGTACCGTTTTTTGCCAAACCCCAACCCGGATGGCATATTAACGGTACCGAGAGGCATTAGTATAGAGAGGGAGAAAAAGGTTGTCTGTTAAAGTAGGCCTGGCACCTGTACGCGTGAAGCCTATTTCCAATCTCCGGGTGCATAAACGATCGTAGGCAAATTATAAGACGGAAACGAATGCAAAAATACCCACCCGGAGCGCGATGGGCATCGGCTTCCAGGCAGTGCTGCGTACCCGCCCGGAGCTGAACGCGAATGGCAACCTGCTCCACGACACCGGTAATGGTGCTGTGTTGCTGCCGGCCATTTTTGTGCGCTTTGTGCCCTTTTGCGGCGATTGATCTACAAGCACACAACCATGCAAGGGAATCCTGATCCAGCGTCGAATCGAATTGCCGGAGGGGTCCTATGTCTCGCCTGGTTGTGCTGGTGCTGGTGGTGTTGTGGGGTGCGCTTACCGTAGTGGGGGCGGAGGGGCACCCGCCCATCCCGCTCACCCTCACGCTGAAGGAGGGGGGCTATGTGACGCTGGTCATCGAGGATGCCGAGGGGCGGCGTGTACGTAACCTGGTCAGCGAGACCTGGTTTCCCGCCGGGCAGAGCACCATCTGGTGGGATGGACAGGACGAAAGCAACATGATCCCCCGCCAGATTCCCGGCGTGGCCAGTTACTGGGACATCAGCGGCAACCCGGTGAAGCCGGGCACCTACCGCGTGCGCGGGCTGTATCGCAAAGCCGTCGATCTGCACTACGAATTCGCCGTCTACAGCGGCGAGGCGCATCCCCCCTGGCATACGCCCGACGCCCGCGGCGCCTGGCTGGCCGACCACACGCCCCCCAGCGCCACGCTCTTCCTGCCCGGCACGGAGCCGCGCGTGTGCATCAGCAGTTTTGTCGCCGAGGCAGGGGAAGGCCTGGTATGGGTGGACCTGGACGGCCACCGTGTCACCGGCGTGCGTAGCATCGGGGGTGGGGGCGGCTGGTGGGGCGCCGACTACCTGGCCCGCGACGCCGGGGAGAAGCCCGTGCCCGGCATCACCGCCTACAGCGGGGGCGCCTGGGAGCATTACCTGGAGGTGTGGGCGATGGGCGGCAACCGCAAGATCCTCACCCACACCTTCCCGGACCAGGCGAAGACCGGCATGGGCGGGCTGGCCGTGCAGAATGGCCTCATCGCCGTCAGCCTTCCCGCCATGCACCAGGTGCTCTTCGCCGATGCCGCCGGCGGGAAGGAGTACGGCACGGCGCCGCTCGCCAGCCCGCGCGGGCTGGCCTTCGACGCGCAGGGCCGCCTGCTGGCGCTCTCCGGCAAGCAACTGCTCCGCCTCACGCTGCCTGCGCCCGCCGAGGGCATGGCCCCCACGGCGACGGCAACGCTGGTGAGCGGGCTGGAGGACCCGCACGGCCTCGCGCTGGACGGGCAGGGGAACATCTACATCAGCGACTGGGGCAACAGCCACCAGGTGAAGGTCTTTTCCCCTGAGGGCAAGTTTCTGCGCGCTATCGGCAAGCCCGGCGCGCCCTCGCTCGGGCACTATGACCCGCAGCACATGGATAGCCCTAAGGGCCTCACCATCACCCCGGACGGCCACCTGTGGGTGGCGGAGCACTCCTATGTGCCCAAGCGGGTGAGCGTGTGGGCGCTGGACGGCGGGTTCGTGAAGGCCTTCTACGGGCCGAACCAGTACGGCGGCGGCGGGTGCCTCGACCCGAAGGACAAAACGCGCTTCTACGTGCACGGCAACGGCGGCGGCATGGAGTTCAAGCTGGACTGGCAGACCGGCGCCAGCGAGCTGGTGGACATCTACTACCGCCCCGGCGCCACCGGCGTGACGCTGCCCGACTTCCCGCAGTTCCCGCTCTACGCCCACGGGCGGCAATACCTGACCAACTGCTATACCAGCGGGCCAACGAACGGTGAGAACGTCGCCGCCCTCTGGCTGCTGCGCGACGGCGTGGCGGTGCCGGTGGCGGCAGTGGGCTCGGCGAACCACTGGACGGCGCTGCGCGACCCTGCGCTGAAAGCGACCTGGCCGGCCGGGGTGGACCTGAACGGCGACCCGGCGGCTAACGCCGCCACCTTCGTCTGGTCTGACCTCAACGACGACGGGCAGGTGCAGCCGGAGGAGGTGCACATGGTGCGCTCTGCGGTGGGGTCGGCCAACATCGGCGGCGACCTCTCGGTGGTGCTCTCCTCGCTACTCAAGCTCTCCCCGGTGGGCTTCACCCCCGCCGGCGCGCCGATCTACGACCTGAGCAAAGGCACCGTGCTGGCACCGGGCGGGCGGGCCGCGGGCACCAGCGGCGGCGGGCAGGTGGTGGACGGGCGCAACGGCTGGACGGTGATGACCTGGCCGCCGGAGCCGCTGCCCAACGGCAGCCTGCTGGCCGGCGCGCAACATGGCAAACTCCGCTGGACCTACCCGTGCCCGCTGCTCGGTCTGCACAACTCCGCGCTCTCGCAACCCCCGAAATCCCCGGGGGAGATGATCGGCGCCACCCGCCTCCTCGGCCTCACCCTCAACCCGCGCGGTACCTATGAGGAACTGTGGGCGATCAATGGCAACATGGGGGTGGTCTACCTGCTGACCACCGACGGCCTCTTCGTCGCCACCCTCTTCAAGGACTGCCGCACCACATCCGCGTGGCCGAACGAGGTGAAGCGCGACCAGCTGGTAAACGACTTCAGCCTCGGCCAGGAGTGCTTCTACCCCTCCATCACCCAGGCGTCGGACGGCAATATCTACCTGGCCGCCGGCCAGCCCACCACCTGCCTCTTCCGCATCGACGGGCTGGAGACCATCCAGCGCCTGCCGGACTCCATGCTGACCGTGAGTAAGTGAGTGTGGGAGTGTGGGGGTGATCAGTTCCGAACACCGGTGTCTGATATGGTGTAGGGAACGACCTCCGTGGCGTTCCTGGGTGCGATGACCTGTCGGTGTGCGGGTAACGCAATCCGTGGTCACTAATGACCATATCCGGTCACCGACTGATTGCCGCATCGCTGAACGCCACGGCGGGTCGTTCCCTACACCAAAAATAGGCACGGCACTACAGCAAAAAAATGATTGTACAACCAAAAATTTGCAGAACAGGTATTTGTTCGATAGCTCTACTTATAGTATACTAACGTTTGGAGGTATCAACATGACAATCGAACGACGCTTAGAAGCACGAGAGGCCATTAGTGCCTATGTCGATGAGCAGGGGTTCATCTGCCTGCGGCAGGAAGATACGACGGGAAACGACGACGCGGTTATTATCTTGAACCCATCGGATGTGCCGACTGTGATTGCGTGGCTGCAGGAACTGCTGGATGAGGTGAAAAACAAGGGGTAGCATCAATCACCGCTGAATGATCAAAGCTATATCACAGTTCCCGGGTGTCGTTCTCCAGCCTCTGCGCCGGTGATCCGCCCGGGATTTCTTATTTGGTGCTGCTTTTGAATCCTTTCAGCGGAATCTGAAGAGCCCGACTTGACAATCATCCCGCTTATCAATGATCAAATGCTTTCCATCCGGTGCAAAATAGGCTCCTTGCGAATCTTCAATACACATCGCTGTACAATCATCCCTGAAGTTGACATCGGCAAATTGCGAATTATCCCCGGGGCTTTTACCAGACGCCGTGAGTTGGGCAATGCACTTGCCGGGATATTGATACACCGTCAGGCACATCGTGCCCTGATTAAAGAGATCTGTTAGATAAGTATGGTGATGCTCCCCAGGGAGTTGCTGCAGGATATCTACGGTAAACGCATAGCGTTTGAAGGGACTGGTTGTTGCCCAGCGGATGGGCATCTTCCAGGTTACTTGATCGGGAAGACCATCGTTTGGTCTGACCGCGGCAACATAGGCCGCGACCGTTTGCTTATAACACGTGGCGAGATTGCGCGTGGTGCAGTGATCTCGAGTCACGACAGCAAGCGGGATATAGTTGAAGCGGTAATAATCATCCCCTGGATTTAGCAGATGCGGCGCATAGAGTATACAGAGGCCGGCATCATCGATCAGCAGGTCGACAATCTTTTCCCTGGCAATGGGCGGGGCAGACCACGATAACGACCGGCGCCAGAGGAGTTTGTCAGATTGAAATACGCTGATGATCAGATGATCGCCTTGATACGTTAACACGCCGAGGTAGGCTCCGGCAGGCGAGAAGCGCATCAAATGCCCGGCAGCATACAGCGTGCGATTGCCTTCATGGGTAAAAGGGTCCGAAGCGAGGCTACGCACATAATCCGGCGAAAACCAACAGTCCTGGGTTGAGATATCTGTTGCCTCCGGCAATGTCTCTCGCCACTGCGCAATGCCATCCCAGTTATACCGAATAATATCGTTTTCGAGCCTTGGTATAACAATAAAGCCACGCCGGGAGAGATCACCCAGATGACCCACATAAAGATGCACTGGCCGTAATGGTGGTAGACGATGCTGCGCATCGCGCCAATACACGAACAAAGCGAAGGCCACAAAGGCGAGCACCAGGGCGATGGCGACACGACGCTTGCTGATCTTCATCTGACCTCCGTTTCATGACATCCCGTAATTTCATCCTATAAATACGCTTGTTATGTCGGGAAGTCAATAGCAGCGGTGTTCGTCACGGTGGATAAGAAACGAATACGATACTGCCCCACCCACCCAGCGCGCGATGGCCATCGGCTTTCAAACCGTGCTGGATGCCCGACGAGAGGCAGGATGTTGAGAACAGTGCGCAACAGTGTAAGCTATAGCCAAATATTTCGCTATGATGCCTCCTTCGGCTTACACAAATGCTCCTCCTTATGGCTCACCCGCCCGCACTTCTTGCACACGTAGGTGGTCTTGCCCTCCGCCTTCCGCTCGGCGGCTTTGGCGGCGTCGTGTTCGGCTTTCTTTTCGTCTTTACACAGCTTGGTCATGGTGCGCTCCTCACGGTCAGGATAGGACTGATACAGCTTCTACGACTTATTATAGCCATTCGAGCACATACTATGCATCGCACTACAACTTTCATCCTCCTGCTGAGGTGGCCGGGTATCGCGACTTTCGACATGGAACCTTGGACGATCTTTCGCCGATGTGTTACCCTATAGACACACATGCTCTTACTCATGCTCAATGCCGTATCTCGAACTGTTTCTGCGTATGAGTAAGAGCATGAGCATGAAGAATCAGGAGGCCGCGTATGTTGCGTGTGGCGAGTGTAGTGGCTGTGCTGCTGCTGGGGACCGTGATGGTGCTGGCGGCGGGGGCGCCGAAAGTTAGTGCGCCGAAAAGTGGGGCGCCGAAGAGTACGAACGATGGGCCGAAAGGCTTGATGGTGAATAAGACGGTGATGGTGCCGATACGGCCCGTAGCCAATTGGCTGGGGGCGACGATGACGGCGGGGAAGGGGAGCGTCACCGTGGCGAAGGGGAAGATCAGCGCGAAGCTGACGATGAAATCCACCGAGGCGCTGGTGAACGGCGCGAAGGTGAAATTAGCCGAGCCGGCCATGGAAGCGAAGGGGATGACCTTTGCCCCGCTGCGCTTCCTCGCCGACACCTTCAAAGTGCAGGTGGCATGGGAGGAGAAGAAGGGCCTGGCCACGCTGACGCGCGATGGAGCGAAGCCGCTCAAAATTGAAGTGATGCAGATTGTGCCCATGCTGATGATCCCCAAGGAAGTGGTGGAGATGTTCAAGGCTGCGGTGGAGGGGAATACCGCCACTGTGACGAAGCTGGCCAAGGCGCACCCGGAACTGGTCAATGAGCGCGATGCGGACGGCATGACCCCGCTGCTGCTGGCCGCGGCGCGCGGGAAGGCCGAGGTGGTCGATGCGCTGCTGGAGGCCAAGGCCGATCCCAACCAGCCCAACCGCCTGGGCCAGACGCCACTGCACATCGCCGCGCTGGGCGGCAGCGAAGCCTGCGTGAAGCGCCTCCTCGCCGCCGGCGCGAAGATCGGCGCCCACGACTTCAAAAACGACCTCCCCATCCACTTCGCCGCCATCACCGACAACGTGGCAATCGCTAAACTGCTGCTGGTGGACAAAGTCGGCCTTAACGACAAAGACAAAGACGGCGATACCCCGCTGCATTGCGCGGAGAAGGCGAAAAAGTCGGCGATGGCCGCGTATTTGCGCAGTATTGGGGCGCATGATTAACCTGGGCTAAAGTCGGGCGGGGCTGCCGCCTACCTTCCAAACAGGAATCTTCCTTGGTCACGAACTCTAGATTCGGATGGGTAGAGACTCCTGTTTGGAAGGTTGGCGGCAGCCCCGCCCGACTCTAGCTTAACCGCCTGCCATCCCCTGCGCCACCCGCAGCACTTCCTCGATGCTGGTGATGCCCAGGGCGGCTTTTTGGATGCCGTCGGCGATGAGGGTGGTCATGCCGTCCATCACCATGGCGGCCATGAGCTCCTTGGGTGTGGCGCCGCGCAGGAAGGCGTCCTTCACCTCGGGGGTGAATTCCAGCAGTTCGAAGAGGGCGGTGCGGCCCAGGTAGCCGCGGCCAAAGCACTGCTCACAACCGACGGCACGGGAGAAGACGGCGTCCTCCGGCAGCGTGTAGCCGCCGGCGCGCGCCAGTTGGCGCACATATTTCATCACGTGCGGGGTCACCTCCGCGGGCTGTTTGCAGTGCGGGCAGAGCTTGCGCACCAGCCGCTGGCTGATGATCCCCTCCGTCGAGGCGCCGATGAGGAAAGGCGCGATGCCCATGTCCATCAGGCGCTGCGGGGTGGACGGTGCGTCCACCGGATGCAGCGTGGTGAAGACCAGGTGGCCGGTGAGCGCCGCCTGCGTGATGATCTCCGCCGTTTCCAGGTCGCGGATCTCGCCGACGAAGACGACATCCGGGTCCTGGCGCATGAACCCTCGCAAGGCGACCGGGAAGGTGTAGCCCGATTTGCGGATGACGGCGGACTGCGTCACCCACGGGAGCATGATTTCCACCGGGTCCTCGATGGAGAGCGTTTTCGTCTCCGGTTTGGCAATCTCCAGCAGGCAACTGTAGATGGTGGTGGTCTTCCCACTGCCGGTAGAGCCGACACAGTAGATGACGCCGGTGGGGCGCTTGAGCCACGTGCGCAGGCGGGCCAGGTCGTCGGGCAGCAGGCCCAGCTTCTCCAGGCCGAGTAACACACTGTGCTGGTCGAGAATGCGCATCACGATGCCCTCGCCGAAGATCGTCGGGTTGGTGTTGAAGCGTATATCGTATTCGCGCCCCTCATGGCGCAGGTGTATGCGGCCATCCTGCGGGATGCGCCGCTCCTCCACGTTCAGGTCGCACATGGTCTTGAGGCGGGCGATCAGCCCGGCATGGATGCTGATAGGCAGGCGGCGAACTTCATGCATCACGCCGTCGACACGATAGCGCAGCAGCAACACCTGTTCCTCATCCAGCCGCGCCGGCTCCAGGTGAATGTCGCTGGAGCGCGAGCCGATGGCCAGCAGAATGATCGCGTTGATGAGTTGACCGATCTTGCGCTCGCCGGGCGGCAGATCCTCGCCGTTGCCGTTCACGGGTGCCCCCAGGCGCTGGGCGAAGAAGTCCAGCTCGCCGTCCAACAGATCTACCGGCGCCGCGGCCATCGTCATCCCCACCGGGCCACGCTCCAGGTAGGTGGCCAGGTCGGCCTTGCGGAATCGCCACTGGCGCCCGACGCGGACGCCCTTCACCTCACCACGCTCCATCATGCGATAGAGCGTCTGCTTGCTGATGCCGAGAAACTCGATGGTCTCACTCAGCGTCAGTAACTCCTCCTCAGCGGTTGCCACCGCGACTTGCGGCTGATCGTCTCCCATGGTTCCCCCCTTTTTTGAAATGCGGATTGCGGAGTGTAGATTGCGGAATGGGCCGGTTTCCGCATCCTGTGCGCAATCTTTCCAGGTCGTCCCAAAATCGATAGTGCACCTTTACGGCACGTACCAGTAAGTAACACTGAGCATTTTGGTACATAGTGGCAGCTTAGTCAAGGGGGTTGGGAAGATATTTTCGATTATTTTGGCGAATGGGGTATAATCAGGCACGATGTTCTCCTTACCGGTAGTATAAGGGTGAAGGATAGTGCCGTAGCCGCATCCCTTTACGGTGCGTCGTCGATAGTGCCTGTGACCAATAAACCGAATCATTCATCCCCCCTGGCCTAAATGCGGCTACGAAGTTGCCTGAACGGAACAGGCAGGAGCGTGACCGATCAACACATTCGGTGTACAATATGCGTATTCCAGGGCGAGGAAGGGAACGGGTATGAGATTCCGCAATCCGCAGTCCGCAATCCGCATGGTATCGGGGCTTTGTATGTTACTCGTATGTTTGTGTTCACTGCCATCGTGCGCTGCGAAGCCGGGGGAGCCGGTGCAGGTGAAGCAATACGATCACACTATCCGCGTGGCCTGTGTGGGCGACAGCATCACCTACGGGCTGGGGATTGAGGATCGGGAGCACCACTGCTACCCGGCGCAGTTGGCGGCGCTGCTGGGCGAGAAGTGGGAGGTGCGCAACTTTGGCGTCTCCGGCGCCACCATGCTGAGAGAGCCGAAGTACGTCTACTGCAGTTCCTACTGGAAGTCCGACGCCTACCAGGACGCGCTGAAGTACAATCCGGACGTAGTGGTGCTCAAGCTGGGCACCAACGACGCCTGGCGCAACGACAACTGGCAGTTGAAAGCGCAGTTTGCCGCCGATTACCGCGCGATGCTCGATGCCTTCGCCGCGCTGCCGAGTAAGCCGCGCATCTGGCTGTGCACCCCTGCCTCCGCCTACGAGGAGCGCCCGGAGCTGGCGCCGAACCTGCAGGAGGCCTGCGACATCATCCGCGCCATCGCCAAGGAGCGCAAGCTGCCGGTCATCGACATCCACGCCGCCACCGCCAACCACCCGGAATGGTTCCCCGACAAGTGCCACCCGAATCTGCAAGGCGCCACGGTGATCGCCCACGAGGTCTATACGGCGCTGACGGGGAAGAAGGCGCCGAAGGCGGAGCCGGCCCCGGCGGCGAAATAAGCCCAAGGCATTAGCACCGTGTGCAGAACCGTATGGACGGCTGCATAACAGGTCCGGTGAGGGTGCGAGCACCGTTTGGAAGCCGAAGTCCTTCGCGCTCCGTGCAGATATCTCTGCATTCGTGTCCGCTCCATAGCGTGCTGCCGAATGTAAATCTCTTCCCCACCGGCGCGCCTGTTGCGGTTATTCAACATGGCGTTTCAGACAACCGATACACCGCCCATACGAAGGGTGCGTCAAGTTTTTGTGATGAATGCTGGGAGGAAATCGCTCACAGGACAAGAATAATATAACCTCGTAGCTTAACTATTGTACGGAGGTTGTTAAT
>Ga0272448_1001600_pt1 | contig 30049 bp, 22 predicted proteins | sample YNPCB0191_FD_202220 | JGI IMG/M metagenome (GOLD analysis project Ga0272448, IMG submission 202220) | Hot spring sediment microbial communities from Yellowstone National Park, WY, United States - YNP-CB-019-1 | ecosystem: Environmental > Aquatic > Thermal springs > Hot (42-90C) > Sediment...
GCCTCTGGAGACATCGACCTCTGCATTGGTGAGGAAACTCCTCAATGTAAGCCGAGTCGTGGAAAGAGGAAGCCCAAGAAGTGATTCTTGGAATCACCGTGGCTAAAGCTACAGTGAGGATGTCAAAGGCTTAGTTTTAGCAGGTTTACCCATTACTGAACTGCTGTCTCGTCCCATTGGTTTAGATCCTTCCCTGATTTTGAACCTTTTCCTTTAATATTTGATTTGATGCAGGCATCAATACAGATATCAGTCGCTTACGAAGCATCTTTAAGCCCATAGCTCTTTTAGCTGGTCCTGGAGCTAGCCGTGTCTCCAGCATTATTATTGCCATCGTCTTAAAGTTTGGCTTGGGACTAAGTTGGATACCTGCTTTGTTTGCGGGAGTAATTCTGGCAAAAACCGACACTGTTTCCACGATCCCCGTCTTTAATGAGATACCAGTACCCTCACAGCTAGCTTTCCACTATCGTAAAAGGAGAAACTCAATTCAATGATGCCGCTGCCTTAGTTTCGTTCAACCTCATATTGCAAGTATATTCCAGAGGTTCACTCACTTTCCTAGAGGGAATCCAACAATTATTATTCATCTATTCATCACTGCTGGAGGCTGCTTTCTAGGGTTAGTCTTGGGCTAACTGAGCGTACTTATACATACTCGTTTAGACGATTCCTCAGCAGTCTTTTGCTAACAGTTGCAGTTGCTTTAGGAACTTTTCAGGTTGGGCATTTTTTGGTGTCTCGGGTGCTGTAGCTGTTGTTGTAGCTGGGATCAATATTTCGGGCATTTTGGGCTTTCTCGCAACACCTCCGCTTCTAGCCGCATTACTTTATTAAGTTTTTGGGAATATGCCAGTTTTACTGCCAACACGTTTATTTTTCTGCTGATTGAAGTCGAAATCAACCTGGTAACACCGTGGAAGACCGTACCTGCAATTTTACTTGCAGTTTTGGCTTATCAAATCGGACGAATTCTTACTGTCTACCCACTGCTAGCAACAGTGCGTTGGTTCGACATTCCACTGCGCTGGCAACATTTACTATTTTTAGGTAACATCAAGATTCGCTTTCAATGGCTTTGACCTTGAGCTTACCGACAACACTACCAAGGCGAGAAAATCTCATTGCCTTAGTCTTCGTTTGAGATAGTTTTGCCTGAAAAGTTTGATGAGATTCTAACCTCCGCGAACTCTCTGAAGATGTACAAGAAGTCAAAAAAATCACAGCAATTGCTAACTGCAGAAGACCAAAGGAAGTAGTAGTAAGCAGACGAAAATCGGTATAATCTCATTGCATTTATTTACAGCCTTGAATAAAATCAATAACTTTATGCAACAATCCAAGTTTGGTCACAATCAGCACAGTTGAATCGGGTTCCAGTACTGTACTGCCGTTGGGGATCGCTAAATCTTCGTGGGGGTGAGATTGATAACCTATAATTAGATAATTAGAGAACCTGTGGGAAAACGGGAATCCTGAGCAATTTCAGCAACAGTACGACCAACAACGTAACAATTATTTGGGATAGAAAGCTTCAATACCTCAATTTGCCCTTGCTCAAAATGCATAATTGATTCTACTTGTGGCTATTCAATAGCATTCACCATCGTTGAAACGCCCAAATCTACGGTACTAATAATGCGGTTCGCTCCCGCTAAGCGCAGGGGTTCAGCAAAATCGGAATGGCGCATGCAAGTTAGTACGTGGGGAACACCACAGTGTTTGGCAAGAGTTACCATGGCTAAATTCAAAGCATCACTGCGCAGCAATGCTGCTAGGGCGTTGGCTTTATGAATTCCAGCTTCTAACAAAACTTCTGTGCTGACTGCACTTCCTTCAAAAACCATTACTCCTACGGGTTCGCGAGTATAGCGACAAGCTGTAGAATCAATATCAATAATGGCAACAGTATGCCCCAGTTCTATTAATTTTTCAGCCAAACTTAGTCCTACTAACCCCGCTCCGCCAATAAGCACATACATAGGTACTTTTTTTCTCTTTAACTTATAAACGATATACTGAAAAGCCTGTGGATGACAGCCCAGGGATGAAAGCTATTAATGTGTTTGACAAGAGTAAGAACAACCACAAGCGCCTTAAACAATCCTAGTAGGGGTGGAACTCCCGCACAGTAAGTCAGCTAGCTAGCTAGCTAGCTAGCTAGCTGTGTTAATCGTCGCCTATTCCACTGGCAAACAATAGCAGTCCTTGGGAGCTAATTCATAACACAAGTGGACTCGGAAAGTGAAATGATAAAAATATCAAGTAACCTCACAGCTAAACCTCGTTAGTTTAGCCAAGTACGGTAGGAGACCTTTGGCCGTGCAGAGACGATCTTTCTGAAAGAATAGCTGTAAAAAGCTACAGGGAGTGACTTTAGTCCTTGCCTGCAGAAAAAGCTTGAATCACCGTGGAGGAGCGCCCGGTGAGAGTCAAAATTCCCTTGACTCCAACATCTGATACTGTGGGTGTGCACCTCGCTAGTTTCAATAGCTATTGCCAGATAAGAATAGCCAAGAGGCGTCAGTTAACAAATATTCTGCATATATTTTTTTTAACTTGCTAAATCCTGATAATTTTCTCAGCAGAAAATCCAGGATAATTAGCTAAGGATAATTTGGGAAAAAGCTCTAAATAAACAAGATTCATGGCGGATTTAATTGTTCCAGATTGCTTGTTTTTTTAGAGGGAAAATTTTTTGTTGTTATTGTTGTCAATACAACTAAAATATTATCAAACAGTTTCTAGAAAGATTTCTTTCTATGACACCAGAAGTATCAGTGATTATTTCTGCTTACAACACGGAAGCCTACATAGCAAAGGCTATAGAGTCTGTATTGGAACAGACTATGGAAAATCTGGAAATCATTGTCATAGATAATGGTTCTAAAGACGCGACGGGAAAAGTTGCGAAAAGCTTTGCAGACAAAAGGCTAAAGGTAATTGAAATTCCAGAAAATATTGGAGTGGGTGGTGCACGGAATTTAGCAACAAGAGTAGCAAAGGGAAAGTGGATAGCTCCCCTCGACTCAGACGATTGGTATACGCCAGAACGCCTAGAAAAACTTTTGCAAATTGCATCGACCTTCTGCGCAGATATGATTGCTGACGATTTGTATCTGATTCGAGATGGAGAAAATTCTCCTTGGAGTACGTTGCTTTCTGAAAGTGGAGAGCAAATCGACAAAATTATGCTCCTAAATCCCATCTTTTTTGCAGAAACTGATAGATACGGACAAAAAGGGCTGCATCTTGGCATCACTAAACCTATAATCAAGCGGGACTTTTTAATTGAGCACCGTATCGAGTACGACGGAACTATCAAAGCGGTGGACTTAGATTTTTGGTTTGCGATGAAATGTCTGGTCAGCGGAGCTCGTTTTGTCCTTGTTCCAGAGCCATTTTATTTTTTACGAGGTCGTGCAGGCTCAGCAATGACTGCAAGTAAAGTAGATCGGCTTTGCAAGTCTTGTCAAGCAGCGTTAGAGTTTTTACAACAAGAAGATGTACAAAAAAATCCTGAATTAGTGCGTGTTGTTTCTGAAAATTTGCGAGTTTTCCAGAAGAACTTAGCTTACTACAGTGTTGTCGAACCTCTCAAGCAAAGAAGGTTTCTTGCTGCTTTGATAGCAATGCTGCGCAACCCCTATTTTTTCGTTCACTTTTTGCTTCGACTTCCGAATATTTTGTCTCGTCGGATGGAATATTACCTTTTCGCCAACAGATACGCATACGACATGATGTATCAAGGAACGAAAAAGCAATATTCCTAGCTTGGTTTTTGTTTAGCGGACGCTGTCAAACCACTTGACAATACCATCAGCAATTGCTCGTGCTGTCTTTTTTTGTTGTTTGGGGTCAGACAACCATTCAAATTCCTCTGGGTTGCTCATAAAACCCAACTCTAGCAGTACCGATGGTGCGGTTGCTGGGCGCGTTAGTGCCAAATTATCCCAAAACACGCCGTAATAAGGTCTTTGTAACTTTTTGACGAGATAATTTTGCAAAAATATCGCCAGACTGTGAGCTTGGGGATGGTACCAAAAAGCAGCCATTCCCTTAGTATTTTCCACATCTCCATCATCAGGTAAAGAGTTGTGGTGTATGGATATGGAAATAACTGGCTCTTCCTTGTCTATAATGTTTTGGCGTTCCACCAGCGACACTTCTCGGTCATCTTGTCGCGTCATTACCACCGTTGCGCCGCGGTGAACCAACTCTTGTTGAAGTAACTTAGAAAGTGCTAGATTCACATCTTTTTCCAGAAGTCCGTTGGGTCCTGGAGCGCCAGATTCTTTTCCTCCGTGTCCGGGGTCGAGGAGAATTTTAATCCCAGACAAAGGTTGGCGTCGGGAGCGAGGAATAGTTGGTGGGTGGCGCAAACTCAAAACTAAAGTGGTTCCCTCGTATTTGAGTTTGTATCCCCACTGTTGGTCTTTTTTGAGGTGGAAAGTATATTGTACCTGTCCTGGAGCTACTTGCTGCCAATCAAGGCGAGCAATCAAGGGGTCATCATCCAGGTGAATAATATCTGTTTGGGTGGTGGTGTTGTAAAGGGTGAGAGTGAAAACGCGATCGCTTTGTTGGACGGCCAGGGGTACGGGAATTTGCAATGGAAAAATTATTTCTGTGCGGTCTTCCTTGCGGCGATAACCAATACTGCGAATAATAGAGCGCGGTGGAATTGCTTTGGGGATAACAGTTGTCTCCTGACTTTTAATCCAACCGCCGTAGTCCAAGCGCAACCAATCTCCCTCCCTACCCGTAACCGCAGCTTGCGTTCCTTGGGGTAGGGGTGTCAGTCGGGAATAATCCGTACTCGGACCTGTACGAGCAACTCCAGCAGCAGCTGTTACCGCCACAACTTGTTGTTGTGCAGGCGAGAGGATAGTAATTTTTCCAGGAGCTTGTTGAGTAATTGTCTTGCCATCCAAAGTCAGTTGAAACTCAGGTTTACCTAAATCCACTTCTTTGGTATTATCCGAGAAATCTACACCAGGACCGACAGTACAGCCCTCGTACTTACCAACGGTGGATTGTACAAAAGGTTGATTTCTTCCCGTTAAAGCTGCCAAATTACTTGGTAGTTGGGCTTGTTGCGGTTGAGGTCGAAGAGGTATGGTTTGATTGCCTAATTTTACAGATACGCTAGCATTTTCTTTGGCGATCGCGCTAAAGCAAATTGGTTCCCCAGGAAGTCTGGCTATGTCTGTAGCAGGAGTAAGAGAATCTTTAGCAAAGCCCAATTCTGGCGGTAGTTCTGGTTGGGTAGAAACTCTGGTCACCTTTATCTGTACTGCTTGATTTTGGTAACTTACAGTCAAGAGATTTTCTCCCAACTGTAAAGCCAAACTCGAAGCAAAATGACCGGACTTACTGCGTTTTACCGGTTTGCCATTGATGAGAACTTCTCCTTTTGCGGGTGGTGCTGTACCCAGTACAAACACCCTATCGCTGTTGGTTTGGTATTTTGGGGGAGGATAAACAACTTGCAGGGATTGCTGTTGTGCCAAAACAACCACAGGAGAGCAAATTACACAACTTGATAATAACAGTCCTAAAAGTGATTTCACGCCCAAATTAAACAAGTTTCACATAACCTACTTAACTGTGGCACAATGACGGGGTATATCAGGGGAAGTTGCTAGAATTTACGAATTATGACAAAGTATATATTTGTTACTGGCGGTGTAGTTTCCAGTATTGGCAAAGGAATTGTTGCAGCAAGTTTGGGACGGCTGCTCAAATCAAGAAATTATTCTGTATCGATCCTCAAACTTGACCCTTACATTAACGTCGATCCAGGAACCATGAGTCCCTTTCAACACGGTGAAGTTTTCGTTACCCAAGATGGTGCGGAAACGGACCTGGACTTGGGACATTACGAACGCTTCACCGATACCTCCATGTCTCGTCTCAATAGCGTTACCACCGGCTCGATTTATCAAGCAGTGATTAATAAAGAGCGACGCGGCGACTACAATGGCGGTACCGTGCAGGTGATTCCCCACATCACCAATGAAATCAAAGACCGGATTATTAGAGTAGCAAGGGATACTAATCCAGATGTGGTAATCACAGAAATTGGCGGGACGGTGGGAGATATTGAATCCCTACCCTTTTTAGAAGCAATTCGTCAATTTCGCAAAGATGTAGGACGACAAAATGTTTTGTATTTGCACGTGACCTTAGTACCGTGGATTGCTTCCGCAGGGGAAATGAAAACCAAACCAACCCAGCATTCAGTCAAAGAACTGCGCTCGATAGGTATTCAACCAGATATCTTGGTTTGTCGGTGCGATCGCCCTTTACCCGCAAACTTAAAACAAAAGCTATCTGAGTTTTGTGATGTTCCCCCTGAAGGAGTGATTCCTGCTCTCGATGCTAAAAGTATCTACGAAGTACCCCTGATTTTGGAACGGGAAGGACTAGCGCAAGAAGCACTAAAACTGCTAAACATGGAACAGCGAGAACCCGATTTGAGTCAGTGGCAAACTTTAGTAGAAAAATTATACAGTCCCCAGCACCGAGTAGAAATCGCGATCGTCGGCAAATATGTACAGTTAAGCGATGCTTACCTTTCTGTCGTAGAAGCACTCCGTCATGCTGCCATTGCTATGAGTAGCGAACTACACCTGCGCTGGGTCAACTCGGAGAAACTAGAAGTTGAAGGCGCCGAACATTACTTAAACGGTGTTGATGGTATCCTCGTACCCGGAGGTTTCGGCGTCCGAGGAGTAGACGGTAAAATCGAAGCCATCAAATACGCTCGCCTTCATCATATTCCCTTTTTGGGTTTGTGTTTGGGAATGCAATGCTCCGTGATCGAATGGGCGAGAAATGTAGCCTTATTAAGGAATGCCCATAGCGCCGAATTTGAACCCCACGCCGAAAATCCCGTAATTAATTTGTTGCCAGAACAACAAGACATAGTAGATTTGGGTGGTACAATGCGCTTGGGGTTATATCCTTGCCGAGTTCTACCCAACACTCTAGCGTTTCGTCTCTATCAAGAAGAAGTAATTTACGAACGACACCGTCACCGTTACGAATTTAACAACGCCTATCGCAACCTGTTTTTAGACTCAGGATACGTAATTAGCGGTTGCTCTCCTGACGGACGCTTAGTGGAAATTATTGAATTACCAAATCATCCTTTCTTTATTGCTTGTCAATTTCATCCAGAATTTCAATCTCGCCCCAGCACACCTCATCCTTTATTTAAAGGATTTATAGAAGCGGCGATCGCCCGTTCCGAAAACTCCTGCAACCCCCAAATACCTGCGGAAGTTTTTTAATTTCCACCAATTAAAACCAATCACAATGCTCAAGCAACAGACCGCCGAAACAAAATGGAATATAAGGGGACTTTTCTGTGGCGTACTGGATAAAAATCAACTACGAAAGGAGAGAATATGTAGTTAATTTGGAATGCGTAAAGGTCTTTTGTTACGAAGGAAACGGAAGATTAACTTTTTGGTTACCAGATAGCGCCATTGCGATCGTGATTAATCCTCAGACAAATTCCCCCGACTATCAAAAAATCTCGCAGTACGTACAACAAGTTACAGTCCCAAAAGAAAACAACCATTGGGTAAGGATACATTATGACAGAAATGAATATCTCATCAACCTCGACTGTATTAGTTCTTTTTGTTACGAGCCATCCAACAAAAGGATAACTTTTTGGTTACCGGATGGTACAATTCCCATCGTCATCAACCCGGTCAGCAATCCCAAATCCTACGAACAAGTTGTCACCTACATCAAAAATACAACCGGATATTCCTTGTTGGAATAACAATTAATACCATTGGCAACAGTTCACAGATGATAGGAGATGGATGCATTTGCTATTTCTCAATTCGGAGTTTGGGAATCTATATATTCTCGCCAGCGGCTAATTAATCCTTCCTGAAAATCAATGACAATAGCATCTTCTGCTTTTTGCTGCTTACCTGTTTGTGTTTCTGTATCTTGCCAAAACCACTCCACAACCGCATGGTCGCCATCAGCGATAATTTGGTGGATCTCAATTTTGACATCCGAGTGAGTAGCAGCAAATTCAGACATTACTTGTTTAATAGCAGCAACTCCTACATAACTGTGACCGGGAACGATAAATTTTCCATCTGGTGCAAATAGCTCCGCAAAAGCATCAACATTTCCCGTCATCCAAGCTTGGGAAGCTTGTTCGATAATAGAGCGAATTTTTTCTATTTTCATCACTGCTAGTTCCTCCTTTACCAAAAGCAATTTACACTGTTACTCCTTCCAATTCTTCATCCGTCAGCTCGTATAACTCGCGTAACTTTTGTAACTTATCCTCACTCGCTTGCCAGAAACCACGCCCGTAGGCTTCTAACATTCTGCCAACAATGTTTCGGAAAGCTTCAGGATTTGCCTGACGTAACTTCTGGGCCATTTCCGGGTCTAGAGCGTAAGTATCTGCTGCTTGATCGTATACCCAATTATCAGTAAAATTTGCAGTACCGCCCCAACCGATCAACGCTGTCAGGCGCTGGGAAATTTCGAAGGCTCCACCAGAACCTTGATTTGCCATAGCTTTAGCCCATTTGGGGTTCAGCAACTTAGTGCGATACTCGATTCTCAGCAAATCCTCTAACTTGTGAGGTGTGGTATCCTTCGAGAAACTTTCCACAAAACTAGCAGTGACTTTTTTAGCACCGATTTTTTCTGCTGCTTTTTTCAAAGCGCCAGTATTGGCGTAGTATTCTTGAATATCAGTTAGACCGTATTCCACCGAGTCGATTTCTTGGACAATGCGATCGCACCCCTTTAATAAAGTCCTTAACACCTCTGGTCTGGCTTGTCCCCGGTCTTGTCTACCGTAACTAAACAAATTGCGACTTAGCCAAGTATCCCCCAGCTCGTCACCAGATTCCCAGTTACCGTCAATAACGCGATCGTTTACCAGAGAACCAAAATCACCCGCAGGGTTAGAAAACAATCTCGCAGAAGCATTTTCCACTCCTTGGGCTTGCAAAGCTAAAGCATGCTTTCTGATGTAATTTTGATCTTCCGGTTCCTCTAGTTGCGCTGCCCGTTGAAATAAATCATCCAACAACTCAATCACATTGGCAAAACTATCGCGGAAAATCCCCGACAAATTCGCCAACACATCAATACGGGGATGTCCCACTTCTGCTAAAGGTTTTAATTGGTAACGAACAATCCGCCCCGTACCCTCTTTTACCGGTTCAGCACCAACTAACTCCAAGATAATACCAATGGACTCCCCCTTGGTTTTAATGGCATCCAGTCCCCATAACATCACCGCCACAGTTTCTGGATATTTACCGTGTTCCTGTAGGTGCTGGGAAATAATTTTTTTACCTATTTCCCGCCCTCGCTCGTAAGCTCCCGCAGAAGGCATTCTGTAGGGATCTAAAGCGTGAATGTTCCTACCTGTAGGTAACACGCCAGGACCATCGCGCAACAAATCCCCACCAGGTGCAGGCGGAATATACTCCCCGTTCAAACCTCGCAGCAGATTTGTTAATTCATCTGTTGTCTGCATTAAACTCAGGCGAATTTGTTGAGCTTGTTCTTCCCGTTCTACCCCTTGGATTTGCGGCTCGTTGCCAAAATAAGCTTCCAAATACGCCGCTATCTCCTCCTCAGAAGGCGCTTCCCCCAAAGTATGCAATCCACAAGAAAACAGGCGATTTTCTAGAACTTGCAGATACTCGTACAACTTGACAAGATAAGCATTAAAAGCATGCTGGCTAAACATCCTGATATTTTCTGGAGTAAAGGCAATTCCCAGGCGTTTAGCATCCTCAAACAGACAATCTGCATCTAAACCAGTGTCGACAATTTTTTTGCAAATAGCTTCTTTTAAGGCATAATTTTTCTCTGGATTTTCTCGATACTCTGAGATTAAATCCCGCAGCGCCATCAATTCTTTATATAGACCTGCACGCCCGTAAGGTGGAACGTTGTGGGAAATTAACACTGCATAACCGCGACGCTTGGCCAAAATCGATTCTGAAGGATTGTTGGCGGCGTAAATATATAAATTTGGCAAATTGCCTAAAAGAATGTCAGGCCAAGAATAACCCGTGTTTCCTAAAGGCGAACCAGGCAACCATTCTACTGTACCGTGCATGCCAAAGTGAACTACAGCATCAGCTTGAAATTCATTTTGCAACCATTTGTAGAAAGCAGCGTACTGGGGATGAGGCGTTAGATCTCTTTCAAACATTAGCCGCATCGGGTCGCCTTGTATTCCCAAAGGTGGTTGTACGCCTATCCAAATATTCCCCAGCTGCACCCCACCGATGTGAAATTCGTCACCACAGGTTTTTATACCCGTACCCGTGAGAGATTGCCATTGTTTTTCAATTCGCCAGGTGTGGAGATATCCCAGCCATTTTTCCAGAGTGCGGACATTGACTGTGGGTGTAGAGAAAGTTTCATTCGCCAGGCAGTCAGATACTTCATCCGCCTGCTTCACTGCTCGAATTAACTCTTCACCGTCTGCAGGTAAATCGCCAACAGTGTAACCCTGGTCCTTTAGCGCCTGTAGAAATTTTAGCAAACTGCGCGGTACGTTTAACAAGGCAGCTGTTCCTAATGCGCCGTAACCAGGAGGAAAGCCATAGAGAATAATAGCTATTTTTCTTTCGCTTACAGGTTTTCGCCGCAAATTAATCCAGGCTTTTACCCTACCAATTAAACGTTGTACCCGTTCTGGAACTAGATAGATGTTTTCTCCCACCAAACCACCCAGGGGAATAATGTCGATCGCTCCGTCCAATTCCGGTAATGCATATAAAATTACACTTTGCAAACCACCAATGCCTTGGCGTGTCCAAGAATAAATATCCTGAATTAAAAGTGGTGCAGCCACTATGTACGGAACATTCTTAGCCATCAAGATGCGTTTTGCTACCTCGATTTGCCTTCCCGCTTCCATGGAACCAGCAGGACCGCCTACTAAAGGAAAACCAATTGTCGAGACGATCGCATCCACCTTCACCGCTTCGTTAACTACGTTAAGCTTCGCTAACGCAACAGAAGTAATTTCCACCTTACCCTGCTGGCGCTGCTGAATTTCATAGTCAGTGGTCATCCAATCACGAACAGCAACGTGTGCTTCCACGCCATTGATAAAAATAGGTAACGGAATTAAGTCTGCTTGCTCGAAATAACGAATTAATTGATGGATGTAGGGTTGTTTGGTGATAACGTGTTTGCGGTAAAGAAGAATTCCAACTACTGGCAGCTCGGAAATTTCTCCCACTGCAACACTGCCATGCTTTTTCTGTGTTTTTTGATGTCGATACCACTGTAAATACTTTTGCGGCGATTCAAAATATCCTTGATAGTCGGGATGAAGCAGTCCCATGTTGGGAATTTCCACCGGTGGAGGAATCTCGCCAACTTTTAACCCCAGGTAGTTTTTTGCCAATGTCCAGAATAATGCTGCAACGTTTTCTAAGCCGCCCGCGTTCCAATAGCTATAGATTATTAACCAGTTGCGCAAGTCTTGGACTTTTTGCACTGGCACAAATTTTAATAGTTTCGGTCCGATCTTTAAAAAGCTGATATAACCTGCTAATCTGTCTTCTTCTCGTCCCTGGCTAAATTTATCTAAAATAAATTTCACCGGTTTGGGTATGCCTTTGGGTTTGTCGCCCATGCTAAAGGCGCCCAATTTCGTGAACGCAATCAATTCCAAGGCTGATTCGAATATCAGGCGGATAGGAATATTGCTAAGGCGATCGCTCAACCACAATACCTGGTCATAATCAAATATTAAACTGCCAAAAAATACATCTGCTTCCTTCAGAGCCGCTTCTACTTCCGCACGCTTGTTATTGATATCACGATCGCTGAAGACACGAATATCTAGCTCTGGACACTTAGCGATCGCCAGCTCGGCCGCTTTTCGATACAAGTCGGCGTTGAAAGATTCAAACCCTGCTATCAATACGATACGTTTCATGTCCCACAGCGCCCTTAATCTTTCTTCATCTTGATTTTAATCTTGCTATTGGTCAATGGACGATATTCCCATCACCCAAGATTTTTCTTAGTTGGCGATTTATCGCCCAGTAGTGCGTGAATTAAAAGTTCCACTCAATTCCACTCAAATAGAGCACTACATGAAGCATCCATCAAAGCGATCGCCTGCTATTTCAAGTACTACTTCAATCGTAAAGCTTCACTCCAGCGATGCGATAGATGGAGGATAGATTCCCTACCATTTCAAGTAGGCAGCTTGCGAGCCTTGTTCGCGCCTAATCTTACCATCTTTCTCAAACCAAGAAATCACCTGTTCCGAGGTTAAATCTTCTACAGCCACACCATATTCTTGAGCGATATGCTTCAGTAATTTCAGTGACGAAATAGTCAATCGCGTTAAAAATTTTTCCGAAGAAGAAAGTAAAGCTGCATCTACTTTTGCCGATTCTTCCAAAGTCAAAAATTGCTCTGACGGTTGCTGGGGCTGAAAATTCATAAACCGGATTATAAGCTTGCTACTGAAATAAAAATCACTGCCGATTTGTAAAACCTACTTTCTTATCCGTAACACAGTTTCTGAGTAAAAGAGTAATTTTTATTCCTTTTCCTTTACCGTTGTTTTTCTTGCCTGTACTAAATAGCCGCAGCGATGTTCGCCGTTGATAATCCAGTGGGTACGTTCTACGGTGCAATCAGGCAGGATGGTAGCAAACATTTCTAGTTCATGACCGCAAACGCTAGGAAAAGACTCAGCAACGTTAGAAATAGCACAGTTATGTTCGGTGATGATAAAGCGATCGCCATCATCAGAAGAATTGAGAGGATGGCATTCTGCCATGTAGCCTTCCGCTTGTCTGAGTTTGACCAAGGTAGCCAAACGCTCTTGTAAAGAACCATTACCCAAGCGTTCTCGGTATTCTAAAGCCTTACGCTGCCATTGTTTTTTGAGAATCGTACTTACTTGCTCCCGTCCTACTGTTTCTGCCAAAACGTCCAGCAAAGAAACGGCAAATTCACCGTAACTATCGCCAAATTCTCGACGCAAGCGATCGCTTCCCTTACTGCTTAATTTATAAACGTGCTGCGGCCGCCCCATTCCTGCTTGCACCGATGAGTAGACAATCAACTGCTCTGCTTCCAGGTCCTTGAGATGACGGCGAATTGCTTGAGGGCTAATCTCTAAGGCCGTAGCAAGCTCCACAGCCGTGGCTTGAACGTGCTTGAGCAGATATTGCAGTATATCTTGCTTAGTGGAGGACTGCTGGGTAGTCGCCATCATCGTCCCAAAATTTCATGAGAAAATTTCACTTTGACAACAATATTGTTGTTAATCTAGCTTAAAATGAAAATGTGTTAAACAACAGTTATGTTGTTTTAGTAGTTCATCCCTATTTTAACAGGCGTGTGACCACTTGGTAACACCAGATGGTAATTGCTAGGCAATAACCCATCTACCAATCCTTAAAGAGATTGATTTTGCGAACACAAGAGACTGAAAGCGATGAGTGCCACTGTCAAAACTTTAGTCAACCAGCCCTACAAATACGGCTTCGTCACCAATATCGAGGTGGAAACTATTCCCCGCGGACTCAACGAGGATATTATCCGCCTAATCTCCGCCAAAAAAAACGAACCGGAGTTTATGCTGGAATTTCGCCTCCGCGCCTATCGTCAGTGGCAAAAAATGACAGAGCCGAATTGGTCTAGTGTCAAATATCCAGCAATTAATTATCAAAATATCATTTACTACTCAGCACCAAAGCAAAAAGCTAAAAAGCAAAGCTTAGAAGAAGTAGATCCAAAGCTACTGGAAACCTTTGAGAAATTAGGCATTCCCCTATCAGAGCAAAAACGGCTAGCCAATGTAGCCGTAGATGCCATTTTCGACAGTGTTTCCATTGCTACTACTTTTAAGGAAAAACTAGCCAAAGAAGGAGTAATTTTCTGCTCTATTTCTGAAGCTTTGCAAGAGCACCCAGAACTGGTGAAGAAGTATTTGGGTAGCGTAGTTCCCATCGCAGATAACTACTTTGCGGCCTTAAACTCTGCGGTATTTAGTGATGGTTCTTTCGTCTACGTTCCCAAAGGCGTAAAATGTCCCATGGAATTGTCCACCTACTTCCGCATCAACAACGGCGAGACAGGACAATTCGAACGAACATTAATTATAGCCGACCAAGACAGCTACGTTTCTTACCTAGAAGGCTGCACCGCACCTATGTACGACAGCAACCAGCTGCATGCTGCAGTTGTAGAACTTATTGCCCTTGATAACGCTGAAATTAAATACTCCACCGTACAAAACTGGTATGCTGGAGATGAAAACGGTAAAGGCGGTATCTACAACTTCGTTACCAAACGTGGTTTATGCCAAGGCGTAAATTCGAAAATTTCCTGGACCCAAGTAGAAACTGGCTCTGCGATCACTTGGAAGTATCCTAGTTGCGTGCTTGTGGGCGACAATTCTGTCGGAGAGTTTTACTCTGTGGCCCTGACAAATAACATGCAGCAAGCCGACACGGGCACAAAAATGATTCACATCGGTAAAAATACCCGCAGCACCATTATTTCCAAAGGAATTTCTGCAGGAAAATCCAGCAACAGCTATCGAGGCTTGGTAAAAATTGGCCCCAAAGCTGAAAAAGCTCGGAATTATTCAGTTTGTGACTCGATGCTCATCGGAGATAACGCCCGTGCCAATACTTTTCCCTACATTCAAGTCCAAAATCATACTGCTCGAGTAGAACACGAAGCTTCCACTTCCAAAATAGGAGAAGATCAACTCTTTTACCTGCAAGCGCGGGGTATTTCCGCAGAAGATGCAGTCAAGTTAATGATTAGCGGTTTCTGCAAAGACGTGTTTAATCACTTGCCTATGGAATTTGCTGTAGAAGCTGACAAATTATTGAGTTTGAAGTTGGAAGGAACTGTTGGGTAATGGCTTTGGGCGATGGCGCAAATACCACCAAAGCACCCTTGCAGCATCAAAAAATTGCCAGCAAAACACAAAGTACATCAAGACAGAACATGATCGTTGACAATAGTGAAGTTATACTGTCAGTCCGAAACTTGACAGCAGAAGTTGATGGCAAGCCAATTCTCAAAGGCGTAAACCTGCAGGTACGCTCGGGAGAAATCCATGCCATTATGGGACCAAATGGCTCTGGTAAAAGTACCTTTGCCAAGATACTGGCAGGACATCCAGCGTACCAGGTAACTGGCGGAGAAGTTATCTTCCAAGGACAAAATCTGCTGGAAATGGAACCAGAAGAACGAGCAACAGCTGGTGTCTTTTTGGCATTTCAGTATCCTTTAGAAATTCCTGGTGTCAGCAATTTAGATTTTTTGCGCGTCGCTTACAATTCTCGCCGCCAAGCACAGGGTTTAGAGGAATTGGATGCCTTTGATTTTGATGAATTGGTAGAACAAAAATTAGAACTGGTAAAAATGGATCCTGCTTTCCTCAATCGCAGCGTCAACGAAGGCTTTTCCGGTGGCGAGAAAAAACGCAATGAAATTTTGCAAATGGCTCTTTTGGAACCGAAGTTGGCAATTCTCGACGAAACAGATTCAGGATTGGATATCGATGCCTTGAAGATCGTGGCTAACGGTGTTAACCAATTAGCAAGCCCATACAATGCTACCATCTTGATTACCCATTACCAGCGCCTGCTCAACTATATCGAGCCTGATTTTGTCCATGTGATGGCAAATGGAAAAATTATCAGCTCTGGCGGTAAAGATTTAGCAAAACAGTTAGAAGAACGCGGCTACGACTGGTTGTTAGAAGAAGCTGCAACTGAGGTGGGTGTATAATGACAATTTCTGTTTCTCCCAGTCCCGTACCTAACTCAACAGAACTAAACTTGGCAACTACCTTGCCACAACCAGATGCTTATCTTAACGAACTGTTAGATACACTTAGCACCGTTAAAACAGAAGGTTGGTTGCAATCACTGCGCGATCGCGCTCTTGATAGGGCGCGCCAGCTTGCTCTTCCCACCACCCGCGACGAAGAATGGCGCTTTACCGATCTCTCACCTCTGCGGCAGGTGAAATTTAACGTACAAAAGTACTACGATACCTCTTCTCTCAAACCAGAGTTTTGGCCAGAAACTGCTAACTCGCGTTTGGTTTTTGTTAACGGTGTTTTTGCGCCAGAGCTATCAACAATTACCTATGGTACTTCTTCGGCGATCGCTTCCTTACCAAAGGAGGTAGTAGTTAGTAATTTAGCTAACTTACCTGCGGACCGCAGCCAGCGCCTGCAAAAATATTTAGCCCAATCCGAAGGAGCACAAGAAGTTTTTACAGCCCTTAACACTGCTGGAATAAATGATGTAGCAGTAATTTGGGTACCTGAAAACGCTGTAGTAGAAACTCCCCTACACGTAGTGTTTCTTAGTACAGGAGATGTACCAATAATTTCTCTGCCGCGTTGCTTGGTAATAGCAGAAACTGCAGCACAAGTGACTGTAATAGAAGAGTATAAAAACTACAAAGAAACCAAAAGCGCCGAGGAGGAAGTTTACTTTACTAACGGGGTGACGGAAATTTTTGTGGAGGAAAATGCGAAAGTTATTCACACACGCTTGCAATGGGATAGTGCAGAAGCTTTTCATATTGGCAAAACTGCTGTGACGCAAGCACGTTACAGTCGCTATACCTGTAACGCCATTTCTTTGGGTGCAAAATTGTCGCGACACAATTTAGAAATCTTACAAACCGGCGCCCAAACAGAAACCATCCTCAACGGATTGACAATTATTACTGGTAAACAACTAGCAGATACTCACAGCGCCATTGCCTTCAACTGTCCTGGAGGTATTGGGCGACAAATACACAAAACAATAGTCAGCGATCGCGCCCATGCTGTCTTCAACGGCAAAATTTTTGTTCCCAAATCCGCTTTCCTCACAGACGCATCCCAACTCAATCGCAATTTACTACTATCATCAAAAGCGAGAGTAGATACCAAACCCCAATTAGAAATTACCGCAGATAACGTCAAATGCTCCCACGGTGCCACTGTTAGTCAATTAGAAGATGATGCCATTTTTTATTTGCAAAGTCGTGGCATTAACGAAAAAAATGCCCGCAGTTTACTAATTAGCGCCTTTGCTGCTGAAATTATCAACCAAATTCCCCTGGATAGCGAGCGGCAAAAACTCGCACAATTTGTCAACAGTCTCAGGACAGATAGTTAACCAAAAATGACCTTTACCCCAGAAAGAACCCTTGCACAAAAAGTCCGCTCTGACTTCCCCATCCTACACCAGCAAGTCAACGGCAAACCCTTAATTTATTTCGACAATGCTGCTACATCCCAAAAACCTTTATCGGTACTAAACACACTGCAGGATTACTACCAGCAGTACAATGCCAACGTACACCGTGGCGTACATACGCTCAGTGCCAAAGCTACCGACGCTTACGAAAAAGCAAGAGACAAAGTAGCGCAATTTGTTAATGCTAAATCCCGCCAAGAAATTATTTTCACCCGCAATGCCACAGAAGCTATTAATTTAGTAGCTTATAGCTGGGGTATGAACAATTTGCAGCCGGGAGACGAAATTATATTGTCGGTAATGGAACACCACAGCAATATCGTTCCTTGGCAATTTGTGGCAGCCAAAACGGGTGCAACACTAAAGTATGTGGAGCTAACACCACAAGAAACTTTTGACTTGCAACAATTTCAAAACCTGCTTTCCCCAAAAACAAAATTAGTTTCGGTAGTGCATATTTCCAACACTTTAGGTTGTATCAATCCTGTATCGGAAATTTGCAACCTTGCCCATCAGTGGGGAGCAAAAGTATTAATTGATGCCTGCCAAAGCGTACCTCACATACCTGTAGACGTGCAACAAATTAACTGCGATTGGTTAGTAGCATCGGGTCATAAAATGTATGCCCCAACCGGGATTGGCTTTTTGTATGGTAAGTTAGAACTGCTGCAAGCCATGCCACCTTTTTTGGGCGGAGGAGAAATGATTGCGGAGGTATTTTTAGATTATTCGACCTACGCAGATTTACCACACAAATTTGAAGCCGGTACACCCGCGGTCGCAGAGGCGATCGCTTTGGGCGCAGCAGTAGATTATCTCACCAGCATTGGTATGGATAAAATCCATGCTTGTGAAGCACAATTAACCGCCTATTTGTTCCAACAGCTGGAAAAAATACCGCAAATTAAAATTTACGGACCTAAACCCAATGCCAAAGGTGAAGGAAGAGCTGCTCTAGTTGCATTTACCGTTACCCAAGTCCATGCTAACGACTTATCAACACTTCTAGATCAAGAAGGTATCGCCATTCGTTCCGGACACCACTGTACGCAACCACTACATAGATACCTAAACGCTGCTGCTACCGCACGGGCTAGTCTATCTTTTTATAATACCCACGAGGAAATAGATGCTTTTATTCAGGCGTTAAAGGAAACTATTGACTTTTTTAGCGGCATTTTCGCCTAGAACACCTTATTCAATCTTTAACAATCAGAGGTAAGCGCACGGTAAAAGTAGACCCCACGCCTTCTTGGCTGGTCATAAAAATCTCTCCCCCCATCATATGGCAAAAGTGCCGGCTAATGGCTAATCCTAAGCCGGTACCGCCGTATTTTTTGGTTGTGGATGCATCTCCCTGGGTAAAAGGTTGAAATAACTGCTCCTGCTGCTTTTGAGACATTCCAATTCCCGTATCGCTGACAATAAAAATGATGTTTTCAGCAGTTTCTCCATCTTTTGAGCAGACTTTTTCTCGCTTGATTTTGAGCTGGATCTTACCGTTAGTAGTAAATTTGGCAGCGTTGCTGAGCAGGTTGTACAGCACCTGTCGCAGTTTAGTCTGGTCGGTGTGCATTATACCCAATTCCTGTTCGCAGTCAATTTCCAAAATATTGTCATTTTTCTCCACCAACGGCTTAACTGTAGCGACAACGTTATTAATTAAATTCATCAAGTCGAAGGTTTCGGAATAAAAAGTCATTTTCCCCGCTTCAATTTTCGACAAATCAAGAATGTCGTTAATCAGCGCCAGAAGATGTTTACCAGCTAAGTTAATAGAATCGAGGTCGTTGAGAAAATCTTCTGGTAAACCGAGATCGACAGCATCATCTTTGAGCAGCTGGCTCAAGCCAATAATTGCATTCAAAGGAGTACGCAATTCGTGACTTATATTCGCTAAAAACTGACTTTTTGCCTTACTAGCAGCTTCTGCTAATTCCTTAGCTTGTTCGAGTTCTTTAGTGTGTTTGGATACTTGCTCGATCAGGCGATTGAGAGATTTTGCGAGCAAACCAATTTCATCTTCTGTAGTAATGGGCGCTCGTAAATCAAAATTCGATTTCTGCGCCACCTGCTCTGCAACTTGAGTCACAGTAATCACAGGTTCGGCGATCGCCCGAGAAGTTCGCCAAGCAACAACTGCTGCAACTCCCACCGACAGCAACATGCTGGCTATGATTATTAATCTCTCAATTCCTTTTGCCTGTTCCACACCTGCGCTCATGGACTGCTCTTGTTGCTGAGCACTTTGTAGGATATTTATCAATTGCTTGGATAGTTCCTCCAAACGCGTTACTTTTTCACCACCAATTACCGCTAGCAATTGACTTTTGACCGCCTGCAGTCGTGCAGAAGACCGCGGTTGCTGGGTTTGGATAGGTTCTAAAACAGCGTTGATTTCCTGGACGTAGGCATCTAAAACAGTTGCGTAATTTCTTAGTAACGTTTGCAGGGTAGCTTCTGTTGCTGCTAACCTTTTTGGCTTGCTATCTAAAAATTTGGTTATCAAAACTTGAAGTTTGTTGATTTCGTGAATATGTTTCAAAAATTCAGCTTTTTTTGCCGCTAGCCTTTGTGGATCTTCTACCAAAGCTGGCAAATAGGCACTATTTAATTGGGCTCCAATAATTGCGTCTTTATATGCAGTCAACATTTGGGTTTGAAAATGGGCATGGTTAAATTGTCTGATTTCTCGCGCCCGATAGTAGTTTGCGACTATCAATCCCGCAAGGGAACCAAAACAGCCAATTCCAATAGCCAGAAAATAACCATAACCTATCTTTTGATGGATGCGCCAAGAACTAGCTTTGAGTTTCCCTCGCGAGGGAAATTCTATAGTCGGGAGTTCGTCGGTAGAAGGCTGATCGACTGACACTTTTGTAGTTTCTGAACTGCTGTCCACAGCAAGCGGTTGGCTTTTGAGTTTGTGTCACTCAAATCTCTTTGCTCTCCCGCCAAAATAACCATCTACATTATTTTTATAACAAGAGCAACTTCTCATTCTCTGGATAGCTGGCTTGACCGATTTATATTTAAGTATTTTTTATGTATGTAAATTTTTGACGAACCAACTCCATCAGGAGGTGAACGTCAAATAACTTGACCCAAAAATAGTAAAGCCCTCCGTATCCTTACGGAGCAGAGGACTTGCCAAACACTTTTGCCTGGGAATGGAGAAAATTAGGCGATCGCTGTTGATAACTGCTTGCTTAGCGCCTGTTTCAACAGTTCTGCTTTATCAGTACGCTCCCAAGGTAAGTCCAAATCGCTGCGACCAAAGTGACCGTAAGCAGCGACGTCCTGATAAAAACGTCCGCCCCTCTCACTTGGCAAATTACGCAAATTAAACGCATGAATTATTCCTGCCGGACGCAATTCAAAATGCTGTTGAATTAATTCCAGCAACAGTTGCTCGTCAACTACACTGGTACCAAAGGTATCCACCATAATGCTCACCGGTCTGGCTACGCCGATAGCATAACTCAACTGCACTTCACACTTTTGTGCTAACCCTGCAGCAACAATGTTTTTTGCCGCATATCTACAAGCATAGGCAGCACTGCGATCTACTTTCGTAGGATCTTTGCCAGAAAAGGCTCCACCACCATGTCTGGAATAACCACCGTAGGTATCGACAATAATCTTCCGCCCTGTTAGACCAGAATCTCCTTGGGGTCCGCCAATGACAAATTTACCAGTGGGATTGACTAAAAAGCGGGTATTTTTGTCCGGCTGAATGCTTAAATCCCCAAATACAGGTAGAACCACTGCTGACCATAAATCTTCTTTAATTTTGGCTTGCACCGCAGCCTCGTCAACAATATCACCAATTGTTGGTGTATGCTGAGTCGAGATCAAGATTGTATCGACGCCTACAGGACGTCCGTTTTCGTAAATAACGCTGACCTGAGTTTTCCCATCAGGACGCAAGTACGAGAGATCGCCAGTTTTGCGAACTGCTGCAAGTCGCCGAGCAATACGGTGAGCCAGACTAATAGGCAAGGGCATTAACTCTGGCGTTTCGTTACAAGCAAACCCAAACATGATCCCCTGGTCGCCCGCACCAATCTTGTCAAAAAGTTCATCGCTATCCTGGCGCGCTTCTTGAGCAACGTTGACACCTTGAGCTATGTCAGGTGATTGTTCGTCCAGGGCTACTAAGACCGAGCAACTATTAGCAGAAAAGCCGTTAACAGCATCGGTATAGCCAATCTCAGCAATTTTTTGACGGGCGATATTTACGTAGTTCACATGAGCTTTGGTGGTGATTTCTCCAGTAATTAACACCAAGCCAGTATTAACAACAACCTCAGCCGCGACTCGGCTGCTGGGATCTTGAGTGAGCAAGGCATCTAAAATTGCATCAGAAATCTGATCGCAGATTTTGTCTGGATGGCCTTCTGTCACTGACTCGGAGGTAAACAAATAACGTCTGGACAATTTTTATTCCTCCTACAAAAGGTGATATAGCTGACTTCATCTTGACATTTAAATCAGCTACTTTAATCTGCGATCATACCAATATTTTCTAAACTCGCAGTCTTTACTCCACACATATAAAAAAGAAGGACGCCACAGCGTCCCCAGGGCATTTGACACAAATGTTTAATCTTTAAACCGGCGTCGGTATTTTCCCTTCCTTTGCTATCAAATGCTCGTAGATAGCCCGCATCTTCAATCCTGTCAGTACTTGGAACAAACCAGTTCCATTATTGGAACCGGGATAGTCCCGATGTTGAAGTAGCAAGTGAGTCAGCTCGCCCTTGTATTTAGTAGATGTGTTGCTCAGGTGGGTCTCAATGTAAATAACTTCTTCTAAATTGTCGAACTGACCGTCTACTTCTAACACCGACACGTAACGACCGTAGTATACGTCTGAACCATAGTAAAATTGTATGCCAGGATAGGGGCAAGTCAGCTTGCGACCGCAAGGAGTCCAATAGATAGTTGAACCTTCATCAAACAAATAAACTGGTTCAAAGCCTTCCTTACCCTCGCGCTGCAGCATCCGCACCCGCAGCACTTTGCGCTCCTTGTCATCTTTGATCAAATTGGTGGGTAATACCTGGAGAACGATATCCGCAAATTCTCTTTGAGGCTCTATGTATTTTTGAAAATCAGGTTTGCGAGAATTAATCTGGGCTAAAACATCTTCATAGCGGTGACCGCGTTCTGTCATGTCTCGTTGAATTTTCCAGGCAATTTTCACCTCGTCGCTAATGTCAAAATAAACACTAAAATCAACTAGCGCTCGCACGCGTTCGTCGTATAAAGGATGTAGCCCTTCAATAACTACAATGTGATTCGGTTCTACCAACTCAGGGGGATCTATTGTGCCGGTTTCGTGGTTGTAAATCGGCTTCATTATAGACTGACCTTCTTTGAGCGCTTTAATTTGCTCGTACATCAGGTCAAAATTATTTGCTCTCGGATCTAGAGCGGTTATCCCTGTCTCCCTGCGCTGTTTTCTGTCCAAACAATGATAGTCATCCAAACAGATGACTGTCATCAATTCTTCTCCAAATAAATCTTTCAGACGGCGCAAAAACGTAGATTTACCACATCCGGAGTCTCCGGCCACTCCAATCAATACCACGCGTTCCGGCTTATCAGTCATAAATCTCCTCTATTTTACTAAAGATGAGTCTATCAATAATTTTTCACATTTTCTGAAGATATGAAGCCAGGAGTTTACCCCTTTGGTTTATCCTGCGTTATTGCCAATCAGCAGCGCTATAAGACACCCCCAGGGTAAACAATAAAATCATTGCTTGTTACCCGCCTGAGTTTTGTCTGAAATCGTTGCTGGTAAGTATTTAGTCCTAGTGATATATTGGATTTTAACAGAAGGAAGTACTCTAAACAAGGTTTGTTGCTGGGAAGATGATAAGTTTTGGAATCTACACCACGGGCTGTTAACAGCAAATATAAGCGCGATCGCATGGCTTTGATAGGAAGCTAGCTGCTAGCAGATAACTAGCATTCTTAATATATTATTCGCACTCTTCAAATTCACTATCTCAAGTCCATAACATGAAATCTTGCTTTGGGAAAATTTCTTTTTTCCATTTACAACCAGGAAAATTTAATTATCTTCTATCCCCAGAAGTAAATGTAAACAATAGCTCGGGCAGTTAATTGTCATTTTATTTCCAGAAATCGGAAATTTCACCATGTTAATAATTCACTAATATAGGTTGACAGATTGTTCGCCTCAAGTAAACTTAATAATAGTTACTTAATACCATCTTTCTAGGAGAATATTTTTGACCTAGCTCGACCTAGTTACTTGCATCCTCCTAACTAGGATCAAAGAGCGGTTTGAAAGCATTCCAGTAGAAACTTGTGTGCCAAATTACTTCTCAAAAGAGAGAATTACTAGCTCTGGTTCAGAGTTTGAGGAAAGGTTAAAAAACAAAAGCAGCCTTTCGGATCTAGAGTTGAAAAGTCTCCCCCCAGCCATCTCGCCTCTAGAGATGCTAAGTTGCAAAAAAAGAAATTAAATTGACTCATTATTAACATTCTCCAAAGAGCATATCCTTTACCTTAGAAGGTGAACAACAGGTGTGGCTTTTTCCATACCTTGATGTCTTTGGCGAGTGCATGGGTCACCCCAGTTTCCCCAGATGTCTGCCATTTATGACCGAAATTCCGGTAAACTAAATCTGACATACGGTGGGAATCATTTTTTAAGAAACGGTTAAGTTAAAGATCGGAGTGGTAGAACTAATGTACTATAAAGGTGCTGTTGAAGGAGCTGCCAACACAGAATCAGGTAGCCGTATTTTCGTGTACGAAGTGGTGGGTTTGCGTCAAAACGAAGAAACGGAACAAACAAACTACCAAATTCGTAATAGTGGCAGCGTGTTCATCAGAGTGCCTTACAACCGCATGAATCAGGAAATGCGACGCATCACTCGCCTGGGCGGCAGAATTGTTAGCATACAACCATTAGGGAGGCTACAGCAGGTAAACGGTAAAGCCATATCTGGGGTTGCTAATAGCTCAGCAGCAAGCCCGACTGCGGTTGCTAAAGAGCCTGCTCAAGAAGGAAATGGTAATGCCACACTTGTAAATCCTGGCAACAAGACTGAAGTAAAAGGCCTTGCCGAATCACCAACCGAGCCACAGTCCAAGAAAAAGGATCCGAAAGGCAACACCATGACTCAAGCAAAAGCCAAAGCTCAAGAGGTTCCCGTAAACCTTTACCGCCCCAATGCACCGTTCATCGGTAAATGTATATCTAATGAACCATTAGTAAAAGAAGGCGGGATCGGAATCGTTCAGCACATTAAATTTGACCTGACTGGTGGTAATTTACGCTACGTGGAGGGTCAAAGTATCGGTATTATACCTCCAGGGGTAGATAAAAATGGCAAACCGGAAAAACTGAGACTGTACTCAATCGCTTCCACTCGTCACGGTGATGATCTGGACGATAAGACCGTATCGCTGTGTGTTCGTCAATTGGAGTACAAGCATCCCGAAACAGGTGAAACAGTATACGGTGTGTGTTCAACCTACCTGTGTCACCTGCAGCCTGGAGATGAAGTGAAAATTACCGGTCCCGTGGGTAAGGAAATGTTGTTACCGCCGGAGGAAGATGCCAACATAATTATGATGGCAACGGGAACGGGTATAGCTCCGATGCGAGCTTATCTTTTGCGGATGTTTAAGGAAGAAGAAAGAGCTATTAATCCAGACTATCAATTTCGAGGTTTTGCTTGGTTGATATTTGGTATTCCCACAACTCCAAACATACTGTACAAGGAAGAACTAGAAGAAATCCAAGCGAAATATCCCGATAACTTCCGCCTTACCTATGCCATTAGCCGTGAACAGAAGAATCCCCAAGGCGGCAGAATGTATATTCAAGACCGTGTGGCAGAACACGCAGAGGAGTTGTGGAATTTAATTAAAAATGAAAAAACCCATACTTATATCTGCGGTTTGCGCGGTATGGAAGATGGTATTGACGCAGCTTTATCAGCAGTAGCAACTAAAGAAGGTGTCAATTGGAGTGAGTACCAAAAAGAGCTCAAAAAAGCTGGTCGCTGGCATGTAGAAACATACTAAATAGTCGTGAGTCGTTAGTTATTGGTCGAAACGATAAAAACTAAAGACAAATGACACTAGTAGGGTGGGTATTCCCCACCCTAAAATTATTGTTATTGTTGGTGAAATTAGGTTGAAAGCTCGTGGGTGTAAAGCTGGGAATATTAGGATTGGGTACAGTAGGTACGGGTACGGTGCAACTACTACAAAATAGTGCCGGACGTCATCCATTATTACAAAATCTAGAAATATATCGAGTGGGAGTGCGATCGCTCGCAAAACCCCGTGCGGTCAAATTACCACCATCCGTCTTAACTACAGATTTAGAAGCAATTGTCAACGATCCGCAGGTAGATATTGTTGTAGAACTTATAGGCGGGCTAGAACCGGCGCGATCGCTGATTCTCAAAGCCATTGCTAACGGCAAACACGTAGTTACGGCCAACAAAGCGGCAATTTCCCGGTTTGGAGCAGAAATTTTTACTGCTGCCAATCAAGCTGGTGTTTACGTTATGCTAGAAGCCGCTGTTGGAGGCGGTATACCCGTCATTCAATCGCTCAAGCAGTCTCTAAGCGTTAACTCTATTCACGCCGTAACAGGTATTGTCAATGGTACAACAAACTATATCCTCACGCGCATGCAAACCGAAGGTAGCGACTTTAGCGATATTTTAGCCGATGCCCAGCGATTGGGTTACGCTGAAGCCGATCCCAGTGCTGATGTCGATGGCTTGGACGCTGCAGACAAAATAGCAATTCTTGCTTCCCTAGCTTTCGGCGGTCGCATCAAGCTGCAAGATGTTTACTGTGAGGGTATTCGACAAGTTAGTAAAACAGATATTGCCTATGCGGAGAAGTTAGGATTCGTAATTAAACTCTTAGCTATTGCTAAAAAAGCTGCTCCTGCTTCAATTTCAATACGAGTTCATCCCACCTTAGTACCAAAAGCACATCCTTTAGCCAGTATCAACGGAGTTTATAATGCCATCTTAGTTGAAGGAGAACCTGTAGGACAGGTAATGTTTTTTGGACCGGGTGCTGGTGCAGGAGCTACCGCTAGCGCCGTTGCTTCAGACATCTTGAATTTAGCAGCAACACTGCAAACCAGTACTGCAGCACTAAATCCCCTATTAATTTGTAGGCATCAAGATTACTGCCAAATCACACCCATAGAAGAACTTGTAACTAGATTTTATGCCCGTTTCTTGACAAAAGACCAACCAGGAGTAATTGGAAAATTAGGTACTTGCTTTGGTAATTTTGGCGTTAGTTTAGAATCAGTTGTGCAAACAGGCTTCCAGGGAGAACTTGCTGAAATTGTTGTTGTCACCCACGATGTTCGAGAAGGAGACTTTCGCCAAGCTTTAGCAAAAATTCGCACCCTAGAAGCTGTAGATAGCATTCCCAGTTTGCTGCGAGTATTATAAAGAAATGCCTTTAACAGTTAGCGGTATCATTAACTGCTATGACCGATACATCTCCCGAACCCAAGTCACCTCAAACAAATTCCCTTGGCTTTGATGAGTTTATTGCCATTTTAGTTGCCTTTGTTGGTATTGGAGCAGTTTTATTTTGGTCGCTTTCCCGCAGCCATTCTCGCTGGAATTTGCCTAGCTCGCTTTTGCCATTTGCAACTCCGTCCGCAATTCCTGCTAACCCCTCCCAAACTCCAACTTCGTCTCCTTTGTACCAAAAAACTCCAGTGGAGATACCTCCTAATAGCGTCGCTCCCTCGGAGTCTCCCAGCAATAGTCCCGACTAAATTCCCTCCCCAAAGACAATCGCCAAAATCTATCTACCCTTAATTTTTCCTACCCACGTAGGGGTAGCAATTTGCTTGCTGCTGAAAATATGCAGCCGTTACTTCCACAACGCTGAACATGACAAAGTGGTCAAGACTCAGCAAAATTTTTCTTGACCACTTCTATACAAGGTAACACCCAGCAGTAATTCGTTAAATACCAGTTGTAAAAATCGCTTTTGCTTTAAGCGTCTTTACCAACCACTTGCGATTTGAGGGTGGAAAGTTCATCGATTAGCTCTTGCCTTGTTGAGGCTTTGAGTAAATAGCGGTAAATAAACCACGCAGAGTAACCGATACCGATCAATTCAAAAGTTGGCGCCACAAGGGGAATATCATTCAAAGCATCTAAAATCGCCAACACAACTTTCACAGCAATAATCGCTGTTACCAACAAACCGAAGTATACCAGGGGTTGTTTGTATTTATTGAAAAAGGTTCCCAGATACTCGGGTAGTGTCGCTAAAAAATTCGAGGCTATCTCTCCATATTTGAGCCATTGCTCTTGATTGTTCGCGCTAGGTTGGAGTTTAGTTATGGTTCCTGTTTGATTGTTAATTTCTGCCATTCTTGCCTCTGAAGACTTGGTTTCCACTACTTCCGGTTCTTGCATGTCCGCTCCCATAATTTTATTATCTGAATCACTCTTATCCGGACTGATTACAACCTCAAGACCTATAGTAGATAATGCGTTGAAGCATCTCTACACAGAGCCTAGGGTACAAATGTGGCTTTAGTTGCCTATAACCATCATTGTCCCTTAACCACTACTTCATCAACTACGATTTCTTAACTCGGCAGTAAAGTAGCGGTAAAAACAAGTAGGACAAACTTAAACCAGCATTTACAGTTCATTTTTGGTGGAACTGAAATCCTGAGCTTACCACTATCCCTACCTGTAGAATGTTGCAGCGATCGCACTTCCACAAGCGCAAATCGTGCCGGCAATCTAGATTGCTTCTTAACTTTATACAAGTCTAGACGCCAATCTTACCTGATATTTAGGCAATCTTAAGCAGCTATTCTCAATAGAGAAACTGTTATTGATATAAATAAGTAATAAAACTTTTTATGTATTCTTCTTTCCTAGACTTTAAAGTTCTTTTATGGTAAAATTTGCCATTCATTATAATCCGAGAACAGTCATAACCCCAAATGGCAGCTTTAGCTGCTAATTTGGAGCTACTAACCATCAAAATAAAAATCTCAAGAACTTTATTGAGTGATTGTCTAAAGTACCGTACAAACTATTTTATTTCACCAATCAGGTTTTTAACAAAAAAATATCCTCACATTTCTAGAAGTTTATGACTAGAAATGAGAGAACCACATGTTTTTAAACACACCATCAACTTGTCTAGTCAGCCATCCTGAAATCTACCTGCAGAAGATAGAAAACAGGAAACCCATTTGTGTAGCCACTTTTTTGTTCAAAAACTAACCAAACTTATTTGCGCGGATATGTACCTACCTGCTGATCCCAATCCGGGATACTGGCATCCTCACCACCAATGCCGATTCCTGTATTGTATATTTCAGCATTAGTGATAGTGAGATCTTTCATCGAAGCACCATAAACGTTAGAGTCAAAAATCAACGCACTGGTAAAATTAACACCATTGAGGTTGGCTTTTTTAAAATTAACATTAGTTGCAAAAGCTGACTTGAGGTTAGCTCCTTGGAGATTTGCACCTGTAAGATCTGCTCCTTCAATATTCGCACCTTCCAAATTTGCTCCTTGAAGATTCGCACCTCTTAAGTCAGCACCAATTAAATGAGCGCCCCTGAGATTAGCCTTCGATAAATCACACTCGCGACATTCTCCAGTTGATAAAAGCTTTTGTACTTGCTGCAGATTCTCAGCCTTGACTGCGGTGGTGAATAATAAGGGAGTTACTAAGGTCACAACTGCTAGAAGTTTGGTTTTCATATTGCCCCTTTTGTAATTAACATGTTTCCGTTCTTTTCCTCACAACTTCAAAGATCTCACTGAACTGAATAGGAAGTATTGATCGAAATCACATCTGATTAGCGATCGCATTTGATTACTTCTGTTTTCTAGTAAAAAATACTTAGTTATCCTCAGAACTAAATATTTTTATTTTTCAAGTATATGACTAATTTCAAAAACCAACAAACTATGTCTTAATTTTCTGATTTTACTGAGAAGTGAGTATTTTGATTGCCATATAAACTAATTAATTTATCAGATAACTCCAATTCCAGACAACCGAAATATCTCTGATTTTTTTTCAAAATTAATATTACACGAGCGTTCACAAGTTAAGTTGTTAATTATTTTAAATTTTAATTAAATATTATTTTTTAAAAAATTAGAAATTAAAAAAGAATTGCATTTAACTAACTACTCGCTCAATAATTGAATAAACTGCTTTTATATTCTCAAATAATAACATCTATTTTTCATTTGAAAAAATTACACTAAACTTCAAATTCTTGAAGAAAATCAAACCAAATTGAAAGTATTATATCGAGGTAAAGTCAATTAAAAAATTCAATTAATAGCTATATATAACAAAACAAAAAGTAATGCCAACAGCTAAATATTTGCTGCACCCAGCTTAGACAAAGAACAAAGAAAGATAAGCAGAATATTAACCAAGATACTATAATAAGCAAACCATCACAGTCTGTAGATGTACTTAGAAAAGTAACTGGAGGTTTGCCATTAAAACTGCTATTATACAAATTTCTGATTTCAATTTTGCCTATTTATAAAGCTTTGTTGCAGTCATGTGAAAATAGCCTAAATTGTTCAATTTGGCAATTCTTTTATCCTAAATCGACTTGACGTATAGTCATAATCTGAAAACAAAAGGAATAAGACTTAAGTTATGGTTCGAGAGCTAGAACGAAAATCTGCTAAAGTAGATATTTTAGAAAAATCTGC
>Ga0272448_1001601_pt1 | contig 30034 bp, 19 predicted proteins | sample YNPCB0191_FD_202220 | JGI IMG/M metagenome (GOLD analysis project Ga0272448, IMG submission 202220) | Hot spring sediment microbial communities from Yellowstone National Park, WY, United States - YNP-CB-019-1 | ecosystem: Environmental > Aquatic > Thermal springs > Hot (42-90C) > Sediment...
ACGTAAAGCCTCACCTCTTGGGTCATCTCTTAACAAAGCAAGTATTCTGGGTGCTACTATTCTTTCATTATCAAACATTGCATATTTATAGTGCCCAAAATTTTCATAGGTCAAGCCAATAGCTATAAATTCATGCACAATATCAACATCTTTTGCGTTTGACCCGACAATAGGAATCATTACTTCTTTAATTTCATCAAAATATGCCTGGCGTTTCTGATATTCCTGTTTATTTGTTGCTAATAATTCTGGGTTAGGCTTAACTGCCTGCATTAATCTGGCGGTCTTTTCTTTTGTGCCAACAAGCGTATGCACTAATTCATGAAATGCAGTTGTCTCTGTTATTTGTATCTTCCCGATTCTACTTAATTTTCTGTTTTGCTCAACAATATTTTTAGGCGATACCACAATTACTTGCCTAATATCCTTTGGAAGATTATGTTTTGAGATTAAAATCTTAATCAAATCAGGGTAAAAATCAAAAGTTACTGCCTTGCCTGCGGATTTTGGCGCATACTCACGCATAAATTCTTCGTCAATAATCACAGGCGGTAGGTTCTTCTGGCGATAGACTTTATCCAATGCCTCAAAATGATCGACTACTGGCCTTAGCTTTCTATCTGCCAAGTAGGTCTTGACCTTGGTTATTGCTGTTCTAAATGGATTAATTATGTTTAACGAAGAGGAGGCTTTTTGCTTGGGTAGCTTGGGTTCTGTTAATCCTTGGCTTGATATAACAATTGGCGAAGAAGGTTGCGATAAAACTTCCTTTACTGCCGCAACCTGCAATTCGCCTATAGCTATATCCTTGGTGATTCCTGAAGAAGCGACCTTTGGCACGGCCAATTGCGCATCTGGCATATTTGTAAGGCCTAAGGAAGCTTTCTCAACCGTGGGCATATTAAGCGTTGAAGGCTGAAGCCTATTTATATTTTCTACTATTGGCGTAGTAAATGCTGAAGAAGAACCCCATGATATCTGTGGAATTCTAACTGGTTCGATTTTTGCAGCGTGAATCTCTGTAGGAGGTTCGATTTTGATAGGTTTAATCCCTGGCTGCTTAAATTTAGCAGGCCTGGGTCTAACAGATTCAATCTTAGGCAATGGAATTTTTTCTAATTTTATCGGCGCGCTAAAAGGCGTAGGTTTTATTTCTGGTTTGGGTAGCTCTGCAGCTGTTAATTTCAAGCTTGATACAGGAGAAGTAAACGGTGAAGATTGTATTTGTTCTAAAGGTGGTGCACGACTGACAGCACTTATGTCTATGGGATTAGAAATAGTTTCGAGCTTGGGGATACCAACTGTCCCAAAATTATCCAATGTTGCAGAAGGTAATAGTTTTGGTGCTGGTAAGGCAAAATCTGAAATATTTTTAGATACTTCTTGAGAAGAAACTCTAAGAGAAGAACTTGCAACATTGGTTACTGGTGAAGATACTTTTAATATTTCTAAGTTTGCACTCTGATCTCCTGTTAGTGATTTAAAGCCATCTTTTGTAATTTCAATTGTATCTTCTAAGCGCAGACCACTTATTGAAGACTCAAAGGCAAAAGTCATACCTTCTCTAAGGGTATAGTCACTATTTAATTTATTATTCGGGAACAACCTTAAAAGATACTCATGAGCTTCTCTACCTATTCCATGAAGATAACTGGCTGAAGGTACATAAACTCCTATTTCCTGTTTTTCTTGCCTTGTCAAACTCCTCAATTCTGCTTGAAATGCCTCTTTCCACGCTTCATGGACTTGTGATAATGTTGTTCCGGGCTTAAATAATTGAGATACGTGGTTTTTAATTCTGCTTACCATATTATATAAATCTATATATTTCTGGCTAACATCACCAACTCCAAATACAACAGTCCTATCAGAATTAAAATCTTTATATTTTGCTCCATAATCTATCCTAACAATATCTCCTGGCTTTAAAATCCTTTCTGCACTTGATTCATGTTCTTCTGGATTCGGCCTCATTAAGTCACGCGTATTTTCTGAAAATGCAACTGTAATACCTATAGGTAAACCATCCGGAGTAGTGGGCCTAATACCCTTGCTTTCAAATTTTAGAGCAATCATCTTTTCAATATCTAATTCTGATAATCTTCCCACTCCCTTAGAAACCTCTAGTTTTATTTCTTCGATTGCTTCATTGGCCAATTTACTCGCTCTTTCCATCTGCGCAATTTCTTCATTAGTTTTAATAAGAATCTGTCTTAATTCCGGACGATGAGTTTCAATGGCATTTCGAGTCTCCTGGAAGCTTACATTGCCGTGCCTTATTGAATCCATAAAATGCATAGCCCCTTCGCCAGCTAAGCTCTGCGCTGGTAAAAACATTCCAATATCTCTGCGTGATGCATTCTGTGCAACGTATCTAAAGCTACCTACTGAGGCAAGCAACTCGTTGTAGGTCCCATCTGGCCCCAGGCTTACATCTATTTTTAATCTTCTATTTTCATCAAGAAAGTTTTCTTCAAAACCTGAACCAAATATTTTATCGAGATTAACATCTACTGGGACGACGCCAATTTTATTTAAGGTATCCAGATTAATATGCAGTAACTCGTGCGGAATTTCATGAGTATCAATATATGATTTGTATTTTCCTTTCAGTTTTCTTTCTGGTGTAAGTGAAGCGGCTTGCAATCTCAATGAAATTGTGCCATCGCCCAATGGCTGGTTCTCAGCAATCCGCTCTCCTTTTTTGGCCATATCCTTGCCGTTTACCAATTCGAATTCTAGTCTAGCTCTGTCAAGCTGTTCTTTATGCTCCAAGGCACCTTCTCCAAAAAACGCCTTTAGAAATCTTTCTCTTGTGCCTCCTACCTGATTTGCTTTTGCTTGAATTTTTTCTAAGTTGATTCTCATTCCTTGCAGGCTTATTAATACGCGTATAGGTTTTACAAAACTAACACCTTCCAGTGTTTCTGTCACATCATCCATCAATGCAAATACTGCGGGATGTTCTTTTCTTAATTGTTCTAAATCTGCATTATTCGCCTTAAGCGCCTTTTGAACTTGTCTTAATTCTTCATTTGATAAATTCCTAAGCTGAGCAAAAACCTGTCTTTGTGCTATCATCTTGGCACGACGATAGCTGTCATCCTTAGCTTTTCTTTCTTTAAATTCAATAGCCAATTCCTTAATTAACTTAAAGGCTGCTGGATGTTTTCTTGAAAAATTACTGGAAGCTAAATCCCAGACAGATATATCTGTTGGCGGCTCACTTATATTCTTGCCTTCACCAAAATAGGTAGTCCATCTATACATCTCCTCGTTGGCTGCGTAACGGGCTAATCTACCGCTAATAGTGCTTCTTCCTAATCCCAATAATGCATAAAGTTTATTAAGAAGAGAAAGCTTGTTTTGTTCATCAAGCAAACCTTTTGCCTGGTATATCTGTTGCGGCGTTAAGTGTTCGGGGGATGCCTGAAATTTATTAACTATAGTTAACAGTTGGCGCGCCTGAGAAAGAGGGTGCTTAGGCAAATTGTTTTCAAGATAATCCATCCATTCTTCGAATGAATGGCTCATTAAAATTTTTAACGGCATTCTTTGTGCAATGCGCTCCACTACAAAATAATCAACTAATTCTCCTAATTTGAGCTTTTTTACTTTTGATGAAGTTAGCTTAAGTATATTCTTGGCAGTATCTTTTATGCTGCTATTTTTTCTAAATTCATCTTTAATTCCTGGCATCAACTCAGTAATTGCTTTTATGCTCGGACTTTTTCTAAATTCTTCTCTGAGACCGGAAATCATATCATCAAATTCTCTTAACTGCCTTCTAGTCCTATAACCACCACCTGCAAGCATCATAAAAGCATAACGCTGGTTTTTATCTTCTATTTTATTAGCCAAAGAAACAGGTATTTCTTTGCCTTTTGATACCAGCTTCTGCGCTTGTTTAAAAACCTTCCTCAAAGTTCTAAACTCAGCGTTGCTCTGCTGGGGTTTGACTTTTGGCAACCGAGAGAAATCTGCATTCTTAAAAATAGAATCATTAATCAACCCTGTCATTAATCCACCCATGGTAATGTGTTCTTCAAAGAAATTAGGCGCTATATGATTAATGGCCTTATCCTGAAGCAGGTTAAACTGCCTTATCATTTTTTTTCTATCTTCTGGTGATAAAGTAGGCACAAATAGTCTAAACAAAGGTGCTGTTTGTTTAAGGGTTGGCATTTGGTTCATACCATAAACCATTTGAGCAAACCTTCTTACTGCATTAATTGTATCTTGATAAACACTGGCCCAGCGTTTCTCGTAGGCTTTTCTCTCCTTAAGATTACCGAGATCAGGATTAGGGTTTGTCTGCAATTCATGCCAGGCAGGCATTTGTAAAGCAATACCTCTGCTTAATTCTCCTCGAATTTGAGAGTCACTGGCTATTTTTAAAGCTAAATCCTTAACCGCTAATGCTGGGTTGCTCATGGTCTCTCTCTGGAAAATAAAAAATTCTTCTCTACTAATCGGCCTTGCTTTGTTTTGTGCCACCATAGCTCCTAACGGCGCAACTCGCATAATCTGCTCTAATCCTTGGCCATTTAAATTATGAATTTGCACTGCTCCACTCTTAACAATTTGCATTGCATATCTAAATGACTCATCGTAATTAAGTTTTCTATTTCCCTCTGGTAATCGTGGAAGGTTGAATTCTTTTAAGGCTAATGCGCTAAGATTGAATTCTCTACGCTCTTGTGGCTCTGAAGTCTTAATAGACTCTATCAAAAATGGCAATGCTTCATTATGCGCAAAAACTATTTTTAAAGGATCATTTGGATCCGGCATAGTCAAACCAGGAGTTCCCATGATTTCAGCTACTATCCCTTTTCTCTCGTCTGGTGTTGTATGAGGGAACATGCTGTCGACATATTTCTCAACTTCTATGAGCGATGTCTCAGGGCTTCTTGAAACAGAAATTCCGCGCATCTCAGGCCTGCCCATAACTACTGTAAATAAATCTCCAGCACTGCCTGTAGAATATTTTGACAAATAATGCGCTTTATTCCCGTTGATAGCATTTACTGCTTCTTCAACTGTTGTTGCTTTATAATAGGGACTTAATTCCTTTTGGCTGCCCAGCGATATCTCAAGGGAAGCTGGATTTTTATTTACGCTATCCAGTATTGGTTCAACATGTATCTGCCAAATACCTCTAAGAGTAGGATCTTTACTCATAAGCTCATATGCCGTGCTAGTTTTACCTAAGTCACGATCAAATGCAGTATAGGCATGTTCAACTACTCTTTTTAAAGCAGTTGGCGTTAATTCCATGCCTCTATAGGCATGTAAAAATATATCATTATTATATCTCCAGGCCCTCTCTATGCGCGTAAGGTCCTCCATTAACTCTTGATGGTTGACCCCAGTTTTAGCCACTTCTTCCATTATTGTATATAAGGTGCGGTGGTTGGTCTCCGTAATCAAACTTAAGGAACGTTCCGTAGCCAATTCCCTGTCTAATTTTATCTGATTCTTCCATGCCATCTTTACTACTTCATTTTTAAGTTTAGTTTCTGGCATATTTACTAGCTCTGCTGTATTTAAAACAATAAGCTTTGAATCTTTGACATTAAACCTCGGTCTGTAAGCTTGCCTGATTCTTTCTATTGGGCTTGTTTTATCAGCTACGGCAATAAAACTAAGGCTATCTTTATTAAACCTTAAATCCAAACCCCTTCCTGCACCATTAACTACATGAAGCAGTCCCTTATATTCCCTGTGCAAATTTTGTAATTCGCCTGGTTTTCCGCCAGCTTTTATAGGTATTAATTTAGAGCCATCTATTTCTCCATTTAGTGTAGCTATGTCAGTAATGCCTTTCGGAATCCAGTATGATTTGCCATCGCTATCAGTAAACACCATTTCCCAGTCAGGGAACATTTGTCTAAATTCAATTACTACCTTCGGCGATGCCTCGAGGTCCTTTGGTAAAACAACGAATGCAGTATTGCCTTTAACCTTGGCCTCTTTTAAAGCTCTCTTTAATTCTTCAGAACCTCGTAAGGTTAAACTTGGGTCAGCAATAATCTTAGAGTATTCTGCTCCACGCATACCTGATAATTGTTTAGTAGGCAGGCGTTCTTCAAAAAACATATTAAGGCCGAACTGCCTCTGCAAGTCTACTTGGACACCCCTTAAACCTCCTCCTGTTACAATTACGCTTCCTCCCCATTTTTCAATATTTCTAAAATGGTCCTGGGCAGTTACCAACATGCTGGTTTCGCCTGATTGTAAATTCTTCAAATCCGGAGCCATATCAAGAATTACTGGCTTATGTATCAATTCTCTCATGCCTGCTAAAAGTTGGGAATGTTCGCGGACATCCTCTGCTATCTGATCATGGCCTCTACCAATAGGTATAGCGAATCTATCTTTATCGAGAGTAAAAGTAGAAGTACCTGTACTCCCTGGTCTTAATTCATAAAAAGCCCTGGCAATGGCATTAAAGCCAGCACGATATTCATCAGCTCTTTCTTTACCGACAACAGTAGATAATTCTCTCCACGCCTCTTCTCCACTATGTTGTTTAATATTAACTCTAAGAGCAGATAAGAATGCTTTTTCAACTAAGCTGCCGGATTTAAACTTTACTCCATAAGGCCCAGTCTCGACTTTAATTCCGTGTATTTGTTCTGTGTCACTAATCTGTTCAATCCATGCATTTATGTTCTTATCAGTCAATATCTTTCTTCTTAATTCAGGGTCACTTGTAAATTTATCAAAGGTTATGGATTGTCTTAAATCTTCTGGAATTCCAGGAGCCGATTGAATGAATACTTTAAATGCTTCTTCAACTACGCGTTGCATTTTGCCTAAGCCCACTTTATGCTGAGCCATAGTAAGGCCTGGCCGTGAAGGTAATGATGAACCTTCTTCTATCAAATTGAGCCTGCTGGAAATTTCTGCGATTACTAGCTCATAGGGATTACTACCTAATTTCATAGCCTCTGGCAAATATTCGCGCCTTGCCCCTTCTAATACATCACGATCATAACGCGTTATTAAAACAATATCAGCATTCTTGATATCATTAAGTAATTTTAAAGGGTTATTTATTGCATCTCTGGTAACAACCAGTATATTAGCTTCTCTGCCAATACCGTATTTCGTAGAACCACAGACAAGTTCTTGTATTAATTTGTTCTTGAAAAACGCTTCTCCCTCGGACCTCAGCCCTTCGCTATTGTATTCAATGACAACTTTATCATTGCTGCGTAAACTTACTAAACTTAAGCCCAAATTACCAGAGGTGCTCTTGCCGAGTCCTAAGCTTGCCTCTACACCAATCCATCTTAAACCAGAACCTAAGGCACGCGCAAGATTCGACCACATCTTCATTCTGTTCTTTGCTTTGTCTGGATCTTTATCTTTCTCAAATAATCCCTCGCGTTCTCCAACATTTTGAATATGCTTCATTATTTTCAAAAAATCTTTTACTATGTGTTTTCCTTTAAATAAACCAGGGCTTGTTATTCTTGCGGTCCTTCGCGCCTGTAAATCTGAGGAGTTTAGATCAGTTATTCTCGGCCTACTAAGTAAGGGCCTTTCTGAACGTAAATCAAGAGGGACAGTACCTCTGTTAGTTTCTATTGAAGGCAATGGCTGGCTTCTGTCAACTGGATTAGGGACAGTACCTCTGTTAGTTTCTATTGAAGGCAATGGCTGGCTTCTGTCAACTGGATTAATTCTCCTATTAATAAAATTTGGTCCGCCACGTGAAAGTAGCAAATATCTTGCCGCAGCCAAATTTCCTATTTCTGTTCTACTACCAGCTGCCTCATATGCTCTCCTATACATAGATCTGGCTTGAACAATATCGCCTTCAGTTTCAGCTTGATACCCTAACTTCAGAAAATGTTCGCCAACTATACCACGATTATGTTTAAGGCCTTGTTCTCCAGAAGGGAAATATTCAGCAGCTCTTCGATAAAATTTGTCTGCTCCGTCATAATTTCCTGCCTCCAAAGCATCATTGCCTGCCTGCCAAAATGCTGTGCCTCTGTTGAAAAGTTGCCTTAAAAGTGCTTCAAATCCTATGGGCCTACCTTGACCAGCTTGCCTTGCTTTGTTATAAGCGCGGTTAGCTTCCCCAAATTTTCCTTGCCTATTTAGTGCATCTCCTGTGTCGATATAGCCCTGTGCTATTTTATCAATTTTATCTCCATTTATTTTGTCAAAGCTACTTCTTATCTCCTTGCCTGTATCATATAAAGATTTTGAAAGCGTAGGAATATAACTTAGGGTTTCAAGTGTTTTACCTAAACCATTTGCAAATTGAGAATTAGGAAACCAGTTCTGTAGTCCCACACCTATGCCAGGCAGAAGTGCAAGACCAACTCTAGCACCTTCCTGACCTATGCCTTTAGCCACAGCTGCAGCTTTTACCCAGCCGCCTTCACTTGGCTTAAAATCTCCGCCCTTTATTCTTCCCCACATAAAATCAAGGGTATTGACTTCACCTCTGCGCGGCATTTCTTCTCTTGCTTGTGAGTTTAACAAGCCGCAGGCTACAATAAAAGCTAAGGTATTGCCAGAAAATCTAACCAACATTTTGGCTCTGTCTATCTCGGGAATATTTTTATTAAAAGCATTTGTCATAACCTCTTGGAAATTACCAGCCATTCCTATATAAAAAGGTATTTTTACAAATGTTTCGCTTAGCGCATTAGCCAAAGCGCCTATCTTTTCGCTACCAGTTATCAACTCTGCGCCAGCACCTATGCCTCTTATAGTTCCTCCTAGTACTGTAACTTCAGCCCCAGTAGTGTATGCAACACCTGCTACTGTAATAAGGCCTGTACCTATAGCTAGGGCCTTATCTGATTTATTACCCGTATACCACAACTCTACGCTTATATCATACATAGAATCCCAAGTACCTCTTAGAGTGGCGAAATTCAAAATATTTCTCTGCATATCTTTATGGCTCATATTTTCATAACCTTGACCTGGAACTTTTCGTAAGCTTTCCTCTACTTTATCCATTATGTCCGGATCTGGTATTACTTCGTATGGTTTGTTTAATAAAGTACCGGCTAACCAAGAATCTATTTTATTTGCTGCTCTTTTTAAACCCTCTTTAGAAGCATAGTAACTATATAATAACCCTGCTGCTCCTTGATCTAATAATGCTTGGGTAGTCTTACCATTTGGCCTATTTCTATCCCAATGAATCGCTTTATCTAGGGCACCAAGGGTCAATCCTGCAATAAAACGCCCCACACCTAGACCAGCCTCTTCAACCCTATTAAAAATTTCAAGCGGAACCTGGAAAAAGCTAAATCCTGGTATTTTGTCCCCCCCTAAAGTTGCCGAACTATTAGTACTGTATAATCGACCTGTTACCGAATTAGTAATTGTTCCGTCTGATGCAACTTTTATATGCACAGTAGTATCGCCTTCTGCTTTAAAGGAATTACCTCTGTAATATACTGATTCTCCATTGGCTAAAAATAAATTGAGTTTTGCTCCGGGATAATAAAGCATAGAGCTCATATTTCCTGTGGGCTTGCCAGTTTCATCAAACTCAATATTGAATAAATTCCTGTCCGAAGTAACTATGGATAACGGGAATGCTTTGCCATCAATTTTCATAAGTGGATTTTCAACCGGTCTTAAATTAGCTGTAAAATTAATTGGCTTATTCACTCTGCGGCTGGGGTCGTTAGTCTCTGAATTATATGGGTCTGGTTTAGGGCTGGGCAAAATAATATAAGTAGACGCATCTACTCCAAGCATAACCCTGTTGTCTTGAGCAGATAAATACATTTTGTCTCGTTCTACTTTTAGTGTAGGTAACTCAATAAATCCATCTCTAATTGCATTTGAAGTTAATGAGGTTTCTTTTCCTTTTACGCCCTGTAGCGCATAGTCACCTCTTACATATTCCCACTTTGCAACTTTCTCATCGCCAGCATTACATATTAACACCCATGCAGAAATATTTTTCGCCTCATTTGTCACCTCATCTATGTGCTGTATTGGAACACCAGGGCCTTGAGTTCTTCTGCCGTTTATATCAAACATCTCACCTATTGGTATTTCTGTAATCTTATTAGTTTGCTTATCAAAAAGTTTAGGGACATTTATGTTCCGGCCAATTGCTGAATCATGTGCAAAATTAATTTTTTCATCCTGTATTTCAAATTCAGATGAAGCTACTATTGGTAAACCTAATCTCCCTGGACCACCACCCCAGTTTAAATATTTATATTTCTTTACTTCGGCGAGGTCTAAGTGCGTTATGCCATCCTTATAATTATTATCATAATCTTTTAAATCATATATCGGCTTAAAATCTCTCTGCTTCCATTTTGCGCCCCGGGCCATGTGCAGTGGTGTTATCTGCGTTGCTTCAATTGTCTCGGCTGGCATAAAATCAACGGTTAAAGTTCCGGTTGCCTTGACTGCAGTGTTATCATCAAATTCCGGCAAAATATCATAGCTGTTCCAGTATATTTCTGTGCCTCTGCCGTTAAGATTATTTTTGGGTTTAGGTTTGTCTCCGCTTATATCGTTTATACCGCTTATATCTAAGAGGAATGGATTGTTTGAACCCGGGCCTTCCTTTAAAATAAGCTTAATCTTTCCTTGGCTATCCATTGTTGCGCTGACATTAGTATGCAGTGACATATTTTTATAGCCTTTCAGGCCGGTGGATGCTGACAAATTCAAAGTTTGTAAATCTCTTAGTTGAGGCGTGCTATCATAAGAACCATAAAATTCATTAAAAGAAAGTAAATCAGCCTTTACGCCAACTCTTTGAAAATACTGGCCTGGCATATCTTTCATTACATTCAATTTATGGAAGGCATTAGTAATGCTTGTCCCGGCTAAATAAGCATAGCGTGTTGTTCCTTCTTTAGTCAAAACTGTATCCCATCCGCCGCCCTTATTCCAGTTCCAGGTATGCGATTCTGCGGTTTCAACTTTGCGCGAGCCGCCGAATGAATTCGTATCAATCCTCGTGCGCGTAAAAGGAGTCGTGCCAATAACCGGAATATTAATATTGCCGTCTAAAGATACGGCAACAGGGATACTTCCTCTTATCTGGTGTACTCTATTTCCATCTATTTCAAGGGCAGTGCCATTTTTCATTACTGGGTCTCCGACTCTGGCTTCTGCAAATCTAGGAATTTCGTTTCTAAGATGTTCTGCTTGCCCGCCATGCCCGCCTGTTTGTGTTTTAGGATCAAACACCGCTAAATTCATAAAATCATTTATGTTTGCTCCTACGTAAAGGTTATTGCCCCAGAATAAAACTTTCTGATTCTTTAAATCACTGCCTGTAGTTGCCATTTGTTTAAATCCTAATGAAGAGGGAGTTGCTCTGCCACTTGATAAATCATTATAATCTGACGCACTAATTTTTGCTTGAGGAGACTCATAGACATTTACGTCTAATACCTGATAAGGATGTTCTACTAATCCGCGTGAAGGTAATTTTGTTATAGGATTAATTTGGGTTAAATTACCAAAATCATCTACATCAAACATAGACACCCCTACTCTACGCGCTGTCTCATATCTTAATCCGCCTATTGCAGAAGGCTGAATACTACTTGCAGTCCATAAATTAGGATTGTCAGTATCCGGTTTATCAAGTATCAGTCTATAAGGGCCTCTAAAATTAATACTACCATCTCTATTAACAGTAACTGTTATCGGCATACCATTTCTGTTGGCAATATAACGCTCATCCATTCTAGAGCTACCTGTATAGAATCGATTGTTTCCTTCAAAGGTTCCTTTAGCTGGATTAAACGTTCCTTCGCTAAAACCTTTTAAGAGCGTAACAAAAGGATAAGTAAATTCATTACCGCTAAGCTCTATCCTGCCGTTCTCATGAGGAATTAAACATAATATTGAGCCATCGCGCAAATTTCTTACACTAACTATTCTTTCTCCATAAGCGCCAAATTGTTTTGCAGCTCCACTGGGCGTAACTTCGTAATCGGCAATGCCCATTTCTATGAGGAAGTTATCGCTTTGTTTTAAAAAGTCATCGAATTGTTTAAATGCCTTTCCTTGTTCTTCAGTTAAAAGTAAAAATTTATTTCTTTGACCAATAGCTTCTAGCTCCATTTGGAATGCATAAGGATTAGTATTGGTATTGCGTAAATGCTCGCTGCCTCTTTTTACTATAACAAAGCTTATGCCTGTTGTAAGGTCTACTCCTACACCTTCTATAGGTTGTAAATGGTGTTCTCTCCCGCCAATACGCCAATCAAGAGTTGCGCCTGGTTCTAAATTACTCGTGGCTGAGATAGTTTTGGGTAGGTGCGATTGAGCGTCTATCTCAAACTCATTTTGTATTGATATAGGTTTTTGTAGTTCAGGGCTAGGCTCTGCACTAACAAGACCAAAACCACTATCTCCCATTGTATTTTTAGGTAAATTTATAGTCACATTAGCAATAGACTTTCCTGCTGCACCTTGAGGTTTATACCAGCCTAAGAAAGGTTGCTTCGTAACCGGGTCAATAAATGCCTGATAAGAGTAACGTTGACCTTGTGCATTAGCAGGCAAATAATGTGTAATAGCACCATTGGCTAATTTATTTTTTATATCGACTATGAACTCTCCTTCAAACTCAAGTCTTTGTCCTCTCAATGCCATCTCATAAATGCCGCTATTAAAATCTAATTGACCGTGTAGTAAGTCAACCCCTATTAGCGCACCATCTCCTCCCGCTTGAAAATCTGCAATACGGCCATCTTGGCTTGTTATAATTGCACCTGTATGTGGATTGGCATTAAACTTTATTTCCGGCTGTGTTTGAGCTATTTGATTTTGCCCATTGGCTAAAGTGCTTACATTGCTTACATTATTGGCTAAAGTGCTTACAATAATAGTAGGTGTTAAACCTGCATTTATGCCAATAGCCCCGATTTTATTTCCAGCAGCAAGTTTATAAAACAGAGTGTCGCTATTAGCAGAAAAATCAAAACCCAAAAGCCGCTGATTAGGAGCACCAAGCTGTTTTATACTGCCTTTATTATCAACTAATAAATACGTGTTGATTATTCCTTCGGAAAAACTAGTGCCGGGATTAAATTGCGTCTTTCCCTGTCCTTTAAAAATCAAATCAAGATATAAGTTTCTTACGTCAGCAACAGAAACTAAAATATTGTCAACCTCATCACGATTAATTGTATATAACCTAGCCCTGCTGGCCTGCGTAATTGCTTTTATATTATACAAGCAAAGGTAGCTATGTTCATCCTGCCAAACCTTTAGTCCTGCTGTTTGCGGCTGATAATAAATTTCCCATCCATCTTGTAAATTCCAATTTACTGGAATACCAGCTTGTATATTTTTAAGTTCCGTTGGACTACCGGTAAACACTGTCCCTAAACGCGCCTCTATATCTAATGATTGCGCATGATTAATCTCAACCTTCGCTGGCATGCCAAGCAAACGTCTAAATATTCCATACTTACGTTCGCCGGCAAATACCGGATTCACCCCCTGCTCAAATACCGTGCCGCTCTCATTAATTTCAATTATGCTCTTGCTGCCAGGGCGATCAAGAATAGATGCAAGTTGAGGAAACTCATTATTTACAATCTCCATAAGACTATAAATATTTAAACCTCCACCGGTTTCACCCAGCTGCGGCGGATTCAAAGCACCAATCTGTAAAATATAATTTAAAGCGCCGTATCCTCTATCTACTAATATTTGAGTTCCAGATTCCGTAAAAAAAATAGTTGTCCTACCCTGCTCAGCCATAGCGATGATTTTCGTTTTCTGGATTTCTCCTGTTTTGGGATCTCTGACTGGATAATCCACTCCTTTTAACGGAACAACGAATATGTTATTTTCTGGCGAACTAGACTTGCTTCCATCTCCAGGCCTTGAGTAAAAAGCTATAATTTTTTTGACATCATTTTTAGAAAGCTGTTTTGAAGAATCTCTGCGAACGGGTACGTCCTTCGACACCTGCTCCAAATCAATCTGCTTCGATAAGTCAATTTCATCGCCATTGTCTAACTTATATTTAGTAGGTGGGCCTGTTAAATTGTTTATGGCCCGTGTTAAGATAAAATTCTCAGCCCCTGGCACAATCACGCTTAACCCGCCGCCGGGAACATTTGTTCTGCCTTGCCAGACGTAGTTAAGAACTGATTGTAAACCTCCGCCAGGTACGTCATCTCTTCCTTGCCAGAGGTAAGTTATAGCACTCTTTAATAATCTACCTGCGCTATGAATTATATCATTGGTCACTATACCCGCTAGGCCGGGCTTTTCATTTCCAGATATTTTATAATAGTCCTTAGGATGAGACTCTAGGCCAACAATACTACGTAATAGATTAATAGGATAGCGTAAAATAGTACTGCCTTCAGCGGTCTTGAGACTAAAGATTCTACTTAATCCTCCGCCGGGAACATTTGCTCTTCCTCGCCATAACCATTTTAATCCGCCATCACCTGTGCTGCCTTGCCAGATATAATTTGTAAGCTTGTTTAGTTTATTTCTCTGAACGGCTGACCAAACCTGCTCAAATTGCTTCCTACTAAAATTTTTATTAGCCAAATCGTTTAATTTATTTACGAAAGAATCTTTATTATTTATAAACGGTATTAGTTCTTCTAGTTTAAAATCACCTAATTTATCTTTATTATCATCGTACCATCGTTTAAGTTTCTGCTCCGGGCTCAAAAATAACGAACTGATTCCGCCGCCAGCCTTTGTTGGACTACCACGCCAGATATAAGAAACAATGCTTTTAATACCTCCTCCTGGCTTGTCACTTCCTTGCCAGAGATAAGATAATATTCGAGAAAATAATCCCGACTTAGAAGTTCGTATAGCTTCACCTTGGACTGCTTTATCAGCAGCTGTGGAAGAAGTAAACCTTGACGAAGTAAATCCTAGAGGCCCATCCTTAAAATTCTTATCAAATTCTTGAGGGGATTTTAAAATTTTGTATATGTAAAAAACTGGTGTTAATGGGAACAAAACTGTTTCCTTTAAACTATTGAATAACACTCCGCCGGGAAGACGAATAACATTCTCTTCAGAATCGTCACTATAAGAGAAGTCGAAACGCGAATCAGGTGCTTTATGCTTGCCAACCAAGCTAAATTTTCCAAAAGAAGAGGCTATCTTATTTTCTGGTTTAATTATTATACTCTGTTCTATCTTGTTCTGAGATTCTTGAACAGAGCTACTATCTTCTTGGCTAATTTTAATATGAATAGGAGAAAATAAATCACGCCAATTTTTAATCAATATATTGTTATTGGCTAGGCCCAGCATATTAAAAGTAGCCATATCTACAAACTTCAGAGCCCATTCTTTTGTTAATCCGCTAAAAGTAATTCCTTCTTGAGTAGAACCAAATCTTCGGGCAATCCACGGAATATCACCACCATTCTGTGAAGCCAAAGATTTTCTTGTGGTTTCAGTGACTCCTAATCCTGCCAACAGCATTGGAATATCCCAACCCGACTTTACGAAATTACCTTCTTTGCCCTTTACGATATAGTTATATGCCTCCTTAGCAAATCCGCTAAAAGTAAAACCAAGATTTGTTGTGCCAAATGGCCGTGCCCACCAAGACAGCTTTATGCCTCTATCAGCTAAATATTTGGCAGTTTCTTTACTAAATCCCAGGCCAAGAAAGTATCTTAAATCACTCGTTTTATTAAAGAAACCGTACTTGCTCTCTTTACCAATAATAAACCTTCCAAGATCACTAAAAACTTGGCCCAGACTAATATTTTTATTCCCACTAATATTTTTATTCCCAATAGAGAATTTATTAAGAAGCCTATTAAACACTCCGACAACCAATTCCAATCCTACTGATGCAAAAATATTAGCAAATGGACTAAGAAAATTATAAGCAAGACTATCTTCTCCTAATTTATCTCTTAGTAATATATTCATCCCAGTTGTGCCCAAGGTCCTCCATGCACCTACAAAAACATCCCCTAATCCGAATTCTGCCTTTTCAATACCAGCTAATCCCACATTTATAGCGCCTGTTAAACTATCTAAGCCTGCACCAGCCAAACCAAGTAAATAAGTTGAACCAGCAACAACCCAAATAGTTTCTTTATCACTTAAACCTTGTTTTTGTAAATAGCCTCTAAACATAGCCATCCAGGAAGGAGTAGTTAAACCTTTAACTATTAAGCTACCAATACCAAGAGTAAAGACACCGCTAATGGTTTCGACAAAACTTAATATACAATTAAAGGGTGCCACAATTTTCATATTGCGATACTGCTCCTTAACTTTTTGGGGAACTGCTGAGTTAAGCCGAGGAGCCGTGTTTTCACGACTGACTAATATCTTCTGCTGCTCTGATTGGCTGAGTTCTCTTATGTTATAGGTATAAATATTTAGTATATTATTTGTAATGCCGTATCCTGTAAATCTGGACTTAAATTCGTCTTTGGATATAAGTTTTTCTCTATCTTCATCAATAATCAAAATCCCATCTTTTAAAACCTCTTTTACTAATACTGTATGGTCGCTATCTACATAAGCTATAAATGGCAAGGAAATAAGTTTATTAATACTTTCTAAATCTTTTTTAAAAGATGGCAAATGAAAGGCCTTTAAGTGGAGACCATAAACCTTAGCAGTCTGGATAATGCTATAAAATGAAGTCTGCAGATTATTGTTTACAAATCGTAACTTTGCGTTGCTATTGGCCAATAAATCTATAAGGATAGAGGTGCTAGCAATATCTAAAACAGACAGCTGTCGTTCAGAGTTGGTTTTTGAATCAATAACAACAGTGGAAATCCCGTACTCCTTTAACAAATAATATAAGGAGTAACTTGCACAACTTACGATTCTATTCTTGGCCTCAATTAATTCCTGATAAATCTCTTCGATTTGACTAATTGTAAATGGCTCCTGTTTCTGTTTAGAAATAATTACATCGCTGGAGAATTGGATGCTTGCAAGTTTAGATTTATTTAAATTCTCCAAAGTGCTCTTTATGCTAAAGGCAATCTCCTTCTCATAACCAAATGATTTAATATAGGAATACGGCAAGGCAAGTGGGTCAATCTTGGCCTGCTCGGACAAAAGTTGGCTGGCAAGCGGATGGGATTTATTCCAAATTGTTTGCCAATCGTAATTGATAGCCCACGATATCTGCTCGGGCACAAAAACGACTAATAAGATAAAAGCCACTACCCTCATCCAAAACTTTAGTCTACCTGATTGTGTGTGCGTATATTTACTCATTTTTTAAAACTCGAAAATATAATAAGCCGCGTAAAATATTTTCGCTTAGAGATTAGATTTGTAATTTGTGTTTGTTTCACTATCTAATCCCTCCGAATCCGCCAGTCATAAACTGTAAAATAATAGGTCCTCCTACAATCACGCCTACAACTGGAAGGATGAAAAATATCAAGGGTATTAACATCTTCATCGGTGCCTGCAATGCCGCCCTCTCTGCCCTCCTAAAAAATCTCTCTCGTGTATCATCAGCCAATACTGCCAATGCCTGGGCAATAGGAATACCCATTCTATCTGCCTGTACCAATGTTCTACAGAATGCTGTAACATCCTGAAGCTGTAGTCTCTTAGCCATATCCTTCAAGGCCTGTTGTCTTGATTTACCAAGTTTAATCTCATGGAGCACTAAACTTAACTCCTCAATAAAGGCATTAGACCTTGATTTTTCAATAATCCAGCGAGTAGCCGCCATAAAATCAAGTCCGGCGTCCACGCACAAGGATAACAAATCCACAGTATCTGGTAGCGCCCTTAATACTGCTGCCTTGCGAGATTTTATCTTTACAACCAACCACATATCCGGAATTAGAAATCCGATTGCTGGTAAAACAAACATCGGCATAACATCTCCACTAGGAACAAATAGATAAGTGAGAAACACAAATACAAAAACCAAAACCTCTTTTATGGCTAAAAACTGTTCTGGCATAAGAAATAATCTGGCGTTAAATAATTTTGTCTCTAAATTTTGCCGTTTCATAAAACGATTAACTATTAAATAATTGACCGGTACCAATAAATCCAAAATTTTTAAAAAGAGGCTCTTTTTTTTCTTGTCAGCAAAAGCATCAACCTTTAGTCTGCGTTGGATTGCAGTCTTTAACTCAAAGGAACTCAGCGTTACAATTAAAAAATTACTCACCAACAAAAGGACCGAAAAAAACACAAAGACTAAAGCTAAAATATCCACTCTATATTCCTCCTTAAATTCAAAATCCTATAATTAAAAATAAATTCTACTTTTTTAAATATATACATTTTTATACCTTTACCCTACTAAACATTCGGATTAAAAATACCCCCACTAACTCGGAAACCACAGCGTAGATTAGCATCATCCTGCCTAAGGGGTGGCTAAGCATTATATCGAAATAATTTTTGTTAAAAGATAAAACCATCATTGAAAATCCTATCGGTAATATTGACATTACAATGCCTTGTATCTTGCCTTGCAAACTTAAGGTCTTAACGTTGTCCTGAATTTTTAGCTTTGTTCGAATTGTGTCTATTAATATTCCAAACAACTGGGTGATATCGCCACCTGTCTCCCTGGCAACTAATATTGCAGTAGTCAAGAGATTCAATTCATCTGATGGTAATCTTTTATTTAGTTTATCAAAAGACTCTTCTAACGAAACACCCATCTTATTTTCTCTTAAAATTAAACCAAACTCTTGGCTAAGAGGGGGCGACAACTCTTCTACCACTGCCTCTATGGACTGTAATAAACTTAAACCTCCTTTCAAACAACTGGAAAGAATCATTAATGCATCACTTATTTGGTTGTTAAATTTCTTGGCGCGTGCCTTTATCATCTGGCTAATTACTATGTTTGGAAAACCGAATCCCACCACCATTCCAATAAAAGCTCCAATTATTAGGCTGCCCATTTTAAGGCCCAAAATCCCTCCGCCTATTATGAAAATTATCGGCGAGAATATATTAATCAGAACTAATTTATTGGGATCAAACAATAACATTGTCTTCTTCAAAACAATTTTTTGCTGCTCCATCTTCCTTGCGTGCCAATTCTTTAAGGAATTGCCGAATGCCGGAACCAGCTCATAGATATATTGGGTTAACAGATAAACCGCTCCAAAAATCATTATAAGGATTAATAACTGCATTAGTCGAACCACCCCTTACTAGTTTGTTCGGTGCTAAACCACTTTTTCTTTTTTGGCTGATAACTAATATTGATAATTATTTTTTCTTTATAGTCATTCTGCCAAAAGAATAGCGGTCTAACTTGCCCATTGGCAATCATAGTCAGATTAAATATCTTGGCGCTGGTTTGATTCATCTCCAAAAACTTCTCCAGTTGCGCCGGTGCTATATTTACATTTTTCGAAAGTATCAATTTTCTAATCTCATCACCATTGCAGCAAGTTTGTTTACTCGTATCAATATTTTTCAATGATGCTAATTTATCCTTTATCTTTTTTTCTTCTTCGGTCTCAGGCCTTGCTTGCATATATGAAATAGAAATACTACAGGCATCTGCTTTATTATTTTGGTAGTAAGTAGTCATCACTTCTTCAGGAAGAACTTTATTTTTCTCAAGTTCATTTTTAGTAGAAATCCATTTATCAATAAGGGCTTCTTTGTCTGGCCTTTTTCTTTTTAGATTTTCGTAAAATTTCAATGACATCTCTTTATCTTTTTCTAAACGCTCACTCATCTCTTCTTTATTACTATGACGTGAATACAGAATCGTCCATCCCTCCTTAGCTAATCTCTCCTTATAGAAGTTATCTACACATTCAAGACAATTTTGATCATAAACAACATAAACCACATTCTCATTTTCTGTATTTTGATCGAAAATATATTGAAGACGATAAGAGCCAGGATATCTTCCTATTCTTTCAATATCTTTACCCGGCATATCATAGGATTCATTTTGTTCTCTAATAAGCATTTTCTTCAATGAATCACTAAAATTAAAGTAGACTAAAATGGCATCTTTTTCATCTTTTAATATTCCCTCTTTACCAATGTTTGGAAAAATAGTTGATTTTTTCAGTATAGAAATCCCAACAGTCCGAAACTCATCATCATAAAATTGAAGAACTGCCAAATTATCGCCGAAATATTCTGTATATTGCTTCCAGCCTCTTTCTAAAAGAACTTTTTTATAATAGTCAGCTATGGCTAGAATTGAATAATTAATATCGGCTTCAAATAAAACTATCTTCTGCGGACAGCCGTTAATATTCATTTTGCTCTCTTTAGTCTTCTTAAGTGCAGGGTGATGCGGAAACTCAAAAACAAACATATTTTTTATTTTATCAACTATATTATCTGCAGCTGCCTGATGCAGAGGAAGAGAGAAGATAAACAAAAATATGAGGCTAAAAATAATTGCTATCCTACGGGATTTTGCGGGTATCATCTTCTTATCTCTATATCTTGCTACCATCCCACGCCTCCTTTACATTTGCCCTAAAACTATTTTTAGAATGCGCCTCATAACCCTCTGGAATGACTGCCCGTGCACCACTGGTAATATTTCCATGCTGCCACTGCCAAAGCCCTAAGTTTTTAGTAGGGCTGAATCTACTGACTTGAACCGATACGCCACTGTCATCAATTGAAATTTTCCCAATATCTTTTACCGGAATAGCATAGGAGGTATGCACATATACAAACGCTATTCCTTCAAATATAGGAAAACATACTGATATGGGTATTGCAATGTGAGTAAAGAAAACCATGGGTATAAAACTCTTAAGAACATTTAAAAAAACCTGAACTTGTGCTGCAGCATCCGTTTTAAAACCAAATAACTCTCCCGCATAAACACTCTCCAACATTAATCCCACCGAAAAAAAGAAGCGAGGTACATCGCTGAGAACGGCTATATACGCATTTAATTCTACTACTGCTTGCGATAACAAACTAACTACACTGGCACAATCTCCGCTTTGAATAAAAACCCCTCCCGTATGAATATATGTGTCAGAGGGAAGCAAAACTGGCGGTTTTGGTTTTTTAACCTTGATATCTATTTCTTCTGGTGAACGTTTGGCTTTAGCTAATCTTTGTAAAGTTAAATTGTATTCATAAGGCTGCCAAGTATAATTGAAGGAAAATGATCTATAATCTTTTAATTTTTCAAAATCAATACTTTGTAACTTACTCTCCAAAGAAGACTTATGAACCGGTCCTTGTGGAGTACCCACTCTTTTTTCACCCTCTTCTAATTCTAAATTCTGTAAAGCTTGAAGAATTCCAGATTGCAAAACCCCGCCTGTTGCCTCTAATCCTGCGCCACTCATAGATAAAAAAACTCGAAGCTGATGCTCTACTAATTCCATCCAAAAGGAATCTTTTACTTCAATAATAGACATAATAACAAAGAGGGGGCCGCCGTATGGAAATGCTAATATGGGTTCATGCCAACTATAATAATCATCTAAAACTTCAATATTGTAATCTACAATAGCATTACACGCAGAGGCTATTGTCGATATTCCAGCTAAAGCTCCAGCATCAGCGGCATTGGATACCATAATTTTATGAGAGGCGACCTGAGCCATATTTACATAAGACATTACTGCGATAATTACAATAACCAAAACTAAAAACAAGAAAGGAAATATCTGACCTTTTTTCTCTGTGATAAAATTTATATTTTTTCTTAACAACTTCATTTTATGAAAATTAAAGCTTGCTACACTCTTTCATACATTCAGAAAATTTGTAAGTCATATTCAACGATAAATTTGAATAGCGATTGTAATTATCCATTTGCCCATTAGAAAAAGCCTGCTGAGCTAAATCTCTGTAGTGGTTCGCCTGATCTTCAAAACCTTTACAATTATTAACATAGCACTGCTGTTCTTCTTGGTCTTCCCAAGGTGCCCAAGGAGAACGACCACAATTTGCCTGATAGCAATTCTCATAGTCTGCGAGCGAATTACGCGCTGGAAATAAATAATTATTTCTACAATTGTCGACTTCAACAACATTATTATTCGATGCGCTTTTTACGCAGTCTCTAGCCCGCCTAATAGTAGAATTTACATTTTGCAATAAGTAACTGCATTTAGGGTCACATTCATCCTCCTTGCCTGTGACACTTCTCCAAGCACAAGGAGTAATATATCCTTTGGAATATTTGTCGGTTAAATTAGTAAGTTCTTCCATAATATTTTTTTTGGAAGTGGTGGCTAATTTCCTCTTCTCTGCTTCTATTCCAGGATTAATTATTCTATTCCTAATGTTTCCTACAATTTCAAAACAAGTACTATATCTAGAACATATTACAGGATTATAACAATTATTCCAACAATAAAGGTCATTGAGTTCTGCGGGAGAAGTAAACTGGCTACTTGTTGTATATACCCCAAAAGCAACATTCTTGCATTCGCTGACGGGGCTGCAATAGGATGAGTAATACCTATTTACTGCACTATCCATTTGACTTTCAATACTATTCCAAGAATCGGAAAAGATTCTTCTTATATTATCATTGGTTCCATAAAGTAACTTAGGAATAGATTGTTGTTGGTCTGACTCCCAAAATCCATTTGGTTCGTAGGAAGTTATCATAGCCCGATAAGGCACTAATGATGCTAATTTAGCTCGATAAGCATATTCATCGCTTGTTGCATTATTAGATAAGTTGCTGTAGAAATTAGTTTCATTTGATAATGTTCGATAAAGGTCTTGGGCGTTTCCATACGAATCTATATCGCAAAATTCCGTATAGTTAGGAATGCTTTCAAAAGCAATTGGCTGTCCAATCGAGCTTCCTTTTAATATATCGAACTTTTCTGGTTGATACTGTATTCTCTTGCCCGGTTTACTACCCAAAATATCTGCCGCCGCTAATCTGGTAGCTTTATATTCATCCATTCTTTCTGTAAGCGTCTTTGTATAATAGGTCCAAGTATTAACAACCCCTAATAATAATAAAATTGTCACCATCACTGTCAAACATACTTCTAAAACTGTCTGCCCCCATTTTATTCTTGTTTTTTTCATAATATAGCTATGAGATTAGTTATTAAAATTCTCATATTTATTTAGGCGTTGTCAATTCTCTTTTGCTGTTGTAATTTTTTTCTAATATAATGGTCATATTCTTTGGAACATTTTCCGGATTTCTCACCATCGATGTCTCAAAATTTTTCTCAATACTATCGGCATAAATCTGCTGGGGTGTTTTAAAAACATATTCTATTGTCTGATTATATTCGACTTCGGTATTATCCTGGTAATGACTATCATTGGGAGTTTCTTCTGACTTATATTGAACGTTATTATTATTTTTTACCCTTACAATAGATTTTTCAACTGGTACTGGCTCTGCAGACCAAAATTCTTTTGGATTCTCATCTCCTTCTACCAACAATTTAGCTGCTGAATCACTCGGAAGATGCGCAGGGTCGTGTGAGCTTACTCTGTATCTTCCAGTAGTTCTACGCACTTTCATAAGAGGCATCAAAAGTGCTTTATGTTCATTAATCATTCTGTTTCCTACTTGATAATAGGTCTCTGGAACCCAAGTAGCCTGATCTCTTTTAGGAGTTCCATCATGATCAATATTGTTTGACATGCGTATATCAAAATCTACCGAGCCCGATGCTGAAACAAAAGTAGGTGTTCGCTCAATACCCGATGGATTAACAGTATATACCTCTGGCATAACCACAACGCTAGCACCAGCATATTCATTTGAATTCGCTCGCTCTCGTGCTTTATGAATAGCGGTACGAAAGGCATACATCTGCGCCCACTGCTTCATATCAAAAATCTGACAATATCGCAAAAACATTGCAAAAACAAAAAGTATAATTGTGCCCATTACAGCTAATTCTGTGGTTGCCTGAGCTATTTTATTTTTTAATCTAATTTTCATGTTTTTCTCTAAGGACCTACTACCCACTCTGGAATAGCTTCCTCTCTACCTGTTCTATTTATCTGCTCAAGTCCTAATGTAGTATTTGAAAAACCTCCATCCACTACAGTTTCATACGATACTATTCTATTAGAATAATAATTTGCATAAGTCCAATTTGGTGCATATGCCTCAGAGCTAATCTCATCAGCCATATCTTTAATCTTTCCTTGAATGCCACGTTTTAAAAAAATCTGCATGGCAAGCAGGGCCAAAACCATCACAGAAATAAACATAGTATACTCTGCAATGCTCTGGCCCTGTCTATTTAATTCTATCTGTCCTAAATGTGAATTCTTAATAAACATTGTTATTAACTATTGAATCCTTTTGCGGCTATTATCCAACCAGCTCCTTCTAATATATATAAAAATATGGATAAATTGGAACTGTTGACTAATGCCTTTTAAAGATATTGCTGATTCACTTTTAAGAAAAAATTTGTTATAGCTCTTCATCTGCTTGCCATTAAAATATTTTTTTGTTTTACGGTGCCGGTGCCCATTCGCTGTCCATATTCGCTACTACTTCATTACCTATCCTGCTAGTACTATAGTCCAAATATCTACGATTTGTAGTATAAGCATCTGAGGTCTCATTGATTTTGGCTTTGACAATGGTCGTCCAATTGCTCTCCGTACCATAAAAAGAATACTGTTCTCCAATATCGTCGGCTGAAGATTTTAATCTACCTGAAATTGCACGTTTTATATAAACCTGAGCCACTATCAAAGCAACTATCACTACGACCACCAATATTGCATACTCCAATGTGCTCTGGCCTTTTTTGTTAATCAAACAATGCATTTCTTATTCACCCCCTTTTAATATTAAATTGCTACGGCGTAACGTTCCAGCTTCCATACGTCTCTATCCCTGTTTTATTCGTTAACGACTCAACATTTCCTCTAACAACAGCCCCGCCGATTTTAGACTGTTCATAAGACTGTTGGCTCTGTTCAGTCTGCATACTCTGGCTATAGTAATAAGGTTCGTATTGAGGAGTTTTAAATACATCTGGTGCGTCGTCAATATTGAGACTATAATCCACAGCGTCTTTGATGCGCGCCTGCATACCTCTACGAACATATAACTGCATTGCAACCACACCAGCAATTACCACTCCAACGAGAATTGCGTATTCAGCTGTATTCTGACCAACCTTTTTTCTTAAATAGCGATACATTTCTTATTCACCCCCTTTTTCAAAAACTTATTTCTTATTAAACCAACCCATGCCTATTTTTGAACTAAAGTAGTTTCCCGCCGTATTCATAGAAGACACAGCCTGCGAATAAGTAGAATTAACTGTCGGTTTTACAACTGCGGTGGCGGTAATAATCAACGCTGCAGCAATAGCAGTAAACACAATTACATATTCCACAGTGCTCTGACCACTACTCTTTGACAACATTTTCATTATTATTCACCTCCTCTTCTTATGTCCGTTAGAGAAACTAACGAACGAATTGACCGGGTCTAACTATAAATTATGAATGAAAATGACCCAGGCCTTTTTATTCGATAATTATATAACGTTTTGTATGCTTTCATTTACCACCTTAATTGCATTTCCTATCGTCATATTCAGTCCTCGACGAATCGGCGCATCTGTTTTTAATATCGCGGCTATCAAAACTACTACCACCACAGAAAACATTACACAGTACTCCACAACGCTCTGTCCATCTTTATTTTTTGCTATTTGAATTTTAAATTTCTTAATCATCTTTCTTTTAATTTTATCTCTTAAAACAATTTATTCTTTCGTTATCTTTATTTAGTGGCGGCTCTGATTGAACTCCTGAAAAGCTCGCTTTGCGAGAGTAGAAAATTGTTGTATTGCCAGCTGCTATAGTTTGATTATTAGACTCAAAATAGTCTGTCAACGTTGCTTTCCAAAAAGTATTATTAATGATATCGTAGCCGCTGCTGGTTGGGTGCACATAATTATCTGATTCAGAGATGGCCACTGTAAAAGAAGGTGGTTCTTTTAAGTCACCGATAGTCCTTCGGTAATAACCCTGCATGGCTCTCGAAACATATGGCTGGGCTATCACAAAAACTAATAAGAGCACGCAAATTAAAAGTGTCGTTTCTGTTATTGCCATCGCATCTATATAAAATATTTTTTTTAGCATAATAAGCTATAATTTTCTATGTTTGGTTTCGTTGGTAATATTCACAAGCCCATGCTCTTGGATTGTCATTGTCCCTTCATAATCAGTTTCAAGCCCATCTTTTAGTGAATTTTTATTTTTTTCTTGCAAATTACTTATTTCTATACTTTCTGTAGTCGAATAAGAATAAGGAGGCTCATATTGCGAAGTATTAAACAATGGCGAACTCAAAGTATAATTGAGAACATCTCTATATCGCGCTTGAAATCCTCTCTTAATATAAATGTTCATTCCCATTAAAACAGCTATAATCACACTAACTAATATTGCGTATTCTGAAGAAATCTGAGCATCTGGAAATCTAAAATTTTCTACTCTGAATATCATATAATTAGCTTTGCCAAAAATCATTATGGTGTAGGTCTAATCTTATCAAAAATTCTGACAAAACTACCATACATCCCGGAAAGACTATTCTTAAAAGGCCCCAGCGCTACAATGAGAATTACTGTACATACCACTGTAAAAAGCACCACATATTCAATAATTGTTTGAGCTGAAATATTTTTATTCATTTGTTTTCTCCTTTTGTTTTCTCCTATGGATTTACTACTACAACCGGTTGATTAATTTGGTCCTCTACTAATTTTAATTTTGCCTGGGTCGCCCTTAAAATAAACTGCTGCATAACTAAAAATGCTGCTGCTACCGCGGCAGTTAATAAGGCATATTCCATTATACTCTGACCACGGTTACAAAAAAAACGAAATAAACCTTTTGTTTTCAAAAATTGACTTTGGCTCTCATCTACCTTTTTCTTTTTTGTATGAAAGAAATTATAATTCATTTCGCTCCTTTCAAGAAAAACTAAAAACCAAATTTACCATTTCTACTTTGGCCATGGATTTAAACTCTGTATCTCTGCTTTCTCGTAAGCCCCATCTCCTTTTGCAACAATAACCTGATCAGGTGGTGTCTCATACAATGTAACATTGGGATTATAGGAGTGTACCGAACTTGAAAGATTAAATTGCTCTACTCCAAATGCCTGAGAAACTGACGCCCTCATTCGACCCTGAATAACACGACTAATAAAATTATTATGGGAAAAAGCCATTATTGCAAAAGCAAACATTACTAGAAAAACTACGTATTCAAGTATTGCCTGACCTGATTTCTTAGAATACCAAAAAATTAGCCTATTCATCTGTGACTTTAAAAAATTTTTAAAATTAATAATATAATCTAAAGTGCTCATTTTTTCTGTCTATGGCGAACCAGGTGGCGCCTCTAATAAACGATTAATAATTTTAGTCGTGGTAACATTAAACATTTGTTGAATGGGAGAGAAATTGTTTGCAAATAAAGAAACTAAAATAGCAGCAGTTACAACTAAAACAAGACAATACTCGACGACAGTCTGGGCTTTCGTAGATTTTAAAGACTTTTTAAAACTTATTAAAAATCTTTTAATCATAATAGCCAATTTTAAATTTGGCTCTTATACTGTTGTTGAATCTGGGCTCCTATAAGAAAAGAGCCGCGTTGCTTTTTGCTCCATCGGATTTCGGCAACCCGGCTTATTTGATTTTCTTTCCCGTGGCTTTGCGTCCAATATTTTTGTTTGGACACCTTTTCGCTTCCGATCTCTTTGCAAGAAAAATATATCATATATATATAATTATGTCAAGAGTAAATCTTATGTTTGCTGCAAGCGTTTTCTTAATCCCACCCCATTTCTAGATTTTAGGTTCCTCTCCCACGCTAAACCAAAAAATCCTTCCACTTGAGTCTTCAATCTTTAATTCATTTAATCTGTCAACAATATACTCTAAATCAGTCTTCTCACATAACTTATTGGTAATAAATAACTTACAGTACGAAAACTTACTAGTTCTAAGAACACTGCCTTTTTGTCTTAGAAAAACATCTTTAATTTTAAGCTGGTTCCAGTCAAAGCAATGAGAAGGAATAAACAGATTTCTAAAAAAACTAAACAACAAATCACTCAAATAATCACACATTTCCTCGACGGAATTTGAAGAATTTAACTTATCTAATATTTTCAGCTGACGAATCTCTTCTATCTGTATGTTTTTACTCTTTGACCGAATTAGAAGATCATTATATCTCTTTTCAGCCTCTACCCAATTACATAATTCTTTTATCAGAAATTTTTCATTTATATACTCAGAAGGCATATTAGTTAAAACTATCAATTTAGCTGGGCTAGAAGGGGTATCTTTTAAAACAATTGTATTTAACCTAACTATTTGTCCGGCAATATGTTGTGGAATATGAAATCCCTCTCTCGAAAAATAATAACTTAAACCTAAGTTTCTCCATTCTATCTTTTCTTTTGCCACTTTTTTATTAAATTCTCCTATATCGTAAAACTGCCAAGGCCAAAAACCGATAAGAAAAAACAGCCTTTCAGTGTTATAGGGTATTTCTTTAGATTTAATTACGTCATTTTCATAATCCAATAGTTCTAATTTACTAATTTTCTTTTCTAACAAATAGTTTTCAAAACTTAGAAAAAAATCTATATTTTCTTTACTAAAAAGGTCTGTGCTCTGGGACATAAATATCGCCAAAGGCCGTTCTCTTCTAAATACACTTTCTATGTAACTATCTATATTACAATAAGTTGTGATAAAATTACTGGAGATAAACCAATCCGGCCAAACCGAACGCAATAATCCATCAATATAAAAAACTTTCTGGTCTCGGAGTAAAAATTTAATTTTTGAGACAAGTCTAAGCTCACTTCTTAATCTTTCGGTGAGTTTTTTCACAAAAAATTGTGAATTTTTAATCTTATGGACAATGTCGTAAAAATTTGATTTAGAGGGCCGGCGTCCAATAACAGTCCATATTTCCTTTTTATCATAACATATTGATAAATCTATAGTTGAATTAAATAATAACCTATAAAGAATTAGGGCATCAAAAACATTTTCAATATCAAGTTTTTTGATTCTTCTGGGAATTGCAACAGAATTAACCAACAATTCTGTTGCAATAGGAGTTAATTTCAGAAAATAGTTTAAGGCTTGGAGAAAATAAAACCCTGCATGGTCAACCTTGCCCTCTAACGTAAGATGCTCTTTAGCTTTTCTACCCACACTGCTACTTAGAGCCTCTTTTATCAAAATATTATTTACGGAAGATTTGGAAATATAAATATTAAATTTTTTCTTAACCTCTTCAGCTATGGCTCTGCATCCCAAATCTGGATTTGATTGTTTTTTTAGGATAATAAAAGCGACTATTTCTGGTTTTAATTTATATATGACTCCCATAATTATATTGGACAATAAAAATTCATAAAACCTTATATTACAAGATATTAGATATATTTCTTATCAATATTGGACATTATCTTAAGGCTTCTACACCTATTTTATCACCTATTGTCGTTGAAGTTATTTCCAAAGTATTTATTGGTAATTCCACTACAAAATAGCCTTGAAAATTTGAGCTGAAATACCTAAATTTTTTCATTGATTTTCTTAATGCTACAATCAAACCTCGCTTATTAACAAAAATAACATCTATGGGAAATCTCATAAAAAATGTATGAATAGCGCTACAGGGAATAATAAGCAATCCTGTGTCTTGGGGTAAATAATCTTTGCCTAATAAACCTTTTGTTCTATCCCAGAATTTAGTCGCCACTTTGGCTTGATTGGCTAAAGTAGTTCCTTTAGTTATATTCTCAATCCTTACTATGTTGAAATTTCTAATGTTTTCTATAATCATTAAAAATTTCTTTTTTCAACCTTAAGTTAAATTAGAATTTTACTATTTAAAATTTTAAATTTATCACTGTTTTTCTAAAATTGATTAAATGATAAAATCGATGATGATTTATTCTACCATATTTATTTTTACAAAGCAAGAAAAAAATGTCCATTCTACACATCTAACTGTAAAACTCCTTATTTTTCTGTAGGTAGCAAAAATGGAATGTCCACTCTAAATATTGAGTGGTAAAAGCCCT